>FWPV01007148.1_pt1 | contig 17512 bp, 14 predicted proteins | sample 2228371 | NCBI WGS metagenome assembly FWPV01 (sample SAMEA103939776, study PRJEB20133) | metagenome | reverse complement strand
CCCTGCTCAGAATAGCCACTGGAATACCTCTCTCCATCAATCCTTTTGCCAGCGTCATCACCAGAGGGGTCTTTCCTGTTCCGCCTACAGTAACATTCCCGATACTGATGACAGGTTTCGAAAGCTTTCTGATCTTGAAGAAGCCATGAGAATAGAGAGAAGCCCTAGCTTGAACAACCCATTGGTAAGGAAAAGAAGCGAGCAGAAGAGGGAAGAGGAGCATCTTCTCAACCCATGACCGATCACGTTGATAAAGCATTTGATCAAAGCGGGAAATCATTTTTATGAATGATGAAGGTCTGTTGTCTTTATTGCCCGAATGTCATCTCAGGAACGGTCGAATTTTTTCGAAGATTCTTTCCGTCGCCCCGCGGTGTTTCTGGAGGAATCGGTAACCCTTTTCTCCGATTTCCTTCCTCTCCTTTTCGTTCGTAAGCAGACGCCTCAGTTGGGAGGAAAGTTCTTCCTTATCCTTGACCAGAACCGCTCCTCCTTCAGCAATCAGACGTCGCGAGATTTCAAGAAAGTTAAACATATAGGGTCCAAAGAGGGTGCATTTCTTATAGAGGAGAGGTTCCAGAGGGTTATGCCCACCAATCGAAACGAGGCTCCCACCGATGAAGACGATCGTCCCGAGGCTATAAACTTTCATGAGTTCACCCATGGTGTCGAGAAGGATCACCTCGGCCACTTCCTCTTTGTCTTTTTGGATAAGGGATGACCTTCTCTTCCAGGAGAGGCCCTCTCTGTTCAAGATTCTCTCCACCTCATCGAGTCGGTTCAGATGTCGTGGAGCCAGCAGGAGAATGAGAGGGGAAAAGGTTACCTTTAGATTTTGATAGATCTGGAGGAGCATCTCCTCCTCGCCTGGATGGGTCGAGCCGGCAATGAGGATCGTTTCATGCCCATTCAGTCCGAAGGTGCTCAATAAATTGCTCGCCGACTCGGTGTCTTGAGAAGGAGGGATCTGATCAAATTTGATATTGCCCACCACTGTGGTCCTCTCGGGAGGAGCGCCAATCTCAATGATCCTGTTGCGATCTTCCTCTGATTGCATCAGAAAGAAAGAGATGGCCTGCATCGATTTCATAAAAAAGGATTTGAGGAAAAGATAGCCTCTCAGAGATGTTTCAGAGATTCTCCCATTAAAAAGCGAGACAGGAATATGGTGGTAGCCACATAAACGGAGTAGATTCGGCCAGAGCTCGGTTTCAGCAAGAAGAAAAAGGCGAGGGCTCAACCTCTTCAGGGCCCTCCGGATCAGGAAAGGATGATCCCATGGAAAGAAGAGAATCCAGTCCGCTTCGGGAACGAGCCTCTTCGCTGTCTCGTTACCTGTGTAAGTCATCGTTGAGAGGACGATGGCGAGATCGGGTTTCTCCTGACGAATTCTCTTTAAGAGGGGAATACAGCAGAGCACTTCACCCACGGATGCCGCATGGACCCAAACCGGATGTTGGGAGGAGAGATTGGGAAAGCCTCCCAAACGCTCCTTCAGTAGTCTTGGAGGCAATTTCTTGAAAAGCTTTCTTATCAGCTGGTAGGGAATATATAAAATTAAAAAAATGGTCAGCAGGATGTTGTAGAGGAAATGGATCATGGGTAAATTACACAGAAATACTGTTTTGGTTAGGTTAAGAGGTTAAGGCTACGAAGCCAGTTTGGTAAAAGGTCGATGGGTTAGGGTTAAGCACCAAAGACCTTACCCGATCACAAAACCGGCTTCCTTGCCATTCCCTTCGGACCTTAGACTTTTATTTTCGCTATTCTTTATTGAAGTAGCGATCTGCTTTCTCGGTTAATTCATTTAATCGCCTTTCCACCAGATCTCTCATCTTCTCAAGATATTCCCGGTTGCCATGACGGTCAATATAAATCGGTTCTCCCCAGATGAAGACTCCTTTTGAGAAGGGGTAGGGCAGGAGAAAACGGTCCCAGGTGTTGAAGATCTTTTTTTTTGAGGCGCCAAAGGCAAGGGGCACGATCGGTGCTCCCGTTCTTCTTGCCAGTTCAATGACCCCGAACTGGAGATGGTGTCGCGGACCTCTGGGGCCGTCCGGGACGATGGCGATGTCCGACCCATTTTGGATGGCACGGATCATGGCTTTGATGGCAGAAAATCCGCCCCGGGTCGAGGATCCCAGAATGGGTGTCAGCCCAAATTTTTTTAACGCCTTTCCAACCACTTGGCCATCTCGATGGGGTGAAACAAGAAAACTCAATTTTTTCCCTTTGTATGCAAGAGGCATCATAAGAAGTCTATCGTGCCAGAAAGCACCAATCCCTGGATTTCCGCTCTCCACGAAAAATTGCTGGATGTGGGAGTTGACCACTTCGAATGTCATGGTTTTTCCCAGCCACCTGATCGCATGATAAGCCAACCAGGGACCGAACCAAACCACTAACTTCTTCTTCAGACGCTTTAGGCTCATAGAGAAAAGTGCATTGGCTGATAACGAAGATCCTCTCTCAGTTAGAAAATAGGTAACGTGTAACGGTCACGGTAAGGATGCCCGTATCGGCATTCGGTAACGTCTCACGTCTGAAGCATTTGACATTGCCCACAATCGCTAAACGAAACGGGCTTCGTAACCGTCACCCAAACCGATGGACTGCTACATTTTCATGGTTCGCGGGTGGCTCCACTCCTTGGGGGGTGAGTTCGGAGTGATTGTTTCGGATCTCGTAGCCTCCCATCCTCTGGCTCCAAACACCGAACTCCGAACGCAACACTCAGTAGATTTGCTTCGCCTTTGGAGTTTTCCAAACCCTCATCCCATCATCTTTAAATTGAAGGTCATAGAGCCGCCGGTATTCGCCCTTACGTTCCATCAGCTCTTCGTGCGATCCTTGTTCGATAATCTTTCCATCGGAGAGAACGATGATGCGATGGGCATTCCGGATGGTGGAGAGCCTATGGGCAATGACAAAGACAGTTCGTCCCCTCATCAGAACGTCCATTGCCTTCTGAACCTCTGCTTCGGAATCAGAATCGAGGGAGGAAGTGGCTTCATCGAGGATCAAAATGGGGGCATTTTTTAAAAGGGCCCGAGCAATGGCAATCCGTTGACGCTCGCCACCCGAAAGCCTTACGCCACCTTCTCCGATGAGTGTGTCGTATCCCTGAGGGAAACGCTGGATGAAGGAGTGGGCATGGGCAGCGATGGCGGCCTCTATAATCTCTTGATCCGATCGGTGAAGGCTTCCGTAGGCGATGTTGTTTCTCACCGTATCATTAAAGAGGATCGTCTGCTGAGTCACCAAGCCGATCTGATCTCTCAAGGATCTCAAGTTGACTTTTCGGATATCGATTCCATCGATCAGAATTTGTCCCTCCTCCACATCATAAAATCGGGGGAGGAGATTGACGAGAGAAGTCTTTCCGGCACCGCTCATTCCAACGATGGCAAGGGTCTCACCCGCCCTCACCCGAAGGGAGATCGATTTGAGCACAGGAACGGAATCATACTTGAATGTCACCTCCTTGAACTCGATCTCTTTCGAAAATGGAGGGAGAGGGATTGCCTCCTTCGCTTCTTGAATCTCAGGTTTCGTGTCAAGAAGCTCAAAAATTCTGGCTGCAGCAGCCAGTCCTTCTTGAACTTCGAGATTCACCTTATTCAGATTCCTCACCGGTGCGTAGAGCATCAATAAAGCCGTCATGAAAGAGAAGAAAGTTCCGGGCGTGACCTCTCCCCGGGCGACCCCATATCCCCCCACCCAGATAATGACCGCGATGCCGATCCCTCCCAATACTTCCATCAGGGGATGAGAAAGAGCACGAATCCTGACCCGTTTGAGATAGATCTTCAAATATCGTTCATTTTCCTCCGCAAAGCGGCGCTTTTCGTATTCTTCCATATTGAAGGCTTTGACGATGCGATTTCCAGTGATGGTTTCATGGAGGAAGGCGGTGAGGGAGCCCATCCGCTGAAGGCCCTTCCGACTGAATTTTCTGAGCCTCTTTCCAAATTCTTTGATCGGGATGATGGCAATGGGAAAGACGACGAAGGCAATCAATCCCAGTTTCCAATCCCGGTAGAAGACCACCGCCGTCAGGCCCAGGATCGTGACCGCATCTTTGATCAGGCCGGTGATGGCATTGGAGACCGATCCCTGGACCAGATTGACATCGTTCGTGATGCGGGAGATGAGCACGCCCGTAGCCGTGCGGGTGAAGAAGGAGAGGGAAAGGGCTTGGAGATGATCATAGAGCTTCTGACGAATATCCGCCACGACTCTCAAGCCCACGTAGTTCATCAGATAGGCCTGTCCATAATCGAAAAGCCCTTTCAAAAGGAAGAGGAGAATGATGGCGATGGGCAGCAGGAAGAGCATCTCCATATCCGGTTTAAGTAAGAGGTCTCCAAGGTGGAGTTTCAGTATGAGATTCCTGACGATGGGAGGAATCCCTTCTTTTTTAAAGAAAACGCCATCCATGGCAGGTTTGACTAGCAGGGCCTGTGCGGCTGTCAGAAGAGAGACAAGGATCATGAAGAGCATGGCGAAGCCAAGTTTGACCCAGTAGGGTTTGACCAGTTGCAAGAGGCGGCGATAGAGAGCCATATGGAATCTCAGAAATAAAGGTTTCGTCTCACGGTATGGGTGCCTGTATCGTCTATCAAAGGCTACGCCTGTCGAGTTTCATGCTTTTCAACATAATAACGTTACCCTTGCTGAGTCACAAAGCGGGTTTCGTAGCCGTAACCTTAACCCAGCCCTCGGGATTCTTTTTACTCATGGAGGGTAACGTACCATCGTAAGAGATTGTCAAGAATAGTATCATACTTATCGGTCATACAGCAAGGAAAGAACGATACGGGCGGCGCGGTCAGCGGCACCAGGTTCTCCCAGAGCCTGACGCACTTGGGCAAGGCCTTCGACAGTCTTCTGATAAAGGTCCGGATCCTTAAGAAGGCGGAGGGCTTCCTTAGCAATCTTCTTGGGATCCACATCGCCTTGGATCAACTCCTTGGCGATCTCCCTACCTGCAATCAGGTTGACCAGGCCGATGTGTTTGACGCGGATCAATGCCCTTCCGACCCAGTAGGAGAGGCGGGAAACCTTATAGACGATCACCATAGGTTTTCCAAGGATGGCGGCTTCCAGGGTCGCCGTTCCAGAAGCAGTGATGATGAGGTCTGAGAGAGCCATCACATCATAGTTGTATCCATTGACCACCGTGATCGGCACAAAGGTATCTCTCAACAGGGGATAGAGATCGACGCCTGATATTCCAGGAGCCAGAGGAAGGATGAATTGCAGTTTGGGGATCTCAAGCTGGAGGTAAGCGGCAGCCGTGAGCATGGGAGGCAGAAGCCGAATCACCTCTTCGAGCCGACTCCCGGGGAGGAGGGCTACGGTCTTCTGTTCAGGATCGACCCCGAATTGTTCAAGCGCTTCTTCTCTTGGAAGTGTAGTTTGAACGATATCGAGAAGCGGGTGTCCCACCCACTCCACGTTGACTCCAGCTGCTTGATAGAGGGGAAGTTCAAAAGGGAAGAAGACGACCATCTTTGTGACGTGTTTGGCGATGATCTTGATCCTTCCGGGTCTCCACGCCCATATCTGCGGACTGATGTAGTAGAGGATCGGAATCTTTTGTTTGGAGGCGATTTTTGCAAGGCGGAGGTTAAACTCCGGATAATCGATCAAGAGGAGCAGATCCGGCTTCTCCTGTTCCATCACCTCCCGGAGTTCCTGGAGTGTTTTAAGGGCCGTCTTCAGTTTTCGGAAGGCTTCCGAAATGCCCACGACGGAAAGATCATGGGCATGATGAAGAAGCCTCATTCCCTGCTCTTTGAGACGCTCTCCACCGATGCCAAAGAAGGCTATCTCGGGAGCGATCTTTTGAATAGCCCCCATGAGGTGGGCTCCATGAAGATCGCCTGACACTTCTCCCGCCACGAGCATGATCTTTTTGGGAGGCATTAAACAGTTCCTTCTTCCATTTGATGAATGACCGTTAAGGCGACCTCCAGGACCTTCCTTCCCTCCAGACCAGACACTTTAGGCGCTTTGCGATCTCTGACACTCTGAAGAAAAGAGCGGATTTCTGCTTCGAGGAGATCGGTTCTTTCCACCGGAATCTCCTCCAGACCCATTTCAAAGATTTCGCTTTTTCCGGGCTGGGCTCTTTTTTTTGAAAGGTGCGCCGTTTGGGAAAGATAGTCGATGGTGATCGTTCCATCCGTCTGAAAGATCCTCGTTTGGCGAACCTTCTCCTGTGACACTCGGCTTGCGATCAGATTGGCGCGACTTCCATTCTCGAACGTAAGATGGGCAAGTGCCACATCGGCAGAGGAGGTGAGGATGGAGATACCCGTGGCATCGATCTCTTTGATCTCTGATTGGATCAGATGGAGAGCGATGTCGATATCGTGGACCATCAGATCGAGGACCACATTGACATCGGTTCCTCTTCCTGAAAAAGGAGAAAGCCGTTGAGATTGGATGAAAACGGGATGGGAGATCATTTCCTCTACGGCGAGGAAGGCTCCATTGAACCGTTCGAGATGACCGATCTGGAGAACGCAATGGTTTGCCTCCGCCAGGGCGATCAAATCATCCGCCTCCTTTAGGGTACTGGCAATCGGCTTCTCAAGAAGCACATCCACTCCTTGCAGAAGAAATGTTTTGGCGATGGTATGGTGGAAGGGAGTCGGGGTAGCGATGCTCACCGATTGGACTTTACCCAGAAGACCGGAATGATGGGTGTAGGTTTGGACGGCGTATCGTCTTGCGATTTGATGACAACGGGCAGGATCGATATCGGCCACCCCTACCAATTCGACCCCCTCCATTTTTAAATATTTTTCAATATGGAATTGGCCGAAGTAACCTGCGCCGACAACACCCACCCTGATCTTTTCCACTTATCGGCAGATCCCCCTTTTGGTCTGCTGGAGAAATTGAAGAAGATGTCCCACCTCTGGAATCTGGGAGTACTCCGATTCTTTCACCTTATGGATGGCCTTTTCCAGCGTCAGACCGGAACGGAAGATGATACGATAGGTCGCCTTGAGCGCCCGAAGGGTCTCTTCAGAGAAGTTCTGGCGTTTCAACCCCACCGTGTTCAAGCCGAATAACTTAGCTCGACTTCCTGCCGCCAGCATATAGGGTGGAATATCCAGAACCACCCCTGTCAAGCCACTGACAAAGGCATGAGCCCCGATGCGACAGAACTGGTGGACGGCTGCCAGACCTCCGATGACCGCATGATCCTCAATCAGGATATGGCCAGCCAGAGTGGCGCCATTGGCAAGGACCACCTGGTTTCCGATCTGACAATCATGGGCCACATGGGCATAGGCCATGAAGAAATTATGATTCCCGATGACAGTCTTTCCCCCTCCCTTGACCGTGCCACGATGGAGGGTGACCGATTCCCGGATGATGTTATGATCGCCAATCATGAGAAAGGTCTTTTCTCCCCGATACGCCACCGCTTGCGGAGCCTCGCCAATCGAGGAGAATTGAAAGATCTGACACCCTTTCCCAATGGTGGTTCCTTCTCGAATCACGACATGTGGACCAATTCTTGTTCCCTCCTGAATGACCACATCTTTTTCAACGATGCTGAAGGGACCGATTTCCACTCGGTCATGGATCTCTGCTTTTGGATCGACAAGGGCTGTTGGATGGATCATTTCCCTTCCCCCATCATTGCCAGAAGTTCTGCCTCAGCGACCAATTTTCCGTCCACGAGGGCTTTTCCCTTGAAGCCCCAGATGGATTGGCGCTGGCGGGTCACCTCCACTTCGAGACGGAGTTGATCTCCTGGAACCACCGGTTTCCTGAAGCGAACGTTATCCAGACCTAAAAAGTAGACGGCCTTTTTTTGATCTTTGTTCATCTCCTTTAAAATCTCTTCAGGGATGGATTTAAAGGCAAGGACTCCTGCTGTTTGCGCGATCGCTTCTACAATCAGGACTCCAGGCATAATGGGTTGACCGGGAAAATGGCCCGGGAAGAAGGGTTCATTATAGGTGACATTTTTAATACCCACAATCTTTTTTCCCGGTTCGAATTCGAGAATCCGGTCAACCAGCAGAAAGGGAAATCCATGGGGGAGGATGTTCATGATCTCCTTGGCTTCAATCATCCTGATCTCCTTTCCTATCGAGCGACAGTGCGGTTTCAATCCTTTTCAAACGTTTTTCCATATCGGCGAGCGATCGTTTCATTTCCGGAAGTTTTGGATAGATGGCAACGGTTCTTAACCATTCCCGATGCGGCATGGCAGGCGATCCGCTGTAGGCTTGTTGGGGAGAAAGGTTCTGAGCCACTCCAGATTGGGGCCCCACTAAAACGTTATCTCCAATCTGAAGATGGTCGATCACCCCTACCTGACCTGCGAGGATCACGTTCTTTCCGATCCTGGTCGAACCAGCAATCCCCACCTGGGCAACGATGATAGAATCCTCATCGATTTCAACATTATGGGCTATCTGAACCAGGTTATCGATCTTAACTCCCTTTCGAATGATCGTCTGTCCCATGGCGGCCCGATCGATGGTGGAGTTGGCGCCTACCTCCACATCATCTTCGAGAATCACCTTTCCCACCTGAGGGACTTTGACGTTTTTCGTTCCTTCTTTGACATATCCAAATCCATCGGCACCGATGATGACACCGCCATGAAGGATGACCCTCTTTCCAATCATTGACCCCGAATAGATTGTTACATTGGGATAGAGCACGGAATCTTCACCGATGCATGAATCTTCTCCCACATAGACACCCGGATAGAGGGTGACCCGATCTTCGATCCGGCATCGATCGCCAACATAAACGAAAGGATAGATGGTGAGATCTTTGCCGAGCACTGCCGTGGGACTGATCCAGGCATGGGGATCGATCCCTCTGGGTTGATAGGGTTGATCAAAAAAGAGGTGAAGGATTTTGATCAAAGCGAGGCGGGGGTTCGAGGTGAGGATCAGAGGTTTTGGAGAGGAGACTTCTTTGGATACGAGGATGGCAGAGGCACGGGTGGTTTCGAGTTTTGGGAGATACTTGGTCTCAGCGATGAAGGTGATTTGTCCCTCCTGAGCCTCATCCACCGATGCCACACCAGAGATTTCAATGTCGCCATCTCCAATGACCGTTCCTCCCACCCATTGAGCCAACTCTTTTAATTTCTTTTTCATCATGTCATCTCGACGATTTCTGTTCCTTATTTTTTCTGTGCGTCATAGAGCTTGATGACCCGATCGGTGAGGTCCACTGCCTTGGAGGCAAAGAGCACGATGTTTTCATTCAACTCCAGGATGCAGGTGTATCCCTCATCGGCACCCAGTTTTTGGATCACTCTCTGGAGTCCGAGGGCAACGGTCCGTTCCATCTCCAGACGTTTCTGGTTAATTTCGTTCTGACTGTCTTCCTGCCAACGCTGAAATTCCCGAATTTTGTTCTGCAATTCTTTCTCTTTAGTGGCCCGGGCATCGGGAGTGAGCATGGGCGCCTGTTTGTCAAGGGATTCCTTCATCGTCTGAAGCTCTTTCTGTTTTTCTCCGAAGAGGCGCTGAAGTTTTTCAACCTCTTTGAGAATGGTTTTTTTTGCCTCTTTGCCTGCATTGCATTCGTTGACCGCTTTCTGGATGTCGACAAAACCGATCTTGAGGCCAGAAGTTTGTGCCTGCCCGAAAGCAAGTCCCAAATAACCTAACAGGACGAAGAGTCCCACTACCATCATCATGTTTCGATTTCCCATCGTTCTTGCTCCTTTTCTTCGTTTAAATTGCTCTCATAGAGGCTAATAAATGGTTCCAACCGTAAAGTCAAATACTTTCCGTTTCTCACCCCGTTTGGGGTTGGGATTGATTCCGAGATCGATATGAATGGGGCCGAAAGGTGAAAACCACCGAAGTCCAGCTCCCACCCCTGTTTTGAGCGGAGTGATGTCACTGAATTTGTCGAACCCTTTTCCAACATCCCAGAAGATTGCTGCCTTCAAACCTATTTCGGTCGAGAGCGGGAAAATCAATTCGGACTGGAAGGAGACCATCTTTTTGGATCCAAGGGGTTCTTTATTGGTGTCAAAAGGCCCTGCCATGCCGTATTCGAATCCTCTGAGGGTATGGAGTCCTCCTACGAAGAATTTTTCATAGATGGGGACTGTTCTGCCGCTATAGGGTTCCACGAAACCCAATTTTCCTCTCAGATTAAGCACCGTTTTCAGAGGAAGAGGGAAGAACCAACTGGTCTCTGCCAATGCTTTGACAAAATAGTTATCCCCGCCGAAGATTCCGCCTGCATTCTCAAGACTGATGCTATGTCTGGCTCCCCGGGTGGGATTGTAATAGTCATCACGGGTATCCATGGAAAGGCCAAGCGTGATGGCGCTCGTCACTCTTTTGCCCTCTTGCTCCCGGATGAAACGGGAGGCCGTAGAGGAGACGTCAAAGACCTTGATCCTTTCGAGCTTATAGGTGGCGTCGATTCGAAGAGTTTCTGTCAATTCTTTGCCAAAACGAAGGTTGCCTCCTGTGGTCCGGTAGGAATAGGTATCAAACTCTCGGTTTTCATGGAAGAGATCAATTCCCCCCGCAAAATTGTATCCCAGGAAATAAGGGTCTGTAAAACTGAACCTTAAATCATTGGATTGAGATCCCAGTCTGAATCGCAACAGCCCGTGGTATCCCATTCCGAATAGGTTTCGGTCTGAGATGGAGGCCTGACCGACTACCTTTTCGATCGAACTGTAACCAAGACCAAAGCTGAGAGCTCCGGTAGGCGCCTCCTCCACTTTTACCTCGAGATGGACTTTATCCTCCGTACTTCCCCGGCTGGTGGTCAATTCCACCTCTTTAAAAAAACCCGTTCGTCTTAAGCGATCTCTGCTCTTGCTGAGACCTGTGGCACTGTAGAGTTCCTCTTCGGCGACACGGAGCTCCCGTCGGATCACTTTGTCACGGGTCTTGGTATTGCCCACAATCTGAATCTTTTCAAAATAGACCTGATTCTTCTTTTCAATCTCAAAGGTCAGATGGACCAGGTGTTGATTTTCATCCGTAGTCGTAGTAGGGGTCACCTCGACATTGGCATACCCCTGGTCGGCAAATTTTTCATTGAGCAAGCCGATATTTTTTCGAATGGCGGTCGTGCTGTAAATGTCATTTCTTTTTATCTGGATACTTTTAAAGAGATCCTCCCTTGTGGTGAGGACATCTCCCTTAAAGTCGATGTCTCCAATCCGATACTGAGGGCCTTCGAAGATTTCTATTTCGATCTGAATTCGTTTGGGATTCTGAAGATCAATCTTTGGTTCCCCAATTTTTACCTGGAGGTAGCCATGATCGATGTAATAGGCGGTCAATAATTGAAGATCGTTTTTCAGGATGTCTTCATCCAGAAGGCCTGTTTTGGTGATGATAGAGAAGATGTTCCGTTGTTTGGTGAGCATGATCTTTTTTAGATCAGAAGACTTGATCCTCTTGTTCCCTTTAAACAGAATCCTTTTGATATGGCCTTTGACGCCTTCTTCGATCCGAAAGGTCACCACGGCCTCATTCGTTTCGAGATAGTCGATCTGGTGATCCACCTTCACCCCGTAGTATCCTCTGGAAAAATAAAGCCTTCGAATCTGTTCTCCGCTCTCCTTCACCTTTTCAAGATTCAGAATGGATCGTGGGGTGAGGGAGATCTTCTCTTTAATGTCATCGACCTTGATCTTTTGATGGCCAGTGATCAGGATCTCTTTGATGGAAGGTTTTTCCATCACGATGAAGATGATCTCTTTTCCCTTTGGAGTGGTTTTGATATCGACCTGGACATCTGAGAAGTAACCCAGACCGAAGATAGAGCGGAGATCCTCACGGACCTGATCCGATGAAAAGGGACCTTTTTCCCGGCTCCTGATCGCATTTCGGACCACCCCCTCTTCGATTTTTACATTTCCGAGAATGGTGATTCTGTCTATGACCTCCTCCGATCCACGGCACACTCCCCACCCAAAGAACAGGAAGAGTAACATGATCCAGATGATGGTTCGCATCTTCATTCCTTCCTACCATCTCTTTCTTTTAATGTTCCATTAATGTTCCATCTTCCATACCAGATCCTTTTCCTTTTGTAAACCCTCTTTGGACCCGAACCGTTCCCGATTATGCCGACCGGTTCAACCGGTGGCTTTTCCGTCCACCAGCAGGATCTGACGGGGCATTTGAGAGGCCAGATTTGGATTGTGGGTCACGACGATCAGCGTGACGTTTTTGATCCGGTTTAACTCTTGGAGAAGAGAGAAGACGGCTTCTCCTGTTTTCGAATCGAGATTCCCTGTCGGCTCGTCGGCCAGAAGGATTTTGGGTTCTAACACTAAGGCTCTCGCCACGGCAACCCTTTGCTGTTCTCCACCGGAAAGTTCCCCCGGTTTGTGGGTCAGTCGTTCTTTTAAGCCGACCAGGGTGAGAATCTCTTCGGCGCGAACCGAAGCCTCCTTCTTGGACATTCCTTTAATGAGACAGGGCATCATCGTATTCTCTAAGGCATTGAACTCTGGGAGGAGATGGTGGAATTGAAAGACAAATCCGATTTCACGGTTTCGAAATAAGGCGAGTTCTCTTTCATTCAGGACAAAGACATCCCGTCCTCCATACAACACCTTCCCAGAGGTGGGCCGATCCAAAGTGCCCAGGATGTGGAGGAGTGTTGTCTTTCCCACGCCAGAGGCACCGACAATCGCCACCCTCTCTCCTTGCTCAAAGGTGAGATCAATCCCCCGGAGGACCTCGACCTTTTTGGCTCCGTTGCCAAAGGATTTATAAAGATTCTGAACCTGAATCAACTCACTCACACCAGGGACTCCGTTAGCTTGATCGATTCCTGTTGAAAGAGAACTTCTTTCATTCGGGAAAGACGACGCGATGAAATCTCTTTTGCCACCGACCGCAACTGGGGAAACTTTTGGAGGAGCCGATCAAAATGATCCTTATCCAGTTCGAACAGGTCAGTGGGCTGGGTTGTCTTTGCAAATGCCATACGGGGGGTATCGAACAGGACTCCAATCTCGCCAAAGAAGTCGCCCCCTCCCAATTTTCCCAGAGTCACGTGTTTTTTATGTCGATCATGAGTGTAGATTTCCACTTCTCCCCTCTGAATGAGAAAAAGACTACGGGGGGGCTCTCCCCCCTTAAAGAGGAGGGTTTCTGCAGGGAGACTGAGATGACGAAATCGTTTTGCCACCTCTTTTCGGTCTGCAACCGAGAGGGGAGCAAAGAGAGGGGAAAGGGCAAGGAGGTTATCAAATAGCCTTTTTTTAAAGAGCTCCTCCAGGACCTCTTTCACGCGTGGATCATTCTGGATGATGTGCTCCATTTCCTCCCGGCTGATCTCCATCACTTCAGACTCCATCAGCGCCCTGACTGTGGCATGCCTTTTTCGATCGACCAAAAATCCCAGCTCTCCAAAGCAATCGCCCTCGTCGAGTTCCCGAACACAAACTTCTTTCCCTCTCGATTTTTTATAAATCCCCACTTTTCCTCGGCAAAGGACCATTAACGAATCTCCTGCGTCGCCTTCCTGACAGATCAGAGCGTCTTGAGGATACGTCTGGATCCTGAGACGGCTTAACAGAGCTTGAAGTTCCTCTTGGGTGAGGCTTGAAAGGAGAGGGATATAAGGGAGACGACGGGGAGATTCGGCGGTTTGGACTTTCTTTACATAGAGTTGAGCCAGCCGTTGCTGGACTTCCGTGAGTGAGGGATCAATCCTCAGAATCATCTTATTGACGGAGATGGCTTGGAGCAGAAATCCATCTCTGGCATAAGCCTCAGCGACCGCTTGATACTCTGCCAGCGCCTCCTTCTTCCTACCCAATTTTTCAAACAGCTCGGCCTTCTTCAAACGGGACCGCACATCGTCAGGCTCTTTTTCCAAATGTTTCTGGAACGCTTCAAGGGCCCGTTTCCATTCCCCGCGGGCAAGAAAAGAAAGAGCCTCCTCTTTATGAGGGTGACGCACCTTATTCATATCGTAACGCCTCGGCCGGATCGAGCTTGGATGCCCTCCAGGAGGGATAAAGGGTTGCCAATAGACTGATCAGGATGGCGGTTATGACGATCAGCGATACATCGAGCAGATTGACCTGAGAGGGGAGCTTGTCGATATAGTAAACATCACTTGCTAGGATTTTGAATCCAAAGAGGTTTTCGACAAATCCCGTAATGGTTTCAAGGTTAAAAGCGGCTGCCAGACCCAGCAGGGTCCCGAGCAGGGTTCCCACCACACCTATCACTCCGCCTTCGATGACGAAGATTTTAAGAATGCCTTGAGAGGGGGCCCCCATCGATTTGAGAATCGCAATGTCTTTGGTCTTCTCCATCACCACCATGATGAGGGTCGAGATGATGTTAAATGCGGCCACCAAAACGATGAGCACAAGAATGATGAACATGGCAATCTTCTCCAGTTTCAAAGCTGCAAAGAGATTTCGATTCATCTCCATCCAGTCTTTGGTGTAAAAGGGAAAGCCCATCTTCTTTCGTATCTCTTTGGCGATTTCTTTGACCTTGTAAATGTCCTCTGTCTTGACTTCGATCCCTGTGATATGGGCCTCCATGGAGAAAAACTTCTGGGCACTCCCAAGAGAGATATAGGCCATGGTGTTATCATATTCATACATTCCCGAATAGAAGATCCCCTTGACGAGAAAACGCTTCATCTTGGGCATCATGCCCATGGGGGTCATGGTTCCAAGGGGAGAGATGACCTGAATGGGATCCCCCTTTGTGACGGAGAGATGTTTGGCCAATTCGATGCCGAGAATGATGCCGGGAAGGTCTGTCGTTTTTTCCTCTTTAAGATCTTCTAGGCGACCCGACTTTAAGTTTCGAGCCAGCTCGGTGACTTTTCCCACACGGTCTGGGTCAATTCCTTTGAGAACCACTCCAGAGGTGCTCGACTCGGAGGAGAGCATCACCTGACTAAAAATGAAAGGTGCCGCAGACACCACTCCCTTGATGCCTTCTACCTTTTGGAGGACTTCCTCAAAGTGATCCATACCCCTATCGCTCGCCTTGAGCACAACGAGATGGGCCTGGGTGCCCAGAATCTTCTCTTTCAGTGTCTTTTGAAAGCCACTCATGACGGACAGGACGACAATCAGAGCCATCACCCCCAGCATCACACCAGCAATGGAAATAACGGTGATGATAGAAATGAAGGTCTGTTTCCGTTTGGCTTTCAGATACCTCAGGCCAATAAACCATTCGTATCGCATAGGTGTTAGATTTGAATCACCCAATTTCTTGTCTGCCAGAAGGCAGGCAAAGAAGCTCCAAAAGTTTGTAGGTGCAATACCATCCTATTTTTCCGGTCGCAACAGGGGAAAGAAGATGACATCGCGGATGGATGGAGAATCGGTCATCAGCATGACCCATCGGTCAATCCCAATTCCTTCGCCTGCTGTCGGTGGCATCCCAAATTCAAGAGCGACCAGAAAATCTTCATCAAAAAACAGGGAGGGGTCTCCATCCTCTGTTTTTTCCTTGAGTTGTTGGAGAAAGCGCTCCCTTTGATCAATGGGATCATTGAGCTCTGAAAAGCCGTTGGCTATCTCCCGACCGGCAATAAAGAGCTCGAAACGGTCCACCACCTCTGGATCCTCTTCGTTTCTTCGTGAGAGGGGAGAGATCTCCGTCGGGTAGTGGGTCACAAAAGTGGGCTCAATAAGATTCGGTTCCACACATTCTTTAAAGAGATCCGCAAGAACCCTTCCATGGGACGTTCCTTTTTTCAACTCCAGCCCGAGTTTTCGAGCCGCTTCGACAGCTGTTGAGGCATCTTCGAGGATCACCGGGTCGAGATGTCCTATCTCAAGGAGAGAATCTTTAAAACGAATTTTCCTCCAGGGAGGGGTGAAGTCGATCCTTTTTCCCTGATACGTGAGGGAGGATCCTCCGTAAAATTCGTTGACCATGGATCCGAGAAGTTCTTCCGTCATATGCATCATCTCAGTATAGGTGGCATAGCTTTGGTAGAATTCGAGCATGGTGAATTCTGGATTATGGAGGGTGGAGATGCCCTCGTTTCTGAAACTCCGATTGATCTCAAAGATTCTCTCAAACCCTCCGATCACAAGCCTTTTCAGGTAAAGCTCCGGAGCCACTCTTAAATAAAGTTCCATATCAAGGGCATTGTGATGGGTCTTAAAAGGTTTGGCGGTCGCTCCTCCAGGAATGGGATGGAGCATGGGGGTTTCGACTTCACAATATCCCCTCTGATAGAAGAATTCGCGGATTCGCTGGATGATCCGACCGCGCATCAGGAAGACCTCTTTAACCTTCGGGTTGGTGATCAGGTCGAGATATCGCTGACGATAACGAATTTCAATATCGGTCAAACCATGCCATTTCTCCGGCAGAGGGCGGAGCGACTTTCCAAGAAGACAGAGCTGCTTTACCTGAAGGGTGAGCTCTCCGGTTTTTGTGCGGAACAGGCTTCCTTCCAGTCCAATAAAATCCCCAATGTCGAATCTTTTAAAGAACTGGAAGGATTCATCCCCGATGATCCCTTTTTGTATATAGGCCTGTATCTTTCCGTTTCGATCTTTAATATGGATGAAACTGGCCTTGCCAAAATTCCGAATGGCAACAATTCTTCCTGCAAGACGGAAAGACTCAGGAAGGGAAAGCAACTCCTCATCTGACCGCGAGCCGTAAACCTTCAGGATTTCTTCAGAGGTGTGGGTTACCTTGAAATGATTGGGATAAGGGTTGATCCCTTCCTTCTTCAAGGCTTCCATTTTTCGTATTCTCTGTTGAACCAGTTCGTTCGTTTCGTCCATTTTATCAGCCATGCTTAATGACAAAAATAAATGTAAGATTGAGGTGTTATCTCACCTTTATCAAGATTCCATAAACTAACCCATTTTCCCAGCTCCGTCAAGTGAACCCGGGATGGCATGGAACAAGCCTTTGTAAATCCCTTTCAAGCTCTGAAAGTAGCGATTTAAGAGAGGACTTTCCGGACAATGCCAAATACATCATAAGGGAGGGCCTGGGTGATCTGAGCTTCAACCCAATCTCCAGGGATTGCCTTTCCTTTGAGAAAGATCGAGCCGTCGATTTCAGGAGCCTGGATGTTTAAACGTCCTCGCAAGGGGGTCTGTCTTCCATCTCTTCCATCCACCACAGCCTCTCTTCTTTGTCCTATCATGGCCTGATATTTTTTGAAAGAGATCCTCTTTTGGACTTCCATCAATCTCTGATACCTTTCCTCTTTCATCTCGTCGGGGATGGCTTGATGGAATTTAAAGGCCGGAGTTCCCGCCTCAGGGGAGTATTTGAAGGCTCCCAGATGGTCGAACTGAACTTCCTCAACAAAATGGAGGAGCCTTTGAAACTGTTTTTCACTCTCTCCAGGAAATCCAACAATGAGAGAGGTCCGAAGAGCGATCCCTGGCACAGCGGTTCGAAGTTTCTCAATGAGAGTCCGGATTTCTTCTCCTTTTGATCGACGACCCATGCGACGGAGGATGTCATCATCAATGTGCTGGATGGGTAGGTCGAGATAA
>FWPV01008738.1_pt1 | contig 17517 bp, 13 predicted proteins | sample 2228371 | NCBI WGS metagenome assembly FWPV01 (sample SAMEA103939776, study PRJEB20133) | metagenome | reverse complement strand
AACCATAAAAGCCTTTATCATTCCGGTAACAGTTCCTGTAAGACCGAGAAGAGGAGCTATGGTTGCAATAAGTCCAAGCCAGCTCAATCCTCTCTCGATTCCCCTTATCTGTCTTGTTCCTATTACAGACAGTTCCTGTTCATTGCATCCATTTTCGATACCTTTTATTAAAGGATCTAAAATGGCAGGTTTTTCTTTTAGGACTTCTATCAGTGGCCTCCCAACACTCTTCAATATCTTTTTATATTGAAAAAATTTGTTTATAAGGATAGTCAGCCCGGCAAGGGAACAAAGCAGGATAGGATACATTAATAAACCACCTTTTAAGAAAAAATCAAACATTTTACCTCCGTAGTGTGAATCTTATCGGCAATATTGCCCTTGATGCTACCGGTTTACCATCTTTTTCGGCAGGGAGAAACGTCGACTTTTTCACAGCCTCGATCGCAGCTTCTGTAAAGCCGAAATCTGCCTTTTTCAATACCTCAATATCCAACAAATTTCCCCTTTCATCGATAGTCAGCCTGAGTACAACTTTCCCCTCCTTACCGAGTCTCCTTGCAAGAAGTGGATAAACAGGCATTTCTCTATGTAAAAAAGCAGGAGCAACCGAAGAGCCAAACTTTGTATCTATTGGTTTCTCGGTTTCTTTTATTATATTTGCCCGAGCGGAAGATTGCACTTTTACCTCAGTTGGCAGATTAGTTTTATTTTGCTGGACTTGCTCCTCTATGGTATTTCTATCTACTATAACGGGTTCTATCACCTCTTGGTTATGTTCTTTTGTAAGTGATTCTTCAACAGGCTCCACGATTTTCTCGACTTTTTCAGGACGCAGCTTTTTTTCTTGAATTGGTTTGACATGTTTCACGATCGCTCTCTGTGCAATTACTGGTGCTGGACGGCTTCGAGCTTCTTCAATCAAGATAAACAATTCAACATCCTGGATTTTGTCCTTGACTACCATTGAAACCGGCATTGCTAAAATAATCGCATGGATGAATACCGAGATGATAAGTCCATAATGTCTGCCCATATGTATCATTTCTATTCTACTTCTGAATGCTATTATTTGTCCTCTTTTTTCGTGTCTTAATTAAAGTCCATACGCTAAAAATAAACAAAATGCTTTTCATTGTGCTTTTCCAGTTACTACATTCTCTATATACCATAACAATCAATAAAAAAAGCCACAAAAGCAATGCCTTCACGACATCTTTGCCTTCGTGGCTTAGGTTTCCTTTATTATTAAATGTTCTTTTACATTCTGAATTTCATATCCAGAATGTATCTAACTTCAAAAATATCCGGCACCCTGTCAATGTGCCAATCCTAAAAAGCTCTTTTTTAATTGTACGAACCTATCCGCTCAGTAATGCCCCAAAACCTGTTTCTCATTAGATGGATGTTTAGCTTTTTTTCTTTTTATCTTCGTGTCTATGGATTTCTTTCTCATGTCCGGGATGTTTATGATCATGAGAGCCATGTTTGCCTTTATGCTCATGATTGTGTATATCGGATTTTCCTTTATGAGTATGTTCGTGTTCATGCACGTGTTCGTGTTCATGATTATGCTTGTGTGAATGCTCATGGCTATGTTTTTTATCCTTGTGAGGATGCTCGTGGCTGTGCTTATGCGAATGCACATGGGAGTGCAAATGTTTGTGCTCATGTTTTCCCTTCATAATAAAACCTCCTTTTTATAAAAAATTTAAATACTCTCACCCAGCAATCAATTAATTTTATTCTAACCTACTTTCAGTTGCCTTATAGATTATACAATATTGATTTATGATTATCTGCACAGAGGGATCATCTTGTCGCTTTATCCCATGATCACCCTTCCGCCAGTGAACACCCTTCTCAACTCTATCAACTCACCTTCTATATCTTTATCAAGGAATTCATTATCAAGGGCAGTTTCTAATGCTTCGAGTACCTCTTTGACATACTCCACTGTCATTATGAAATAATCAAAAAACATTCCTGCACAATTTTCAATGTGTTTCAATTTGTAATTGTAGGAACTTAGAATTGCCTCAATATACATATATAGCTCAATTGGTCCAAGCCAGCTGTATCGATTGCCGAAACTGTATACCATCCATGACATCGGTATCTCCTTTCAATAGAAATAATTCTCAAAACTCCGGTAAACTTCTCTTTACAATATCAACAAGATAATCAGCCTTTAAGTCATCAATCGTATAATAGTCTGCGCCGAGCATTGAAGCCACCTGAACAGCAAGGTCGGTTGTGGTGAACCTGCCTTTCTCCTCGGTATCAACAACAACAATATCGATGCCGGACTGTTGGCTCATTAACGCAGCCATACGCGATATCTCTTCATCAAGAGGCATTCCGGTCACCGACTGATTTGCACGGCCATCGGTGATAAGCAAGATGAGAAAACGTGTCTCAGGCCGTTTTCTGCCGACCCGCTCCAGAAGTCGGTATGCCTCAAGCAGGCCGGCACCAAGCGGTGTTTTACCGCCAACCGGTATTTCCCGGAGACGTCGCACAGCACATTCTACGCTTGATGTCGGTTCAAGTACAACCTCTGCACGGTCTTTGCGAAAAACAATCATCGAAACCATATCACGCTTCTGATAGCAGTCAATAAGGAGTGATTGTACAGCGCCTTTTGCTGCAACCATCCGTTTGTGTACCCCCATTGACCCCGAACCGTCTACGACAAATATGGCAAGATGCCCCATCTTCCGCTCTTTACGTTTATAGCGTAAATCTTCTTCGTTTATTACAACCACTTCGGTTCTCCCACGTATTGACTGGAATGGCGCAGCTGCCCTCAGTGTTGCATCTATTGCTATATCACGGTTTTGACGGAGCACACTTTTTACATATCTTCCGCCGCGGTTTTTCGCTCGTGTGCGTGTTCTTCGACCTGAAGATTCTCTTTCAATTCTGTCCTTGCGAAAAGCTATACGCTTTAAACGAAATGTTTGCCCTACCGTAAAAACTTCATCCTTTTGAGGCGGAAGTTCGCGTGGCTTAAGCAGTTCATCATGCTGCCTCTCTTCAGAATTATTCTGCGGAAGCTCAGGCTGTTGTTCCTGCGGATTGTCCGGTGGCAGTTCATGATCGTGTTCCGGCGGATGCGGGGGCTCTTCCTGTTGGTTCGGAGGAGGTGGAGGCTGGATCTCACGTCTTCTGTGCATAAGCACCAGAGGAGCAACAGCATTGATGTCATCCCATAAGACTTCGTTCTTGTTGTTGAATGCTGCATATGCGCGTGCAGAAGCAAGAAGATAGAGGTCCGCACGATGTCCAGCAACATTGTAATGCATGCAAATATCCGCAATATATTCCAGAGAACGGTCGCTAACAATAACTGAGGGTAGAGCTTTCCTCGCTGTTTCAATACGTTTTATTAATTCAGCATCAGAACTAGTTCCATCCGAAAAAGCAGCCGCCTTTATAACTGCCATGCGTTCTTTAGTATCATTCAATCGCTCGAATCCCACGCACATCCCGAAACGGTCAAGCAGGTGAGGAGAAAGGTCGCCTTCTTCAGGATACAAACTTGCAACAAGGATAAATGATGCAGGATGTCGCATTCGTAACCCTTCCCGCTCAACTATATTTTCTTCACGGCCATGCACCTCAAGAATCAGAGAGACGATCTCGGGTGAAAGCAGGTTTATATCATCAATAAAAAGCACTCCTCCATGTGCACGTGAAAAAAGACCCTGCTGAAATACACGGGCTCCGGTTTTTAGGGTATCCTCGATGGCGATAGTGCCAAGCAAAGCTTCTTCCGTAACATTTAGAGGCAGCTCCACAAAAGGAGTCCTTGAGGGCAGAATGCTTCTTAGTGAACGGGCAAGAGCGGATTTCCCACAGCCTTTCTCCCCGAAGAAAAGTACCCCCCCGCATCTCGAGTCAATTGCATTAAGGATAAGCGCCAATTTGGCGTCATCATGACCGACAAATAGTGAGCATTTCATATCAGTGACAACGCTTCCGAAATTTTTTCACGTTCAGTGCCTATTTCTTCGAATGGAAGTCTTTTCAGCCTGTGGCGAAGTGCAAACCATGCGGCATCACGAATCTCGTCAGAACTGATTGTGCCCAGTCCGCGAAACGCAGCAAGCGCACGTGCCGCTTTCATCATCACAATGTCGGCTCGGTGTCCATCGAGTTTAAGTGAGGATGTAACTGACACGATTTTTTCGAGAACCATATCATCCATAGGGATGCCCTCTAAAGTTAGTCTTGCCGTGGAAATCCGCTCGCTCAGCTTCTGCTGCTCTGCATCCCATTGCTTATAAAATACACCCTGATCGCTGTCGAATGCAGCCCTTCTGCGCAGGATCTCGATGCGCTGTCCTTTATCGTACAGTGATGTAACCCCGACACAAAGCCCAAACCGGTCAAGAAGCTGCGGCCTCAAGTCGCCCTCTTCTGGATTCATTGTACCGACTAGAATGAAGCGCGCAGGATGGACAAATGAGACGCCTTCCCGCTCAACCGTATTGACACCCATCGCAGCAGAGTCAAGCAGAAGGTCTACAATATGGTCTTCCAGTAAATTCACCTCATCGACATAGAGGAAGTTGCGGTTTGCATCAGCAAGGATGCCGGGCTCGAATCGCTTTTCGCCGCGGCGGATTGCATGCTCGATGTCAAGGGTACCGACCAGCCTGTCTTCAGTAACGCCGAGCGGAAGTTCGACCACACGCATTTTTTGTAACTCTCGAGACAGATGACCTTCACGTCTGAGCATTTCCCTACAATCTGAGCATAAAACTCCGGAAGGCTCACATCTAAAGGGGCAGTCTTTCACAACCTCAATCTCTGGCAAAAGATCTGCAAGCGCCCTTACAGCTGTGCTTTTTGCAGTCCCCTTTTCTCCCATGATCAGGAGCCCGCCTATAGAAGGGTCTATAACATTGAGAATCAATCCCAGTTTCATTTCGTCCTGATTGACTATAGCTGTAAATGGAAATATCATTTTAAATGTCCTCCATTTTCTTTTTCCATGACTCAACTTCGTCCTTTGTGATTATATCGATACTGCCACCCTGAAAATCGCCCTTCATATCTCCCATGCGTTCCTCTATCCATCCCTCGATCTCCAGGTAAATCTCCTTCAGCGCTTCTTTGACATCAGGAGAAGGATTCCACAGACCACGTTCTACCGCTTCTATTAATCTTCTCGCTATTTCTTCCAATGCCCAGGGATTGTTATCCTCAAAGAACTTCTTGTTTTCTTTGTCTATCATGAATGTCCGTGCCACATCATCGAAGATCGAATCATCGACAGCCTTTGCCGTAGCCTGCCACCCGTACAACCTTCCAACCCTCTTACTTATCTCCCCTGCACCTTTATAACCATGCTCTTTCATCCCCTTAATCCATTTAGGGTTCAGTATCTTTGCCCTTGCAACCCTCCTGATTTCTTCTGAAAGTGTTCTTACCGAAACATCATTAGTCTCCCGTGTATCACCGTAATAGTTCTCAATATCATTGCCTGATACAACCTTTGCAGCATTTATCATACCGCCGTGTGTGCCGAAGTAGCAGCAACATCCTGTTAGGTCATACTCATCTGTAACAGTCTTGTTGAACGTAACTTTCACCGTTTTTAAAGAATTTTTAAAGTCCTGATGCGCAGGTTTACCGAATACACCTTTACCATAAGCATAACCGTTCCAGTATAGAAATACATCGGCAAGATCCTGTTCTGTTTTCCATGCTGATGCATAGACAGCAAGCTGGGTGCCTGCCTGATACGTTCCAGGCATACTCGCAAATATCCTAAAAGTTGCCTTTCTGAACTCGTTTGCGTCTTGTAGGATTTTACCATCAAGCCTCTCAAGGGTATGCTTCCTAACAAAATTCATTTCAATAGGCTCATCGAGAGCCGCTACTGCCTGTACTGCTTCGTCTAAAACTTCAATAGTTGAAAGGAAATTATCACGCGTTATACCCGACACCCTGACTGTTATATCTATTCTTGGCCTAGATAATTCTTTTAAAGGGATAACCTCAAATCCCTTTAACCTTCCATTGTTATGCCATTGAGGTCTTACACCTAGAAGATACATCATCTGTGACATACCCTCACCGTCTGACCACATGATGTCAGTGCACTGCCAATAAAAGGCAATGTTTTCAGGATATTGACCTTTTTCTTCAAAATATTTTTCTATAGTTTTATGTGCCAATTGTTTCCCTATTTCCCATGCAGATGGAGTGGGAATTCTATGGGGGTCAAGGGAATAGAAATTTCTTCCTGTTGGCAGGACATCGCATCTCCCTCTTGTAATAAGTCCTGAAGGGCCTGGCTCAATGTATCCTCCTTTGAACCCATTGAGGAGAGACGCCATTTCATCGGAGGCAAGAATATTTTCCATTACGTTATGGATCTTTTTCTCGATATTCCTGATAATTGGCACCTCCTCCTGCTTGATGATGAACATCTCTCCCAGCGTCTTTTCAATGGGTACCCCTTTTTCTACGTATTCCTTGCAAACTTTTTTTGACAGTTCTTCAACTTTTTCTTGTTTGTCCTCATTAAAAAATCCTCCCTCACATCTCTTTAATAAGGAGGGGATTGAAATATTGTGCATCAGCAACTTTGATATCATACCCCTTAATGAATCAGGGGAGGTTTCGTATCTGACTATGGCATAGACAAAGTCAGCCAATTTTTCTCCTTCCGGCAATCTTCCAAAGATATGCATCCCCTTTGGGATATAGGTGTCCTTCAGAAGATTGAGCCTGTCATGGATGTCTCTCACCTTCTCTGTGAAATTGTCATGGGTCAATTCTGTTTTGCCGTCAAAGAGGTTCAGTCCTTTCACTTTATCCATCATTAAGTGTGAGATGGCATGTGCTTTTGCAGGCTCTGTCTCTCTATACTTTTCATACTCATCAAGAAGTCTTTCTAATTGTTCTAAGTCTCCATACAACTCCCCTCTAACCATGACTGTCTGCATATGATCGACGAGCACTGCGTTGCTTCTTCTCTTAGCAATAGTGCCTTCCGGCGGGTTGTCTGCATTATAAATGTAGAGATGAGGCATTGTATCAATACCGATGTCAGGAAAACATCCTGACGAGAGACCTATGGCCTTACCGGGAAGGAATTCAAGATTCCCATGGGTTCCCACATGAACAATAACATCTACGCCGAATTCTCTTGAAAGCCATTTGTATGTGGCAATATACTGGTGGGGAGGGGGAATATCAGGGTCGTGGAGTATTTTGCAGACCTGACCGTCACACCTTGCACCTGCACATCCCCTTTTCGGCTGAACACAGATAATTGCATTTCCATAATTTATACCGGTTATAATAATTTTTCCGTTATACACCATGGCTGCAGGTATGCCATTTCTTTCTTCGCCCGGAGGTTCTCCCCATGCCTCTGACATCCTTAATCGCGTTGATTCTGGTAATTCATGAAACCACTGGAGATATCTATCGTTATCTACAAATGTTAATACCCCTCCTTTGTCCACGATCTCCTCAACGGTAGTCCACCTGAATTCTGATATTGCCTTTCTGTTTATAATCTCACCTATCAGTTCTTTACCATTTTCAGGGGCTGTCACTGCATAACCTTCTCTTTCCATTCTTTTAAGGATATCTGCAACACTTTCAATGGTATCCAGATGCGCACCGGAGCCTACTGTTGCTTCAACAGAGGCACAAGGATTGTTATGAAGTATGAAGGCAACCTTTTTCTCACTGTTCGGTTTCTTTTTGAGGTTTATCCATCTCAGTATCCTGTCTGCAAGCCTCTCCACCCTGTCAGAGATAACTTCGTAAGATTCCTCCTCAGGGTTTGTTATGCCCGTGGTAGCTCCTATTATAATAGGCTCTATAACACCTTCGAACTCAGGCATTGCAATACTCCAAGCAACCTGGTTTCCCAGACCCTGGGGGTCATTAAGCCACTGATCTCTGTCTTTATAATATGAAGTTACAGGACTGAAGAGAGGAATGTTAAGCCTTTTCATTACCCCAACACCCGATGAAGCATATGATTCCTTGATATCACCCTTTGAATTTCCGAGGAAGAACATCGTAAGTTTTACAATTCCATCAACAATGGGCTTACCACCATCTGTAAAAAATTGCCCTATTACTTCAACGCCGCTAAGATTGCCAAGACTTTCATCCTTAAGAGGATAGAGGAAAACAGGGATAATCCGTGCTCCCCTGTGCTCAAGAGATGATATAACAGCCTTCTCGATTGCCATGTTTCCGGTAGCCCAATTGGAGCGGGAATAGAGTATGCCCACATAAGGGCTTGGCGTCTGGCTTTCGGAATTAGGTGGTGTTTTCAGTGTATCTTCCAGATAACCGTGATATTCAGCAAGATACTCTTTTGTTGAATGGAATATCTTCTCCATTCCTGGATGATAAATGCCCTGCCATGGAATCTCTTCAGGCTGGTTAAACGTTACGGAATTGTCGAAGAGACTATGGAGGAGGTATCTGAGCATGTTAGTGATATTTTCCCTTCCATTAAAAAGCACATATTTGTAAGCCGTCGCAACTATTTCGGGATTAACTGTTGACAGCACCCAGTATGAAGGGTCGCTGCCGATCACTACGACGGGCACTCTTCCGTGCAGATTTTTCATCTCTGTTTCAACCTCATCCCAGAATGCATCATTTGTACGGTAAAGGAGAATACAGTCAGCGGCTCGAAGCTGAGCCTTCACCTCCTCTATCATAGCCGGCGACGTAGTGAGCTGCTTGTTTGAAAAAGACGAAAGACTGATCCCGAGGGTATCCGCCGCTTCTTTAATGAGCGGCAGATAATTTGACCACATGATCGTAAAGATTTTCACCATACACCTCCCTAAAATTTTACATTTGCTCCCGCAAGGAAAGTTCTCGGTGGAGCAGGATAGCCATCTCCATAGAGATAGCTCTTATTAAGGATATTTTCAATCTTTAAAAATAACCCCACCTTTTTTATGAAATAATCTATCCTTAAATCTGCTACATAATAAGATGACGCGAACTCCTTATTATCAGCTCTTGTGAATTGTTTTGAGACATATTGAGCATCTAAGGCAAGCGACAATTGCTTAACAGGTTCATACCGTGCATTGAGTTTAATCATGTGTCTTGGGCTTGCAATGAGCCAATAGCCTGTCGTTTCGTCCTTGGCTATGAGATAAGTATAAGAAGGCTTGAGTTCAAGCAATTTCAATGGCTTCCATTTTACGGATGTCTCTATACCTTTTCTTGTCACCTCTCCTAAGTTTTCATACATTCCTATGCCGTTATCTCTACGCACATAGGTTATTCTGTCTTTTATCTTGCTATAGAAGAAAGAAACGTTTTCTTCCAGAGACTCCGTGATCTTGTGAGAGATGCTCAATGAGTAGTCAATCCCCTTCTCCATCCTTAAATCTGGATTAGGTCTGAGATAAGATGTCTCGTAATACCTCTGAAGAAATGTGGGTATATTGTGGGTGGCTCTGGCCGTGGCATGAATGGAAATGATATCAGAGCTATAACCCAGCTTAACTTCAGGACTTATTACAGCCGGGAATCTTGAATAAAGGTTTATCCTAACTCCCAATCCTGCATTCAAAGGACTTCCCTTGAATCGGATATTCTTTATAAGATAAATTCCGCATTTTTCTTCATGACGGGTTTTGACCTTATTGCCTTCAATGTGAGCAGTTTCAATATTAATACCTGTATCGAATGAACCAAGCTTCCATGCTGAAAAGCCTGTCCTCAGGGTTTCTCCAAACGTCCAGCTTTTGAGTGTTGTATAAAGCTCCCTGTCAGGGTCGGTCTCCTTCTTCTCAGATTGATTGAAATAGGTATCGCTTTTGAAACTTCCGATCTTCAGCCCGAGGGATGAACTCAACGTATCTCCTGTACTCTTCGCCCGCGGAGTGGGAAAGGCAGGAAGACCAGGTCTTCCACGATCCTCTGTAAAGTAATCTATGGACAAATCAAAGGCGTGGTGCTTCTGGGTCTCATAGCCAAGTTTTAGTCCTATCTTCTTCTTGTCTTTATCATCGTTAACCCTGTAGCCAGCCGTTTTATTCCATTCCGATGTTAACCCTATCCCGAAGGATTTAATATTCTTCATATAATTGATGGTATAGTTTTGAGTATTGAGATTACCAAAGGATGCTTCGATCATCCCCTGAGAAGTGGTAGCCTTTTTTGTAGTTATGAGGATCACCCCTCCAGAGGTACCTCCAAAGGCTGTATCACCAGATTTGTATATCTCTATCTTTTCGATCTCCTCCAGAGAGACGAGATCCCAGTTGATATACACAGAATGAGCAGATAAAGGGTCATTAAGCGGTCTTTCATCAAGAAAAACGGTAACCATACGAGAGCCATAAAGATTTACTGTCTTTTCAGAAGCAATTATTCCTGGTATACGACTTAGGAGCTCTATAATTGTCCTTACATTCATTCTCTTAATATCATCTTCTTTAATCACTATATCAGGCCTACTTTGCTCTTCTGCCTTTACAACATTCAAGCATATCATCACGATTACAACCGAGATAAAAGCTGTTAATACCCTCAAACCTCATCTTCCCTATTCTCTGTAATTTCTAATAAGCCTTGAGCCATATAGAAAAAAGGCCATACTATAAACAATCATTACAGCAAGGGATATCAGTCCCTCTTCATCAAGTATTACCTTTCTTATGACGACATTCGTGTGCGTCAGAGGCATGATATAGATAAACGGCTTGATGAATTGTGGTATCTTGTCGATTGGGAAAAAGGTGCCGCTGAAGAATGCCATTGGCATTATGAAGAAATTCGAATATGTGGCTGTATCCTCATGGGATTTGGCGAGCATTCCTGTAATAACTCCTAAATTGGCAAAAAGAAAACAGTTCAAAAATAAAGTTGTTATGAAAATAGGTGTAAAGGAGAAACCTGGAGATGTTAAAAAACCAATTATAATAATTAGGGACGATGCAAAAAGCCCTTTCATCATCCCTGCGAGTACCTCTCCGATCATTATGGATGAGGGATGTATTGGAGCCTGCACAAAGACCTGGAATGTCTTGAAATAGAGCCTGTTGAGGTTCAGTGCGCTCGCCACCCATGTATAAGAGTTATTCATGGAGCTCATTGCAACAAGACCCGGTATAAGAAAGGTGAGATAATCGGTCTCATGAACTCTCACATTCCTTCCAAGTCCTAACCCAAATGCGATCAGATAGATAATTGGCGCTACCATAGCAGAAAAAAGATATCCTAATCTCAGGAGTTTCCTCCTGAAAAGGAGCATCTCCCTCAGAAATATTGGATACCATCCTAAGCTTCTCACAAAATACCTCTAATCTGTCATGCCGAACCCTGGCCTGACGCCAGGACAGGCTTGTTTCGGCATCTCTTGAGACCCTGAAACGAATTCAGGGTGACATTGTTAGTCTTCTTTATGATCATCTCTCGACAAAAGTATTCACTCTATCCGTTCTCCTGTCAGTTTTATAAATACATCCTCAAGATTTGATTTTCTTATTGTCAGGGGTGTCTCATTTTCTCTTGCCAATTCATAAGCTTCCCCACGGCTTCTACATATCCGCTGAATAAGCCTCCCATCACCATCAATACGCTCTACTACATACTCACCAACTGTTGACTTTAAGTCGGTGGGACTATTAAGGGCTATTAATCTTCCCTTTGAAAGGATGCCGACTCTGTCACATAATACCTCTGCCTCTTCAATGTAATGGGTAGTTATAACTACAGTTCTTCCTTTTAGTCTTGTCTTTCTTATTACGTCCCACATCTGACGTCTTATTTGGGGATCAAGCCCTATTGATGGTTCGTCGAGAAACAATACAGAAGGTTCGGTGAGCAACGCCCTTGAAAGAAGCAGCCTCCTCTGCATACCTCCAGAAAAACCCGAAACTACAGAATCTTTTCTGTCCCAGAGATCAACCATCTCAAGGGCTTCTTTTATCTTTTTTTTCAGGTCTTTTACACCATGTAACATTCCATAAATGAGCAGATTCTCGTAAGCTGTAAGCTCTCTGTCAAGATTATTTTCCTGCGGGACAATACCAATTCGTCTTTTTATTTCAGAAGAATTCCTTAAGACATCAAAACCATCGATTAAACATCTGCCTGAATCAGGCTTACTCAATGTAGTAAGCATCTTTATAATGGTGGTTTTGCCTGCACCATTAGGGCCGAGGAGTCCGAAAACCTCGCCTTTGTATATCTCAAAGGAGACATTATCCACAGCCTTTATACTTCCATAGTTCTTTGTCAAACCAATAACTTCTATCATTAAATTACCCTGTCTCTGAGACCCTGAACTTGATTCAGCATCTCATGAATTTATCCTCGGATAGATTATCTTCGTTTCGTTCCAGTTGATTACAGAAACATCTATCTTATACACGCTTTTTAAGTTATCTTCAGTTATTACTTCTTGGGGAGAACCGTTTGAGACCACATGGCCGTCATTCAGCATGACAACTTTCTCAGAAAACAGCATCGCAAGGTTCGGGTCATGCAGTGTCATAAGGACTGTCAAACCCCTTTGCCTGACTATCTCTTTGACCTTATTCAGGACAATGACCTGATTTCTGAAATCCAGATGGGATGTCGGCTCATCAAGAAGTAAAATGGGTGATTCCTGTGCTAGGGCCCTTGCAATGAGTACAAGCTGCTTTTCACCACCGCTTATTTTTGTGTATGGCCTGTCCTTTAAATGATTTATGCCCACAATTTCGGTAGCTTCTTCAGCCTTTAGATAGTCATGTTTTGAAGGTGATGAAAACAATCCCACATGCGACACCCTTCCCATTAGCACAACATCAAGGACAGAGTAGGGGAATGGAGGTTCATGTTCTTGCGGTACAACAGCAAATATTTTTGCCCTTTCTGCATGAGAGATTCTTGAAATATCCTTATTCTCAAATAATATTTCACCTCTTTGCTGCTTCCACAGGCCGGTTATGCATTTAAAAAGGGTTGTTTTCCCGGAGCCATTCGGGCCAAGTATGGTAGTCATTCCGCCGGCCTGTACTCTGAAATCAACCCCTTTCAGAATATCTGACTCATTCCTTTGATGCCTGAAATGTATTCCTCTAACCTCTAACATCTTTCTCTTCTTTTATCCTGTCATGCTGAACTTGGTTTAACATCTTCTATTACTTGAGATTCCGAAACAAGTTCGGAATGACATATAATTTCTCATGCTACGATGTGAATAATTTACCTTCCCCAGCTTTCCTTCCCACCCTTTTTCATCAGATACACAAAAAACGGCGCCCCTGTTATTGCCGTTATTATCCCTACAGGGATATCAAAGTCTGTCAGGTTTCTTGCAACAGTATCAGCAAATATCATGAAGGCTGCTCCACCTGCCATGCTTAACGGCACAAGACTTTTATGGTCAGGGCCAACCATCATCCTTACAAGATGTGGAACCATCAAGCCTACCCAGCCAATTATCCCACTTACCGAGACAGCAATGCTCGCTGCAAGGGATGATGAAACGATGAATATCATTCTCTCCCTTTTGACGTTCACGCCTAATGCCTTTGCCTCATCTTCACCCATACTCACCACATTGAGTCTCCATCTCATAAGGAGTATCGGGGAAATCCCTGCAATTATACCTATCCCTGCAATCTTCACCATGTTCCAGTCCGCAAGCGAAAAGCTCCCCATGAGCCAGTAAACGATACTCTGGAGCTTATGTGGGTCTACCAGGAATTTCACAATAGATACCATTGCGGTAAAAAAGGCTGAGATAATAACGCCTGAAAGTACAAGAGGGAGCCTCGAAACCTCACCCTGCGTTTTAGCCATGGAATATGCAAGAATAACTGCAATGATTCCAAACAAAAATGCCATCAACTGTATCGGAATGTCGGAGAAAAAACCCACCGATAAGGCACAGCCGAGTGCAGCACCTGCGGATATACCGAGGATGAACGGGTCAACCAGCGGATTGCGGAATATCCCCTGAAGTGTCACACCTGATCCGGAAAGTGCAATACCCACAAGCCCTGCAAGGATTACCCTCGGCAGCCTTATGTCAAGAATTATCGCCTTCTCTTCGATATCAGGGATGCTGAAATAGGGCAAGATTTCCGAACCGATAACCTTCAAAACCATGACGGGGTTTATATTGTATGCCCCGACGAAAATTGCAATCCACCCTATAAAAAAGGGAGAAAGTATTATGAGTGTCTTTTGTAAACCCTTCATCAAATTCCCTGAAGTTTTCCTATTCAAATCCCCTTACCCTGCTAAAGGATATGCCGAAGACCTCCCGGTAGAAGTCATCGGTAATTTTATACAGATTTATGTCCCTGAAATATTCAGGATATGTCTTCATGGCCATCCAGAGCGCTACTGGTGCAAGGCGTGGAGACCATGTAGACCATTCCGGAGCCTTATACACCCTGCCTTCTCTTACTGCCTTGATAAACCGCCACTGTGAACCTTGGAGGATGCCTTGAGCTGTATAGCCGGCATTTCCCCAGATGAAGATTACATCGGGGTTCCATGTTATTATTCTCTCCATCGGTACATCTGCATTTCTTTGCGGTATTTGAGCTGCTGGATTGATCCCGCCGATGAGCTTAAAAATGTCATTCGTTACTCCGATACCGCAGGCGACTGATGTAGGTTTTCCCCCAAGCCATAGAACTTTCCTCCTCTTATTATTAGGAATATTCGATACCCTTTCTTTTATAAGTTTGAAGATTCCTTCCATCTGAGCGATGGAGCGCTCCATCCTTTCTTCCTTACTGAAGAGTCTTCCATGAACTCTCATTACGTTGTATAATTCTTCAAGGCTCTCAGGGTAGATTGCTATAACTTTTAATCCTTTTTCCTCCATGAACTTTACCGTTTCCGGTTTGTATGTCCATGTGATGACGAGTTCAGGCTTGAGTTTCAGAAGGGCTTCTATATTCACATCAATTCCCGTACCAACAGATGGGACAGATCTCTTTATATCCGTCTTTACAGCTTTTATTAGGTCATTATCATAGGCCCATCTTCCAATTCCAACGACCTTATCCCATATCCCTAAAGAAGGAATCAACTCATATGTCAAAAAGAAAACAGCCCGTTTGACAGGAATAGGGATAGTAACAATCCTGCCAAGCTTATCCTTATAGGTTATTGTTTCAGCCTCCGATCTAGAGGCTGAAACAATAATGAAAAATGCACTAATGAACAAAAAAATAGTACTCTTCACTTTTAACCATTTACTCATAACTCTTCAGTTAAAACCTCATTGTTAATTCGCCAAACCATGACCTTCTCGGTGTCTTGTAATAATAGAAGTAGTCTCTGTCGAAAATGTTATCTACTGAGAGAGAAGCTATAGCCCATTTTGTAATCTTATAAGAGATCTTAGCATCGACAATAAAATAAGGATCGTATGAGCCATAGACATTATTTACTGTATCTTTGTTTTCATCATTTGCATAAATCTTGCTTACATACCGACCTGTTAGGTTTATTGAAAAAGGCCCTTTTTCAAGATCGCCTCCTGCATTAAACATCCTCTCCGGCAGGTATGTTAATTTTTTACCAACTGTCTCCGGCTTTGCAGGATTCTCCTCTACCTTTGCATTGTTATAGGTAAAGTTGGCGAAAAGTCTTAACCATTTATCAAACCTCTGCTCTACCTCAATTTCCACACCTCTACCTTCCGCCTTTCCTATATTTTTATATTCATAAAGTTTCTCTGCGGTGCTTGCGAGATAAATCATGTCTTTTATGTAGTTTTCAAAATAAGTAATACCTGCCTTTGCACCTTTCCATAGGTCCTGTTCAATGCCGATATCCCATGATGTTGTCGTTTCCGGCTTTAAGTCAGGACTTCCTGCATAAGTAATCCCTGTTGCTGTTGATGTCCAAGTCCTGTAAAGCTCATAAATTGTCGGAGGTCTGAATGCCTTTCCTACGGATGTTCGTAAGGTTGTCTTTTCAAAAGGTTTATACACAACGGCAGCCTTTGGACTAAGGGATGATCTATCTCGCGATTCATAAGTTATAGGATACCCGGCAGTACCTACCTGATTGACGTAACCATCGTATGTCTCCCACCAGTCATGCCTAAAACCAAGATATGCGGTGAGATTATCAAGAATCATTATCTCATCCTGAACAAATACGGCATAAGTTCTGTCTTTGCCCTTTGATTGATAAGTTAAATCAGTTTTTGATCTTTCATCTTTCCAGTTTGTGAGATTATGCTCTTTTGTATCTGCCTGGCCTTGTCTGAAAGAACCACCAAAGGTCAGGATATGTCTTTCAAAGAGAGGCACTGTAAATTGAAGTTCACCATTATAGCCTTCTGATGGGGTTTCTGAGACTTTACCAGAACCTCCGGAATGTGTTGCCGTGGATCCAGATGATGTGTACCAGTTTTTTTCTTGATCGAGAAAGCCAAGGGATAATTTTGCCTTAACTATTGATATCTCTGTTTCATAGCTTACGTTATAAGTGTTCTGTACCCTCCCTCCAGAGCCCGGAAGAAAGGAGTACTCTTTTACAGTCCCATATGACCATACAGGATTTCCTTCCGCATCTTTTAAAAAGGTATGCGGATCATCGTAATTGTATTCGTAACGGTTTCTCATAAACGAGAGATTGATCTTTGATGTCCGAGAGAAATCATATCCTGCCTTGATAGTTATATTTTCATCCCACCATCTGTTGTCTCCTTTGTCGCCGATTAAGTAACAAGAATTACCTTGATTATCTGTGGTTTTCGTCCATCCCGTGATGTCTGCAGGAGGTTGTTTCGACTGGACATTATAATCTGAGGGATAACCATTTGTTGCCTTATATCCATAGCTCAGAAATATACCAAGTTTGTCCTTGAACTTATCGCCATAGGAGAGATAAAACTTTCTTAAATCATCCAATCCTTCTCCTCTTTCCCAGCTTGAGCCATAACCACTTTTGAATGTAAATTCCCTTTTTTCAGGCATCTTTGTGATAATATTTATAACACCTCCCATTGCATAACCACCATAAAGGCTTGAAAAAGAACCTTTTACCACCTCAATCTTCTCTACATCTTCAGATGCCATTCCACCATACATAACATCACCTGTGTATGCGTTATGTAGCGAAATACCATCAAGAAGAATTAGAGTCCTGTTTGCCTTTGGAATTCCCCTCAAACTGATGTGTGCAAGTGTGTCCATAAGCCCTTTCCCTCGCCTGTTAAAGACGCCCGGAATGAGATTCAGTGCTTCATCTATTGCTTTGATATTCCTCTTTTCTATATCCTTTTTTGTAACCACTGAAACACTCCCGGGTGCAGTTTCTATTTCCTTCTCCGTCCTTGTTGCGGTAACTACAATCTCTTCCAGCTTTGCTTCCTCTTCCCCTTCCTTCGCTTCTTTCTTTTCCTCTGCCAATACTATTGAAGTAATAATGAACAGACTCAAGCAACCTGATAGGATTCTTAGAACCTTTCTCATCTACTCACCTCCTGAACATTTTTATCTCACCCCCCTTTTTGTTACAATGAAAAAGGGG
>FWPV01008737.1_pt1 | contig 17517 bp, 16 predicted proteins | sample 2228371 | NCBI WGS metagenome assembly FWPV01 (sample SAMEA103939776, study PRJEB20133) | metagenome | reverse complement strand
CAGCTCGGCGCGAGCCGCCTTCAGTTTCTCGGCGAGCTCAGCGTCATTGAACTCGCGGATCTCAGTCGTCTTCACTTATGCCTCCCCGCCGCTCTCGGCACGGGTCACGAACTTGCACTTGATCGGCAGCTTGTGTGCCGCGAGGCGCATCGCTTCCCTGGCGACCTCTTCTGAGACGCCCGCCACCTCGAACATGATCTTGCCTGGCTTGACTACGGCCACCCATTTCTCAGGGTTGCCTTTGCCCGAGCCCATGCGCGTCTCAGCCGGCTTCTGGGTGATCGGCTTGTCCGGGAAGATGTTGATCCACACCTTTCCGCCACGCTTCATGTACCTCGTCATGGCGATACGGGCGGCCTCGATCTGACGGTTCGTGATCCAGGCGCTCTCGAGCGCCTTCAGCCCGTACTCGCCGAAGTGGACCTGCGTGCCACCCTTCGCGGCGCCCTTCATGGAGCCGCGCTGCACCTTGCGGTGCTTCACTCGCTTCGGAAGCAGCATCTAACGCCTCCCTGTGCGTTCGCGGTTGTCACGGCCACCCTCGCGGCGCTGGCGAGGCGGACGGCTCGGGCCTTCGATGGCAGGCCGCGGAGACTCCTGGCCCGGCAGGACCTCGCCATGGTAGATCCAGACCTTGATGCCGATCGCCCCCATGGTCGTGCGGGCCTCCGCGGTGCCATAGTCGATCTTCGCGCGCAGGGTATGAAGTGGCACGCGACCTTCGCGGTACCACTCGCGACGGCCCATCTCGGCACCGCCAAGACGCCCTGAGCACTGGATACGGATACCGAGCGCGCCGCTCTTCATCGCCGAGGTGACCGCCTTGCGCATGGCGCGGCGGAATGCGACGCGGCCCTCGAGCTGCTCGGCGACCGACTGCGCGACGAGGACGGCGTCGATCTCGGGCCGCTTGATCTCGACGATGTCGACCTGGACAGGACCGCCGGAGACACGCTCGAGCTCCTTGCGGAGCACGTCGACCTCGGCGCCCTTCTTGCCGATGACGATGCCAGGGCGCGCAGTCCAAAGCTCGACCTTCGTGCGATCACCCTTGCGCTCGATCTCGATGCGCGAAAGCGCCGCACGGCGAAGCTTCCGCTCGAGGTAGCGGCGGATCTCATTGTCGTTGGCGAGCGTCGAGGCGTAGTCCTTGTCGGAGAACCAGCGGCTCCGCCAGTTCTCGACGATGCCCAGACGCAGCCCGACGGGCTGTACTTTCTGTCCCATGCGGCTCCTACGCCTCCTCTCGCTGCTTCACGACCACGGTGATGTGGCTCGTGCGCTTGTTGATCCTGTACGCGCGCCCCATGGCCCGCGGCTGGATGCGCTTCATGGTGGGACCCTCGTCCACGAACGTCGTGCCCACGACGAGGTCGTCCGCCTTCACGTGCAGATTGCGCTCAGCGTTGGCGACAGCACTGTTGAGCGTCTTCTCGACGATCTCAGCGGCCGCGCGCGGCGAGAACCTGAGGATGGTGCGAGCTTCCTCGACCGACTTGCCGCGGATCAAGTCCACGACGAGGCGGGCCTTGCGAGGGCTCACCCGCTGGAACCGTGCGATTGCCTTGGCTTCCATCGCTTACCTCTTGCCCTTCTTGTCGGAGGCCTTGTGACCGCGGAAGGTCCGGGTCGGCGAGAACTCGCCGAGCTTGTGACCGACCATCGACTCGGTGATGTAGACGGGTACGTGCTTGCGGCCGTCATGCACAGCGATCGTATGACCCACCATCTCCGGGAAGATCGTGGACGAGCGCGACCAGGTCTTGATGACCTTCTTCTCACCGGCCTCGTTCATCGCTTGGATGCGCTCGAGGAGGCGAGGCTGAACGAACGGCCCTTTCTTGAGGCTGCGGCTCATCTGTCTTGACTCCTCTCGCTACTTCTTGCGCCGACGGATGATCAGACGGCTGCTGGCTTTCCTCTTGGCGCGGGTACGGTGACCCTTCGTTGGCACGCCCCACGGGGTCACCGGATGGCGACCGGCGGACTTGTTCTTGCCCTCACCACCGCCGTGCGGGTGGTCGACGGGGTTCATCGCGGTACCACGGACACTCGGACGCTTGCCCAGGTGACGGTTGCGGCCCGCCTTGCCGATCGACAGGTTGCTGTGCTCGGCGTTGCCCACCTCGCCCACCGTCGCCCGGCACGTCACGAGCACGCGACGCATCTCCGAGCTCGGCATGCGCAGGATGGCGTAGCCCGCCTCCTTGCCCATGAGCTGGATCGACGTGCCCGCGGAACGCGCGAGCGCAGCGCCCTTGCCCGGCTGAAGCTCGACAGCGTGCACCACGGTACCGACCGGGATGTCGGACAGCGGCAGCGCGTTACCCGGCTTGATGTCGGAACCGGCGCCACTCGTGACCGTGTCGCCGACTTTGAGGCCCTTCGGCGCGATGATGTAGCGCTTCTCACCGTCGGCGTAGTGCAGCAGGGCGATACGCGCCGAGCGGTTCGGGTCGTACTCGATGGTCGCGACCTTCGCCGGCACGCCGTCCTTGTTGCGCTTGAAGTCGATGACACGATACTGACGCTTGTGCCCGCCACCTTGGTGCCGCGTCGTGATGCGACCGTTGTTGTTGCGGCCGCCCTTCTTCGGCAACTTCTCGACGAGCGACTTCTCCGGCGTGCTCCGCGTGATCTCGGCGAAGTCCGAGACCGACTGGAACCGGCGGCCCGGTGATGTCGGCTTGTACTTCTTCAGTCCCATCCACGTACTCCTTCCGTCCGATCGCCGGGTTCGCGTGGGACGTACGCGACCCGACTCCGGACTACCACGGTGCCGGGCGGCTCCATATCCGGCCGCACCGCCACCCCCACAGGCGGGACTCGCACCCGCCTACCAGCTAGACACTCGGGAAGATGTCGATCGTGTCGCCCGACTTGAGGGTGACGACGGCCTTCTTCCAGTCACGCGTCTTTCCCTTCGCATAGCGGAGGCGACGCGGCTTGCCCGTGACATTCATCGTGTTCACACCGGTGACGGTGACCCCGAAGATCTCCGAGACCGCCTGAGCGATCTGGGTCTTGTTGGCCGACTTCGCCACCTCGAACGTGTACCGGTTCTGACCGATCATGTCGTAGGACTTCTCTGAGATGATCGGCCGGATGATGATATCGCGAGGGTCATACATTACGACAGCACCCCCTCAAGCCAGGTCAACGCCGGCCGGGTGAAGAGCACAGCGGTGTTGTCGACAAGGTCATATGTGTTCGCCTCAGACGCGCTGATGACCCGCGCTTTGGGCAGATTGCGGAAGGACAGCATCGCGTTGACGTCGTCGTTGGCGACGACGACAGTGACCCTGCCTTCGATTCCCAACGCCTTCAGGATCTCAGCTGCCGCTTTGGTCGAGGGGGCCTCGAAACCGAAGTCATCGACCACGTAGAGCGCATCATCGGCGAGTTTCGCGGACAGTGCCGAGCGCATCGCCAGCTTGACGACCTTGTTCGGCACCTTGAACGCGTAGCTGCGGGGGTGCGGTCCGAAGACCACGCCGCCACCAGCCCACTGCGGAGCGCGGGTCGTGCCCTGTCTCGCTCGCCCGGTGCCCTTCTGACGCCACGGCTTCTTCCCGCCGCCGGACACCTGCCCGCGAGTCTTGGTGTCGTGCGTGCCGGCACGCCGGGCGGCCATCTGACTGCGCACCACTTGATGCACCGCGAAGGTGTTCGGCTCGATGCCGAAGACGCCGTCGGCGAGGTCGGCCGTGCCGGCCTTGCCCCCTTTGGCGTCCTTGATCTCGATAGTAGCCATATCTCTTGGTCTCCTCGTGTCTTACGGCCGAGCGCGCCTAGGCCATCCGGATGGTCAGCAGCGCACCCTTGGCGCCAGGGACGGCGCCTTTGACGAGAAGCAGGTTCTGCTCCGCGTCGATGCGCACCACGTCGAGATTGCGAACGGTCACGGTCTCGGAGCCCATGTGGCCAGGCAACCTCTTGCCCTTGAATACTCGCGACGGGGTCGCGCACTGGCCGACGGATCCGGGCTCGCGATGCGCGTGCGAGCCGTGCCCCCCGGGGCCGCCGCGGAAGTTGTGGCGCTTCATGACACCCGCGAACCCTTTGCCCTTGCTCACGCCGGTCACGTGAACCGACTTCGCGTCGGTGAACGCCTCGACGGTTATCTCGTCGCCGGGCTTGTACTCGTCAGCCGAATCCGTGCGGACCTCCACGAGGTGACGCTTCGGCTCGACTCCCGCCTTTTCGAAATGACCCGCCATGGGCTTGTTGACCCTGCGCTCAGCGACATCGCCGAAGCCGATCTGAACAGCACTGTACCCATCGGTCTTGTCGGTCTTGACCTGGGTGACCACGCAGGGTCCCGCCTCGATGACGGTGACCGGGACGAGCTTGTCGTCCTCGCTCCAGACCTGCGTCATCCCCAGCTTCCTGCCAAGGATCGTCGTGACCATCGTTCGTCCTCACTCCTCGTGCGGTCATGGGCCTTGTCGACGTCCCCGTGACGCCGCTCCCAGCGGACCGCTGCCTCACGCCACCGGTGAACTCCACCGGATCGGCGTCTGAACTACCGCTACAGCTTGATCTCGATGTCGACTCCCGCCGGCAGGTCGAGACGCATGAGCGAGTCGACGACCTTCGGGTTCGGGTCGACGATGTCGATGAGGCGCTTGTGCGTCTTCATCTCGAACTGCTCCCGGCTGTCCTTGTTCACGTGCGGCGAGCGGATGACGCAGTACAGGCTGCGCTCCGTCGGCAGCGGGATCGGACCCGACACCTTCGCGCCGTTCTTCTGGGCGGTCTCGACGATGAGCTTCGTCGACTGGTCGACGATCTCATGGTCGTAGCCCTTCAGGCGGATCCTGATCTTCTGGTTCGCCAACTCTTTCACCCTCCGTCGTTCCGGCGCCCGGCTCGTGGCCCCGGGCTCACAGGCCGGCTGTCAGTACGTCTCGAAACCTAGGCGTTGCCGCCGACCTTGCTGATGATCTCCTCGGCCACGGACTTCGGAACCTGCTCGTATGCCTTGAACTGCATCGTGTATGCGGCACGACCCTGCGTCTTGCTACGCAGATCCGTCGCGTACCCGAACATCTCGGAGAGCGGCACCTTCGCACGAACAACCTGAGCGTTGCCGCGAGGCTCCATGCTCTCGATGTGTCCACGACGGCGGTTGAGGTCGCCGATCACGTCGCCCATGAACTCTTCAGGGGTGTTGACCTCGACGGCCATCATCGGCTCGAGCAGGACGGACCCCGCTTTCTTGAGGCCTTCTTTGATCGCCATGGAGCCGGCGATTTTGAACGCCATCTCAGAAGAGTCGACCTCATGGTACGAGCCGTCGATGAGCTCCACCTTCACGTCGACGACGGGATAGCCGGCCAGCACGCCCGAACCGAGCGCCTCCTGGATGCCCTTGTCGACCGACGGGATGTACTCCTTGGGAATCGCGCCGCCCACGATCTTGCTCTCGAACTCGTAGCCCGCGCCGGGCTCCTGGGGCAAGACGTTGATGACGACGTGACCGTACTGACCGCGGCCGCCGGTCTGACGCGAGAACTTCATGTCGACGTTGTTCGCCGGCTTGCTCGCCGTCTCGCGGTATGCGACCTGCGGCTTGCCGACATTGGCCTCGACCTTGAACTCGCGCAAAAGCCGGTCGACGATGACCTCGAGGTGCAGCTCTCCCATGCCCGCGATGATCGTCTGGCCGGTCTCCGGGTCCGTGCGGACGCGGAACGTCGGGTCTTCTTCAGCCAGCTTGGCGAGCGCCTGGCCCAACTTGTCCTGCTCGGCCTTGGTCTTCGGCTCGATGGCGATGTCGATGACGGGGTCGGGGAAGACCATAGACTCGAGGAGCACCGGCGAGTCCTCCGCGCACAGCGTGTCGCCGGTCGTGGTGTTCTTGAGGCCGACTGCCGCCACGATGTCACCCGCTGAGACACTGTCGATGTCCTCGCGATGGTTCGCGTGCATCTGGAGCAGGCGACCGATGCGCTCCTTGTGGCCCTTCGTGCTGTTGAGCACATAGGAACCGGAATCGAGGCTTCCCGAGTAGACGCGGAAATAGGTCAGCTTGCCGACGTAGGGGTCCGTCATGACCTTGAATGCAAGCGCCGCGAAGGGCGCCTTCGGGTCCGCAGGCCGCTCGACTTCTTCGTCGGTCTTGAGGTCCACGCCCTTGATCGCAGGGATGTCGAGCGGCGACGGAAGGAAGTCGATGACCGCGTCGAGCAGCGGCTGGACGCCCTTGTTCTTGAACGACGCACCGCACACGACAGGGGTGATCGCGTTGGCGATACACGCTTTGCGCAGCGCCGCCTTGACCTCGTCTACGGTGATCTCCTCGTCCTCGAGGAACTTCATCATGAGCTCGTCGTCCTGCTCGGCAGCCGCCTCGACCATGTCGTGGCGGTACTGCTCTGCATCGGCCATGAGCTCGGCCGGGATCTCGCCAACCGTGGGATTGATGCCTTTGTCGTCCTCATTGAAGAAGACGGCGTTCATCACCATCAGGTCGATGATGCCGCTGAACTGGTCTTCGGATCCGATCGGCAGCTGGATGGGCACAGGACGCGCCCCGAGGCGTTCGCGCATCATGCCGATCACGTTGTAGAAATCAGCGCCGGAACGGTCCATCTTGTTGATGTAGGCGATGCGCGGCACGCCGTACGTGTCAGCCTGACGCCACACGGTCTCTGACTGCGGCTCGACACCCCCGACTGCGCAGAAGACAGCGACGGCTCCGTCGAGCACACGCAGCGAGCGCTCGACTTCGACCGTGAAGTCCACGTGGCCCGGGGTGTCGATGATCTGGATCCGGTGGTCCTTCCAGAACGACGTGGTGGCAGCCGACGTGATGGTGATGCCGCGCTCCTGCTCCTGGACCATCCAGTCCATGGTGGCAGCGCCGTCGTGGACCTCGCCGATCTTGTGGGTCTTGCCCGTGTAGAAAAGGATACGCTCGGTCGTGGTCGTCTTACCGGCATCGATGTGCGCCATGATGCCGATGTTTCGCGTCTTGTCGAGCGGATACGTCTTCGCCATGGAAGTGGTGACCTCTGTCGTCTCTCGTATCGTCGCGCTCCGACTACCAGCGGTAGTGCGAGAACGCCCGGTTGGACTCGGCCATCTTGTACAGGTCCTCGCGCTTCTTGACCGAGGAACCCGTCCCGTTGGCGGCATCGAGGATCTCGGCGGCGAGGCGCTCGGTCATGGTCTTCTCACGGCGCTTGCGGGCGAAACCCACGATCCACCTGATAGCGAGCGTCGTCGAGCGACGCGCATTGACCTCGACCGGCACCTGGTACGTTGCGCCACCCACGCGCTTCGGACGGACCTCGAGCGCAGGACGCACGTTGTCCATCGCCTTCTTGAAGACCGAGAGCGGATCGGTGCCTGTGCGCTGTTCGACGATGTCGAAAGCACCGTACACGATGCGCTCAGCCACGGACCGCTTGCCATGAAGCAGCACCTTGTTGATGAGCTGCGTGACAAGCCGGTTGTTGTAGACGGCGTCAGGCTGGACCTCGCGCCGGACTGCTGCTGCACGCCTAGGCATTCTCTCTCCTTAGGTTCCTCTGGCACACCTGAACCGCATCACTGCGGCTTGCTCGCCGCATCAGCTGCGGCGCAACGCGCCGTCTGCTGGATGCGGCGCACGCGAGTCGGCTGCGCGTGAGCGCAGACCGCTTCGCGCTACTTGGGCTTCTTCGCTCCGTACCGCGAGCGCGCTTGGCTCCGGTTGTTGACCGCTGAACAGTCGAGTGCCGCGCGGATGACCTTATAGCGGACACCCGGGAGGTCCTTGACACGACCACCACGGACCAACACGATTGAGTGTTCTTGGAGGTTGTGCCCGATGCCCGGGATGTAGGCCGTGACCTCCATCTGGTTCACAAGACGCACACGGCAGACCTTACGAAGCGCCGAGTTCGGCTTTTTCGGCGTGGTCGTGTAGACGCGCGTGCACACCCCTCGCTTCTGAGGGTTGCCCTTTAGCGCCGGCGTCTTGCTCTTGTCGGCGGCCTGCTTGCGGCCCTTGCGGACCAGCTGGTTGATGGTCGGCAACGCTGTTCTCCTTCGTTTCGTCTCACTCACCCACCCAGGCACGCGCGCAACGCGGCCCCGGGCATGAAGTCGCAAGGTGGAACTCTAACAATCCGGCACGGCCATGTCAAACGCCACGCACCCGGGCGTATCTATCTTCCGCTGGCGCCGTGGGCCGCTCGAAGACACAGCGACGTCCGGGCGTCGTGCCCGGACGTCGCTGTACGGCTTCCATCGTGAGGAAACGCTCAGTCCATGACCTTGAGACCGTTCATCTCGAGACCCTGACGGACCTCGTCGACCGCCGTCTGCCCGATGCCCGGGAGTGCGAGGAGGTCGAGGTCGGTCTTGCCTTTGAGGTCGGCGACAGTGACCACGCCCGCTTCCGCGAACTTGTTGACCCAGCGAGTCGCCACCCCGATGTCGGCGAGCGTGATCTCCTCCAGCGAACCGGCCAGCACGCTCTCAGAACCCACGACATCCGCCTGTTCGATGACCAGGTCGGCTCCACCGGTTTCAGCATCGGGGTCGAAAGTCATGCCGGTGAACGCAGATACGTCGATGTCACCGGCTTCATCCAGGTCGAAGTCACCGAACACGCCCTCGAGATCCATGTCGGCGAGCGGGTTGGGTTCAGGACGCACCGGCAGTAGCGCCTCGATCTCCTTGAGCTCTTCGGGCGCCCACTCGGGAAGCGGTCCCTCGACGGCCTCCTCGGTGGTGATGCTTCGACCCTTGTAGGTCAGCTGCACCGAACGGTACCGCCGCATGCCGGTCGCCGCCGGGATCAGCTTGCCGATGATCACGTTCTCCTTGAGCCCGAGCAGCTCATCTTCCTTGCCGGCGATGGCAGCATCCGTCAGGACGCGTGTCGTCTCTTGGAAGGAGGCCGCTGAGAGGAATGAGTCTGTCGCCAGCGAGGCCTTGGTGATGCCGAGCAGCACAGGATGCCCACTCGCGGGCTCCCCGCCCTGGGCGACGGCCTCCTCATTGCGAGCATTGAACTCGAACCGGTCGACGAGCGAGCCGGGCAGGAACTCGGTGTCGCCAGACTCGGTCACCGTGACCTTGCGCAACATCTGGCGCGCGATGACCTCTATGTGCTTGTCGTTGATGTCGACACCCTGGCTCCGATACACCTCTTGTACCTGGTCCACGATGTAGCGCAACGTCGCGTTCGGACCTTTGAGTGCGAGCAGGTCGTGAGGATTCACAGAGCCACGCGTGAGCTGCTGACCGAGGTCGATAGCAGCGCCGTCGGCCACGCCTGGCATGAGCTGCGCGCGCCGCGACACGGTGTAGGACTTCTCAGCTCCGTCGTCACCGGTGATGGTCAACTTGCGGTTCTTGTCCACGTCTTCGATGGACAGGACACCTGCTATCTCGGCGATGACGGCCTGGCCCTTGGGTTTACGAGCCTCGAACAGCTCGGTGACACGCGGCAGACCGTGGGTGATGTCCTCGCCCGCGACGCCGCCCGTGTGGAACGTGCGCATCGTGAGCTGCGTGCCCGGCTCACCGATGGACTGTGCCGCGATGATGCCCACCGCCGTACCTATGTCGACCGGACGGCTGCTCGCGAGGTCCCAGCCGTAGCAGGCCTGACAGATACCGTGCTTCGCGTGGCACGTCATCACGGTACGCACGACGACAGAAGCCACCCCGGCAGCGGCAAGCGCCTCGACAGCGGCATCGTTCTCGATGTACTCGCCAGCTTCCCGCACCACCTCGCCGGTCTCGGGGTTGACCGCCGGCTCGAGCAGACAGCGCCCCACGAGGTTGTGGTCCGGACTCTCTCCGTCTCGCAAGACCGAGAACTCGACGCCCTCGTCGGTGCCGCAGTCGCTCTCACGGACGATGACGTCCTGGGCCACGTCGACCAGACGGCGGGTCAGGTAGCCGGAGTCAGCCGTTCTCAACGCCGTGTCCGCAAGACCCTTGCGAGCTCCGTGTGTCGAGATGAAGTACTCGAGGACGGTGAGGCCCTCTCGGAAGTTCGCCTTGATCGGGCGGTCGATGATGTCGCCCTTCGGGTTCGCCATCAGTCCGCGCATGCCCGCGAGCTGGCGGATCTGCTTGATGTTACCGCGCGCGCCGGAGTACGCCATCATGTAGATCGGGTTGAAGCGGTCGAACTGGTCGGCCATCGCGTCGCCGACCTCGTCGGTCGCGCGGGTCCAGACGTCGACGATCTGGCGGTGGCGCTCTTCACGCGTGATCAGGCCGCGGTCCCACTGCGACTCGATCTTGGCGACCTCTTCATCGGCGGCGGCGAGGATTTCGTCCTTGTTGCTGGGGATCATCGCGTCGTAGACCGACACGGTCACCCCGGCGCGCGTCGCGTAGTGGAAGCCGAGCCGTTTGATCTCATCGAGGATCGTGCCCATCTGGGTCGTCGAGTAGCGGACCGAGCACTCTTCGACGATGCGTCCGATCCCCTTCTTGTCCAGGGTATGGTTTATGAAGGGATGGTCTTCGGGCAGGGACCGGTTGAAGACGATGCGGCCGACCGTCGTCTCGATACGTTCGCCCGCCTTCTTCTCCTCGATGACGCCGGGTCCGACCTGTACCCTCGTATCTTCCGAGAGCCGCACGACGATCTTGGCCTGAAGGTCGAGGCCGGCGCGGTTGTCATACGCGAGGACCGCCTCCTTCGCGCTCATGAAGGCGCGGCCCTCACCCTGCATGCCTTCACGCTCGGCCGTCAGGTAGTACAGGCCGATGACCATGTCCTGCGTCGGCGTGGTGAGCTGCCGGCCGTGCGCGGGGCTCTTGATGTTGTTCGTGGAGAGCATGAGGATCCGCGCTTCCGCCTGCGCTTCAGCTGACAGCGGCAGGTGCACCGCCATCTGGTCGCCGTCGAAGTCCGCATTGAACGCGGTACATACGAGCGGGTGGATGCGGATCGCCTTGCCTTCGACGAGAACGGGCTCGAAGGCCTGGATGCCGAGACGGTGGAGCGTGGGCGCGCGGTTCAGCAGCACAGGATGCTCGGTGATGACTTCTTCGAGCACGTCCCACACCACGCCTTTGCCGCGGTCGACCAGGCGCTTGGCGGCCTTGATGTTCTGGGCGTAGTCGAGGTCGACGAGGCGTTTCATCACGAACGGCTTGAAGAGCTCGAGCGCCATCGTCTTGGGCAGACCGCACTGGTGCAACTTGAGCTCAGGGCCGACGACGATCACCGAGCGGCCGGAGTAGTCGACGCGCTTACCGAGCAGGTTCTGGCGGAAACGGCCCTGCTTGCCCTTGAGCATATCGCTGATCGACTTCAACGGACGGTTGCCGGGACCGGTGACCGGACGGCCGCGACGGCCGTTGTCGAAGAGTGCGTCGACCGCCTCTTGGAGCATGCGCTTCTCGTTGTTGACGATGATCTCCGGAGCACCCAAGTCGAGCAGGCGCTTCAGGCGGTTGTTACGGTTGATGACGCGGCGGTACAGGTCGTTCAGGTCGCTCGTCGCGAACCGGCCGCCGTCGAGCTGCACCATCGGCCGCAGGTCGGGGGGGATGACCGGCACGGCGTCAAGGATCATCCACTCCGGGCGGTTGTTGCTCTTCTTGAAGCTATCGACGACCTTGAGGCGCTTGATGGCCTTCTGGCGCTTCTGCCCCTTGCCGTCACGGATCTGGGCGCGAAGTTCCTCCCCGAGTGTGTCGAGGTCGATCTGGGCGAGCAGGTCTTTGATCGCCTCAGCGCCCATGCCGCCACGGAAGTACGTGCCGTAGCGCATCTTGAGCTCGCGGTAGAGCGTCTCGTCGTTGATGAGCGTCTTCACGGTCAGCTTGACGAAGGTGTCGAAGGCCTCTTGCAGCAACGCCTTGCGTTCCGCGTACTCCTCTTCGATGTCCTTGAGGTCACGCTCGGCGTCTTTGGTGAGCTTCTTGACGCGCTCGGCGACAGGCGTCTCGTCGTCGACCTCGTCGTGCTCCTCAGGCTCCGCCTCGCCCTTCGCCACTGCGATGAGACGGTCGCGCTCGGCCTCGATCTCGGCGAGCTCCTCGCGCATCTCGGCCTCGAGCTGGTCGAGGTCGGCAGCGAGCTCGTCTTTGAGCATCTCGAGGTCGGCTTCGCGGTCCTCCTCGTTGACGCTCGTGATGATGGAGCTCGCGAAGTAGAGCACCTTCTCGAGGTCCTTGGGGGGGATGTCGAGCAGGTAGCCCATGCGCGAAGGGACGCCCTTGAAGTACCAGATATGGCTCACCGGAGCGGCCAGCTCGATGTGACCCATACGCTCACGGCGCACCTTGGCACGAGTCACCTCGACACCGCAGCGCTCACAGACGATGCCCTTGAATCGCACCCGCTTGTACTTGCCGCAGTAGCACTCCCAGTCCTTGACCGGACCGAAGATCTTCTCGCAGAACAGGCCGTCCTTCTCCGGCTTGAGCGTACGGTAGTTGATGGTCTCGGGCTTCTTGACCTCGCCCTTGGACCACTGACGGATCTGCTCGGACGAAGCGAGCCCGATTCGCAGGCGATCGAAGTTGTTCACATCGACGTCGAGCAACTTACTCCTCCTCCCCCGCGGCCAGATCGCCCATGTCAAGCGATTCGTCCAACGCGGAGATGTCGGCTTCTAGCAGCTGCTCGAGAGCGTCCACGGAGTCCACGTCGGACTCCTCGCCCTCTTCGCTGCCCAGATCAAGGCCGAGTTCCTCGGCCGTCTTGAAGATGTCCTCTTCGTCTTCTTTGAGCTCTATCTCGACCCCTTCTTCACTGATGATCTCGACGTCGAGACAGAGAGACTGCATCTCCTTGACGAGGACCTTGAATGACTCGGGGATGCCCGGCTCGGGGATGTTCTCGCCCTTGACGATCGCCTCGTAGGCCTTGACGCGACCGAGGATATCGTCGGACTTGATGGTCAAGATCTCCTGGAGCACGTAGGCGGCGCCGTACGCGTAGAGCGCCCACACCTCCATCTCACCGAAGCGCTGACCGCCGAACTGCGCCTTACCACCGAGCGGTTGCTGCGTGATGAGCGAGTACGGGCCGGTCGAGCGCGCGTGGATCTTGTCGTCGACGAGGTGCAAGAGCTTCAGTATGTAGATCTGCCCCACTGTCACAGGCTCGCGGAACGGTTCGCCGGTACGCCCGTCGAACAGCTGCGTCTTGCCGCCATCGGTGAATGTCGGGACGAGACTCGACATGGCCTTGGCGCCGTAACGGGCCTCGTGCTTGAGCATGAGATTGCGGTTCGCAGCGCGTATGACCGCGCTGATCTCGTCTTCGCGCGCACCATCGAACACGGGCGTCGCGACGTGAATCGGTCCGTCGACCGGGTTCTTCGACTTGGGGTCATCACTCCAGCCGACCGATGCGGCCCACCCGAGGTGCGTCTCGAGCAGCTGCCCGATGTTCATGCGGGACGGCACACCGAGCGGGTTGAGGATGATGTCGACCGGCCGGCCGTCGGCGAGGAAGGGCATGTCTTCGACCGGCAGTATCTTGGCGATGACGCCCTTGTTGCCGTGCCGGCCCGCGAGCTTGTCACCCTCCTGGATCTTGCGCTTCTGGGCGACATAGACGCGCACGAGCTCGTTGACGCCGGGGCTCAGGTCGTCGCCCGCCTCCCGGCTGAACTGCCGGACCGCGATTACGCGACCGGTCTCGCCGTGAGGCACCTTGAGCGACGTATCGCGCACCTCGCGCGCCTTCTCGCCGAAGATCGCGCGCAAGAGACGCTCCTCGGCGGTGAGCTCGGTCTCGCCCTTCGGAGTGACCTTGCCGACCAGCACGTCACCAGGGAACACCTCTGCGCCGACCCGGATGATCCCGTCCTCATCGAGATTCATGAGGACGTCTTCGCCAACGTTGGGGATCTCGCGCGTGATCTCCTCAGGGCCGAGCTTCGTGTCGCGGGCCTCGACCTCGTACTCCTCGATGTGGATCGAAGTCAGGAGGTCTTCTTTGACGACGCGCTCAGAGATGATGATCGCGTCTTCGTAGTTGTAGCCCTCCCACGGCATGAACGCGCACAGGAGGTTCTGACCGAGCGCGAGCTCGCCGTGCTCCGTCGAAGGCCCATCAGCGAGCACTTGACCGGCCTCGACCGTGTCACCCTGGAAGACGAGGGGCCGGTGATTGATGCAGGTGCCCTGGTTCGATCGCTGGAACTTCGGAAGGTGATACTCGTCGAGCGTGCCGTCCTCGCTCGCGCGCACGACGATCATCTGCGAATCGACCGCCTCGACGACGCCGGAACGTTTCGCAAGGATGATCTCGCCGGTGTCCTTCGCGGCACGGTACTCGAGACCTGTTCCAACAAGGGGAGCCGACGCGCGCATGAGCGGCACGGCCTGCCGCTGCATGTTCGAACCCATGAGCGCGCGGTTCGCGTCGTCGTGCTCGAGGAACGGGATCAGGGCCGTCGCCACAGACACCATCTGGCGCGGCGACACGTCCATGTAGTCGACCTCTTCAGGCGAGCGCTCCTCGGGCTCTCCGAACTGGCCGGTCGGGCCTTCCCCCTTCACACGGCACAAAACCCGCGCGTTCAGGAACTTGCCCGTCTTGGGGTCGAAGGGCTCGTTGGCCTGGGCGATGACGTTGCGCTCTTCCTCGTCTGCCGTCAGGTACTCGATCTCGTTCGTGACCTTGCCCTTGACGACTTTGCGGTACGGCGTCTCGATGAAGCCATACGGGTTGATGCGGGCGAACGTCGCAAGCGACCCGATCAAACCGATGTTCGGGCCTTCAGGAGTCTCGATCGGGCACATACGGCCGTAGTGGCTCGGGTGCACGTCGCGGACCTCGAAGCCAGCGCGCTCGCGCGAGAGGCCGCCGGGTCCGAGCGCCGACAGGCGGCGCTTGTGCGTGAGACCCGCAACCGGATTCGTCTGGTCCATGAATTGCGAAAGCTGCGAGCTGCCGAAGAACTCCTTGATGCTGGCCACGATGGGGCGGATGTTTATGAGCGACTGCGGCGTGATCTCGTCGACGTCTTGCGTGGTCATGCGCTCCCGCACCACGCGTTCCATCCGCGCAAGACCGATGCGGAACTGGTTCTGGATGAGCTCGCCCACACTGCGGATGCGCCGGTTCCCGAAGTGGTCGATGTCGTCGACCTGGTATCCGTCTTTGCCCTCCCACAGATTGATGAGGTACGCGATGGCAGCCTTGATGTCTTCTGCCGTGAGCGTCGACTGTTCGTCGGGAAGCGTGAGGCCGAGCTTCTTGTTGACCTTGTAGCGGCCGACCTTGGCGAGGTCGTAGCGTTGAGGATTGAAGAACAGGCCGTCGAGCAACGCGCGGGCGGATTCGACCGTCGGCGGTTCGCCGGGCCGCAGGCGCTTGTAGATCTCGATCAGCGCCTCGTCACGGTCCTCGGTGAAGTCGCGCTCCAACGTGCGCTCTATGGCTTCGGAGTTGCCGAACAGCTCGAGGATCTCCTCGCGCGTCTCAGCGATCCCGAGCGCTTTGACGAGAACGGTCGCAGGCTGCTTGCGCTTGCGGTCGACGCGGACCGAGACGACGTCGCGCCGGTCGGTCTCGAGCTCGAGCCACGCCCCTCTCGCGGGGATGATCTTGGCCGTGTAGATGATCTTGTCGCTCGTCTTGTCGAGCTCCTCGGCGTAGTAGACACCGGGTGAGCGCACGAGCTGCGAGACGACGACGCGTTCGGTGCCGTTGATCACGAACGTGCCGCGATCAGTCATGAGCGGGAAGTCGCCCATGAACACCGACTGCTCCTTCATCTCGCCCGTCTCCTTGTTCACGAAGCGGACGTCGACGAAGAGCGGCGCCTGGTAGGACATGTCCTTCTCTTTGCACTCCTCGACGGAGTACTTCGGTTCGCCGAACTCATGACCACCGAACTCCACGGCCATGGTGCCCGTGAAGTCCTCGATGGGCGAGATGTCACGAAACGTCTCGCGGAGCCCCTCGTCGAGGAACCATGCGAAGGAGTCCTTCTGGATCGCGATGAGGTTTGGGACGTCGAGGACTTCGGGGATCTTGGCGAAACTACGACGTTCGCGCCGGTCGGCGCTGAGAACGGGGGAACCTTCTCCGCGAGGCACCAGGCGATTCCTCCTTCAAGGAACGGAAGCGGCCGACAATAGTCGCAAAGTAGTAGGCTAATCAATGCCGAGCTTCGAGTCAAGGGGTTCGATCGGGCCTCAGCCTCGCCGAACAGATGCGGAAGGCCGGGACCCTTGCGGGCCCCGGCCTGACCGCGCGCGCGGCGCACCCGAGCCCTTACGTCCCGAGCGCGCCGCCGAGCTCGACTACTTGAGGGAGACGGCCGCGCCGGCCTCCTCGAGCTTGGCCTTGGCCTCCTCCGCCTTGTCCTTCGCCGCGCCCTCGAGAACCGGCTTGGGCGCACCCTCGACCAGGTCCTTGGCCTCTTTCAAACCCAGGCCGGTCAGCTCGCGCACGACCTTGATGACCGCGATCTTGTTGTCGCCGAAGCCCTCGAGGACCACGTCGAAGGAGTCCTTCTCCTCGGCAGGTGCGGCCTCGCCGCCACCCGCAGCGGCGGGCATGGCACCCATCATGACGGGAGCGGCGGCGGACACGCCGAAAATCTCCTCGAGCTCCTTGACGAGCTCAGACAGCTCGAGAGCGGGCATCTCCTTGATAGCTTCGATGATCTCGTCCTTGCTGACAGCCATGTCACATACCTCTTCTTTCGTATCATGCGGTGCGCATCCGGCGCACCCGCCCGTTGGTCATGCGGCGCGCCTCTAGGCGGCCTTCTGCTTCGCGATGGCATCCAGCGCGGTCGCGAGTCCGCGTGCGGGACCGGACAGCACCGTGACGGTGCCCCGGAGCGGATTCTGGATCGTGCCGAGCAGTTTCGCGATGAGCTCCTCGCGTGACGGCAGGCTCGCGATGGCCTTGACATCAGAAGCGCCGACGACGCGGCCCTGCACGAAACCGCCTTTGAGCTCGAGCGCTTGGTGCTCTTTGGCGAACGTCGTCAACGCCTTCGCGGGAGCGACAGCGTCCGTTTCGACGAAGACGAAGGCGGTGGGACCCTGCAGGAATTCGTCCATGTTGGGCAGCGCCAGTTCCCGGATCGCGATCTCGGTAAGCGAGTTCTTGTACACTTTGATGTCGCCGCCCGCCTCACGGGTCTTGCGGCGCAACTCCTCGAGCTCCTTTACCGAAAGACCACGGTAGTCGATGAGGATGACCGCCTCGGCGGCGCTGAAGCGCTCTTTGATCTCACTGACACGAGCTTCTTTCGTTGCAGTCGGCATACGTACACCTCCCTTCCATCCAGCGCATGACACCCGGCCGACCCGCGACGTGCGGGGATTCTCGGTCGGGCCGCGCACCTTCTCTGCCGGGCCTGCCGGCCTTGAAAAGGAAACGCGGCCCCCGTGCCGTGAAGGCAGCGGAGGCCGCGAGCTCAGTACTTCATGCTCTTGGATGCGACCACCTCGGCAGGCGGGGCGGCATAGCCCCTTTCAGCCCGGATCACGTTCCGGACACCGGCTGTCTTCGGCAGCGGGATCGAAGCGCTGTTCGATTCTCAACGCGGATTCTCAACGCGGAGC
>FWPV01008736.1_pt1 | contig 17518 bp, 15 predicted proteins | sample 2228371 | NCBI WGS metagenome assembly FWPV01 (sample SAMEA103939776, study PRJEB20133) | metagenome | reverse complement strand
TTATAGGGCAAGGCGAAGGAATGTCAAGCAGTTAATTTTTTGTTGCTTGCGCCAAAATTCTGCGCACCTTATCATCGCTGCTGTATTGATACCGGTATCGTTGTGTGTGGCCGCCGGCCGGTGACCACACACAACGAACAGCGTCAGAAGAGCTTATTCTGAGATCGGCAGGAATAAATCCAGTTCCATTTCCTCGGTGATCGGTTTGTCCAGCGGCGGGTGGATCGCTTCTTCCAGCCACTGGTGGTGGCCGGAGCGGTAAGGGCTCTGTTCGCGCCAGGCCACCAGCGCCTGCCAGACCTCGCCGATATTTTGCAGCCGGCAGCGGGTTACCGCATACAACCCGCCGGTGAAATCCTTGATCTTGATATCTCCTTCGGCTGTGATTTCTGGGCCAACCGTGACCCACTGCTCGTACCCATAGTTAGGGCTGCCAGGGGCAGGGCTGGGGTTGTTGAAGCCCAGGTAGCGGTGCTTCTGCCCATCGCGATCCAGCGCCCTGGCTTTGATAAAGGCGATCAATTTTTCCCAGGCAATCGGTTCGGGGCTTGGGCCAAACCCATAAGAAACGGCCACGCGCTGTGGCTCCAGGCGGACAATTCGAACATCTAAGTTGCTCATCATTATGCTCCATCTATCTATATTGTGTTGGTGGTTGATTCGCGCGATTGCGTGCGCAGTATGATAGTACAATAGAATAGCTGACACCTTATGTCAGGTATTTTTTCTGGTCGAGGAACAGGATATGCGCGCTGACCGCCTGATTTCGATTTTGATGCTCCTGCAGGCCCGCGGACGCCTGACCGCCCGGCAACTGGCGGCCGAGCTGGAAGTCTCGGAACGGACGATTTACCGCGACGTCGAAGCGCTCAGCGCCGCGGGCGTGCCGATTTATGCCGAGCACGGTCCAGGCGGCGGGCTGGCGCTGATCGATTCGTACCGCACCAACCTGACCGGGCTTAACGAAGGCGAGCTGCATGCCCTGTTTATGGTGCTGAGCGTACCCGGCCCGCTGGACCGCCTGGGAGTCAGCCAGGAGTTGAAATCCGCCCTGCAAAAGCTGTCGGCGGCGCTTCCGGAGGCACAGCGGGCCAGCGAAGAGTCAGCCCACCGGCGATTTTACCTGGACTGGTCCTGGTGGTTCCATGCCCAGGAGCCTGTCCCGCACCTGTCGACTGTTCGCCAGGCGGTCTGGGAAGAACGCCGGCTGCGCTTGCACTACCTGACTTACCTGCTGTATCCCACGGAAATAGAAGTTGAGCCATATGGCCTGGTGGCCAAGGCGGGGCTGTGGTACCTGGTCGCCGGGATCGGCGGCCGCCCGCGGGTTTACCGCATCTCCTGGCTGCTGGATGCCGCGCTTTTGGATGAAACATTTGACCGGCCGCCCGGCTTCGATCTGTCCCAGTTCTGGCAGCACTGGTGCGAGGAATATGAGGCGCAGCAGCGCGGCTACCCGGTCACGCTGCGGGTATCGCCCGGCTTATTGAAGCTCCTGCCGTTGTATTTTGGCCAGCGTGTCATGGAGCAGGTTTCCAGCGCCGATCCGCCAGATGAACAGGGTTGGGTGTGCATCCGGCTCTCCTTTGAGTCGCTTGAGGCTGCCAGGGACCGGGTGCTCAGCCTGGGCGGCGCGGCGGAAGTCGTCGAGCCGGAGGCTCTGCGCCTGACGGTGACGGATTTCGCGGCCCAAATTGTAGACCTGTACCGCCATCGGGTATAATTCACGGCTGGACCATGGAAACGCATCTTCAGACGGGAAAAATTCGCGCCCGCGGCTGGACGGTTGTGTTTGGCCTGGCGGCTGTTGAAGGCCTGGCAGCCCTGCTGTACCTGGCCAGCCTGCCGGCGGATGCCGAAAACGCCGGACTGCTGGGCTTTTCGACCCGGCGGCTGGGGTTGATGGCCGTGCTGCTGGTGTTTGCGGCCGGTTTTGCCGGGCTGGCCGGGTTGAGCCGCAAGCCGGCCTGGCGCAGCCGCTGGCTGGACCCGGCTCGCAGGCGGGCTTTATTCAGCGCTTTATTGGTGCTGCTGCCGCTTGGGGCGGCTGCCAGCCTGCTGGCCCCGCTCAGCCTGTTGAGTCTTTACCGCACCAGCGGCAATTTTGTGTATTTTGCTTTTTACGAGCGGCTGCTGCCGCTCATGATCTGGTCTGGTCTGGTTTGCCTGCAGGGCGCCTTCTGGCTGGCCTGGGCGGGTGAGTTCAACTGGCCGGCGCTGCGCTTCCAGCGCGGCGTGTTCAGGGCAGCCGGTGTGACGCTGGGCCTGTTTGCCCTGGCCTGGCTTTTCGTGGCGCTGACTGGGATTGGCATTACTCCTGACATAGTCGGCTGGGGCGAGCCGGCCGTTCCACTGCTCGAGTGGCAGATCTGGCTGTCATGGCTGGTTGGGGTGCTGTTCCTGCTTTTCCTGACCACTCGCCGTTGGCCGGCCCGCCGGGATTGGATCGTCGCCGGGGCCATCTGGCTCCTGGCGGCGGGGTTGTGGTTGGGACAGCCGGTGCGCACCGCTTTTTTTGCCACGCCCGGCCGTGCCCCTAATTATGAAATCTACCCTTTTTCGGACGGCGCATATTACGGCCTGTTTGCCCAGAGCGTCCTGATCGGAAATGGATTCAAAGGCGGTGAGGTTCCGCCTCGCCCGCTCTATATCACTTTACTGGCCGGTTTTCATGCCCTGGCCGGGCAGGATTACGAGGGCGTCATCGCGCTCCAGACTCTGCTGCTGGCCTTTTTCCCGGTAGTCCTGTACTTTCTTGGGCGCGAGCTGCACAGCCGGCCGGCCGGCCTGGTGATCGCTTTGCTGGCGATCCTGCGCGAGGTAACCGCCATCATCACCTCGCCGATCACCGAGGATGCTTCCACATCACAATTTTTCTTTGCGGACCTGCCGGCTGCGCTGGCGATCAGCCTGTGGGCGCTGCTGGCAATTCGGTGGCTCAAAGCGCCTGACCGCGGCGTGCTTGCGCCGCTGCTGACAGGCGGCGCAATGGGGCTGGCCATGTTGATTCGCACCCAGAGCGTGTTCATGTTGCCGGTTGCGCTCCTGCTGGCGCTGTTCAGCCTGCCGCGCTCACTGCACTGGCGCATGCGTGGACTGGTCTGGCTGCGCCAGTCGGGCTGGGTCCTGGCGGGCCTGCTGCTGGTAATTTCGCCCTGGTTGTGGCGAAACGTACAGGTGACCGGCCAACTGGCTTTCGACGACCCCAAGTCGCAGACCGGGATCATGTTGATCCGTTACAGCATGGATGAACATGGCCACCCACCGGAACTGGCAATCCAGCCTGGTGAAGACCTGGCAGCGTATTCCAACCGGGTAAATCAAGGTTTGTTGAAGAGCCTTATTTCCCAACCAGGGCGGATCGCCGGTTTTGTAAGCGCGCACTTCCTCAATGCGGAAATTGGCAACCTGCTTCTATTGCCCGTCCGCGATGCGATTTCATCTCCTGGCGAACTGTTGATGCCGACCCGGGCCTTCTGGGAGAACTGGTCTGGGAAGCCGTCTTTTGGACAGGCGCTGCTGATGGTCGTGAACCTGGGCTTGATCGCGTTGGGAACTGGGGCAGGGTGGGCGCGCCTGCGCTGGGCGGGGCTGGCTCTTCTGTTGATGAATCCCAGTTATAACATCAGCCATGCGCTGGCGCGCAACTCGGGCTGGCGTTATCTTCTGCCAGTGGATTGGATTACCTATGTCTACGCGGCGATCGGCCTGATGGAACTGGCTGTGGTGATCCTGCTTCTGATGGGCTTGCCGCGAACCCGACTCCAGCTGCTGCTGGCCGGCCGGGATGAAGGATCGCCTGGATTCAACTCCCAGGGCAACATGCGGCGCGTGGCGCTGGCCGTTGGAGCGATGTTTTTCCTGGTTGGCAGCATCCTTCCCATGGTTGAGCGGGTGATCCCGCGGCGCTACCCGGAGCAAACCCGTTCAGCATTGGTGGAGGAACTTGTCAGGGCCGTGGATCTTGCCGGAACAGGCTCATTATTGGATCGCCTGGCTGCTTTTGGGGCAGATCCAGATACCAGGCTGTTGAAAGGCCGCGCGCTTTATCCACGGTATTACGCGGCTGGCGAGGGTGAGCCACTCACAGCCAAGACGGGCTACGAAGAACTGGATTATCCGCGAACCGTCTTGCAGGTGGCGTCGAACGATTATTACGGGCTGGTGGTACTGCGCGCTGCCCAGGCGCCGGCTTACTTGCCTGACACAGCCGATGTGATAATTATCGGGTGCATGGAACAGGGATACCTCGAGGCGCGCGCTGTGCTGGTTCTTGACCGGCCGGGCGCCTTCTACCTGGCCGACCAGGGTATCCCAGAGCACTGTCCTTGATTTTACTCCTCCTGGCCGGTATCGATCCGCCAGTAGTCTCCCCCGCCGCCGGCCCGGTCCATGAGCTTGGACCCAACCAGTTCGCGGCGCAGGCTGGCTGTGTCTTCGTGAAAGCGGGCCAGGATCTCGTTGACCTCTTTTTCCGGGTAGCGCCGGCTGGGTTCGAAGGCATTGGCGATGTGGCGCAGGACGGCCAGCAGCTTTTTTCGCTGTGAGGGGATCGCCTTCAATGAGCCGTCTGGCAGGAGGTAGTCACGCAGGACTTTCTGGTCGAAAGCGGAGCGGTCGACGCCTGTGGCGGCCGCAGGGAGGGTCTCGCTGGAAAGCAGCCGGCGGGCCATTTCCTCGATCTGGCTTGATTGGAGATGGTAGACGTTGTAATCGATCTGGGCAGTCGCAGATACCAGCCCGGCTTCCGCGAGCCGCGAGAGGTGATGCGATACGGTGGAGGCGCCCAAACCCAGCATGGCGGCAATCTGTTCAACCGTATAGGGTTGCTGAGCCAGCAGGCCGACAATTTTCAGCCGGTTGGCGTCGGCCAGGGCCTTAAAGAAGGTCAATAATTCGTTGTCTTTTTCCATTTTTACCTTAATCGCTTTATTTCGATAATTATAGAATAATTTTTGCATAAATTTGCTTTAACGTCAAGATGGGTCTTTCTAGTGTTCCCCACTATAATAAATTATTCGGGCGCACTTTCGCTCGTCAGTTGTTATCGCGGGTGATTGAAATGATAGATCAACTTCATCCCTGGAACCTGGACCCAGACGAGGCTGTTAAAGTTCAGGCGAGCCTGCGCGATCAAATAATCCTGGCCTGGGATGGGCGGACGATTAACACCATCGCCGGGGTGGATATCGGGCTGGCAGCCGGCAGCGCCCGCGCGGCCATCGTTGTGCTGCGCTACCCTGATCTTTCCCCGCTGGAGAGCGCCACGGCCGAAGCGCCGCTTGTCTTCCCATACATCCCGGGCCTGCTGGCTTTCCGCGAGGGACCGGCCTTCCTGGCGGCCTGGGACAGGCTGCATACGCAGGCCGACCTGGTCATGTTCGATGGGCAGGGGATCGCCCACCCGCGCGGGGTTGGCATCGCCGCCCAGATGGGGCTGTGGATTGACCGGCCGACCATTGGAGTGGCCAAATCGCGCCTGTACGGGCAGTATGCTGAGCCTGGTCCCCAGGCAGGTGACCTGGCGGCGTTATATGACCCGCGCAGTCCAGAGCGGCAGATAGGGGCTGTTCTGCGCTCAAAAGACCGGGTGAAACCGTTGTTCGTATCGCCGGGCCACCTGATTGACGTGCCGCATGCAGTGGCGTTTGTGCGGAGCTGCCTGGCCGGATACCGGCTGCCTGAACCTACCCGCTGGGCGCACAAAGTGGCAGCCGGCGAAGCCTTGCCAGGCTGGTGAATGCCGGCCGGGGTGGTCGGCGGCAGCGGCCGAATGCGAAAAAACGATGCCGGTTGCGGCTCTGGGCTAAGAGATGAGCTTGACCAGGTGGTAATTCTTGCGCCCGCGGCGCAGCACCAGGAACCGTCCATCCAGCAGGTCGTCCAGGGTGACTGCCTGGGCCGGGTCGGAGACGCGCTGGTTATTGAGATAGATGCCGCCTTCGGCGATCGCTCGCCGAGCCTCTCCCTTGGATTTTAGAAACCCGGTCGTCGCCAGGAGATCCACGATACTGGCGCCTTCACCTTCTAACTGCTGGCGGGCCATCTCGCTGGAAGGCACCTCAGCGAAGATATCCTGGATGTCATCGCCCGGCAGCCCAGTGATGTCGCCGCCGAACAAGGCCTGCGAGGCCTGCACGGCCCGCTCCAGGGCAGTCGGCCCGTGCACCAGCCCGGTCATTTCGCGGGCCAGCACGCGCTGCGCCTCGCGCTGCTCAGGCCGTTCGGCGACGGTTTGGGCCAGTTCTTCAACGCTCTCCTGGGGTAAAAAGGTGAACAGCTTGAGATAATTGACCACATCCCGGTCGTCGGCGTTCAACCAGAACTGGTAGAAGCGGTAAGGCGAGGTCCGGTGGGGCGCCAGCCAGACCGTCCCCGATTCGGTTTTGCCAAACTTTGTCCCGTCTGATTTGGTGATCAGGGGATAGACCATCCCGTAGGCCTGCCGCTCGCCGCCGCGCACTTTGCGGATCAACTCGACCCCGGCGGTGATGTTGCCCCACTGGTCGCTGCCGCCGGTTTGCAGCTTGCAGCCTTCGTGGTCGTGCAGGTACAGGAAATCGTACGACTGGAGCAGCATGTAGCTGAACTCGGTGAACGAGATGCCTTCTTCGCGCTCGATCCGGTTGCGCACGGAGTCTTTCGCGATCATGTAGTTAACGGTGAAGTGCTTGCCGACGTCGCGCAGGAAGTCAATCAGCGGCAGGGGCATCAACCAGTCGGCGTTGTTCAGCACGCGGGCTGGGTTGGTCTTAATTTCAAAGTCTAAGAAGTGCGCCAGCTGTTGTTTGATAGCGCTTACGTTGTATTCGATCTGCTCGCGGGAGAGGAGTTGGCGCTCGTTGCTCTTGCCGCTCGGGTCGCCAATCATGCTCGTGCCGCCGCCGGCCAGGGCAATTGGGTGGTGTCCAAAGCGCTGCAGGCGCGCCAGGGCGATCAGGGGGACCAGGTGCCCGACGTGCAGGCTGTCCGCGGTGGCATCAAAACCGTTGTAAACGGTAACTTTTTCACTCGCCAGCAGCTCATCTGTCCCGGCAAAGGAGTCGTACACAAGCCCGCGCCATTTCAGTTCGTCAAACGCATTGTTCGCCATACCCGTTATCCTATCCATTAATTGAAAAAATCCATAACCGGGCCGATTGTATCACAAGAGGGTGCCGCCGTTCATTGGACATCCCGGCTGTCCGCCGATTCTGGTGAAAGGATCGCCTGGGCTGGGGTAAAATGTCTGTAAATCTAACACAGCCGGCCTGGGGCTGACCCTGTTACAGGCTGTTTTGAAATGGGGAGCGATGAACCAAAAAACAAATGATGAGCGACCGGTCGCTCAACGGCTGCACTGGGGAACCATCCGGCAGGAACGCCTGTCGCCGGCTGACACCCTGTTCGCTGCGCAGGCTGCTGCGCGACTTCCTGGATTCCCATGCCGAGCTCAGCGACCGTGCCATGGTGTTCGCTGCGTGCGGGCGCCGGCTGTATGTATTGGGCGACATCGACGGTCGTTTTCGACCGCGCAGCAACCCATACGATTTACATGCTTTCGGCCGGCCTGACCCGCGTGATCCACTGGCCGGAAAGCTCCAGGGAGTGTGGGCCCAGCCGGTCAAGGGGCTGGCGGGTTATGCATATTCGCTTGAACTGGATGGCGAGCGGTGGGATCTGGTGGATGCGGACACATTCACCCAATCTTTTGCTTTTGTCCGCTTTACTTTCCAAAAAGGCCCGCTGCACGCTGCCCGGCAGGATTTCGCGGCTCTCGACCTGCCCCTTTTGATTTCCACCCTGACCTTGCGCAACGATGGGCCGCGGGCGCTGGATCTGCGCCTGTCTTTTGCGGCCGAGTTTGACTTGCAGGACGCCTGGTTTACCCACCTGGCCGGGCGCAGGAATGCCGGACAGCAGGTGACGGTCGAGGCGGGCTGCCTGGTTGCGCGGGCCGAGGCTGCGCCTGAGCAATGGGCGGTGGTGGTTGGCGGCGAGCGGCCGGGCGGGGAAGCGCGGCTGTTGGACGATAACACGGGCGCCCTGGTCTATTCCCTGCGGCTGGCGCCCGGGGCAGAAGAGAGCCTGGCTTTCGGAGTCGCCATCGAGAGCCGGGGCGGAGTCGCGGCGGGAAGGCAGACCTTGGCGAGCGGGCTGGCGCGCTGCGCCGGGCTGCTGGAAGAAAAACAGACCCTGTACGATGGCCTGCTGGCCAAAGGTCCGCGCCTGTCTTGCCCAGATCCCGCGCTGAACGCAGCTTTCGACCTGGCCCGGGCGAACATGCAGATGCTGGAAGCCGAATCGCCTGGGATGGGGCGCTACTTCTACGCCGGGTTGGAGATCTTTCCTTTCTGGTTCAGCAACGATGGCGCTTACAGCCTGCCCGGCCTGATGGCCAGCGGATTCCAGGCCACGGCTCTGAACCATTCTCGCATCGGCCTGGAGTATCTCCAGGATGGGCGGGTCCCGCACCAGATTTCTCCTTCCGGAAATATTGCCTTCGCCGGGAATGCCCAGGAGACGCCCCAGTGGGTTGCTAGTTTGTGGGAGGCTTATCGCTGGACGGGCGACCGGGATTTTTTGGCGGCGGTCTACCCTGGCGCGGTCAAAGGCATGTTTGACTATGTGCTGAGGACAATCGACCCAGACGGCGATGGGTATCCCTCTGGCCCCGGCATGGTGGAGGCGGAAGGGATGGGCGCCGAGAAGCTGGACAGCGCCGCATATACCTGGGCGGCGCTGCTGGCCCTGGCAGAAATGGCGACCGAGTTGGGCGATGAGGAAACTGCGCGCCGCGCCGGCCGGCAGGCCGAAGCAATCGCTGCGGCCTTCGACCGGGATTGGTGGGACGCTGCCAACGGTACATACGCCATGTCGCTGGATGACGCCAACCATATCTATCCGGTGCCGCACTGGGCAGTGATCGTCCCGCTCGAGGTGGGCCTGGCTTTGCCTGAACGGGCCGCGGCGACCTTTGCCACGCTGCGCGCCGGCTATCTCAACCGCTGGGGCCTGAAGCACACCGCCGGTGACGATGAGCGGGTGTGGACCCTGCCGACGGCCACGCTCAGCCGGGCGGCCTACCGCTACGGCGAGCATGGGCTGGGATTTGAGATGCTCTGCCACGTGGCGGATACGCTGGAGGCGGGCAGCATTGGCCTGTTCCACGAGCTGATCCCGGAAGGCGCCTGCATCATCCAGCTGTGGTCGGCGGCGACGTTTGTGCGAGGGGTGATCGAAGACCTGCTCGGCATCCAGGTCGACGCTGCCGGGCATTCGCTCTTGGTTGCGCCGCGCCTGCCCGCGGAGTGGCATGCAGTCGCGCTGGAAGATTTGGTCTTTGGCGAGCACTGCGTCAGCCTGCGTTTCGAGCCGGGGCGCCTGCAGATTGCCAGCCAGGCCGGTTCCGCGCCGCTCAAGATCCATTGCCGTTTTACCGCCGGTGGCCAGGCAGAAGCAACCCTTGTTCCTGGGGAGCAGGTGATCTTAGAAATGTCGGAATAGAAATGTTGTTTTGGTCAATTCTCACCAGGGTATGTGTATCGGAACAGGGAAATTTGTTATGAAAATAAAAATCAAAGTGTGTGGAATTCGGACGTTGGAAGAAGCTTTGGGGGCGATTGAGGCCGGGGTGGATATTATTGGCTTTAATTTTTACCCGGGCAGCACGCGCTACATCATCACCGGTGAATGCATGCGGTTAATGGTGCGCATGGAGACAGCTCTACGAGATAAAATGGCCCAGGTGACCACCGTAGGAGTTTTTGTTAATGATCACCCGGATTTTATCTATGCTGTTTTCCGCGACTGTCACCTGGATATGATCCAGCTTTCAGGCGATGAGCCGCCCGAGGTGATGGAAATGTTGGGCGAGCGAGCATATAAGGTGCTGCGTTTGACGGATTCCGAATCGATGCTGGAGACCATCCGGCGTTATCCGCGCCGGACCATGGCCCCGGCCTGGATGGTTGACGCTCACCGCCCGGGGATGTATGGGGGGACCGGGCAGGTGATCGATTGGAGCCTGGCGCGCGTGCTGGCCGACCAGATGCCGATTATCCTGGCCGGGGGACTGCGCGCCGACAATGTGGCGGAGGCGCTGCGCCAGGTCAGGCCCTGGGGCGTCGATGTCGCTTCGGGGGTGGAGTCGGCCCCGGGCGTGAAGGATCTAAAAAAGGTAGCCGAGTTCGTTCAGGCTGTGCGCTCATTTACCCCAGAGGCAGCCAGATGATTGCCCTGGATGATTCAACAGGCACTGGGGTGCAATAACCTCCCGGCAGGCTAAGATGCCTGCAGCAGCAGGACAGCCGTCAGCCAGGTGATCAGCAGGCTTAAGATTCCCAGCCCGGTTTCGACAATGAAGACCTTTTTGGCCCGCCGCTTAGATAGGCCTCGAGCAGGACTATCGCAAAGACATAGGGGGCAAACACAATAAAGGCACCCGCGGTATACATCAGGCGGTAAAACCCTCGCCCTGCTTTTAGAACGGCACCGATTTGCAGGATATTTGCATGGATGCCCATCGTGATTAACAGCGCCCCGGCGGCAAAGACCACGAACAAGAGGTAAGCCATGGCCTGGGGGAAATGCTTGCTCGTGTATAGTTTATGGAAGAAGCTGCTCATTCAGTGATTATAAATCTATCGATCATCTGCTCCAGGGTCACTTTTTGCCGGTTTAACCTCTCGCGTTGTTTGCGTAGAGCGGCGAACCGGAAAGGGAAATGCCGCTCGATCCGGAGCAGGTAATCTTTACTGTAAAATTGCCCTACCCGGCCAATGCTGTCGATCAGGAGTGGGTCGATGGCGCGTTCGATCAACTCCTTGAGCGGGCTGGCGGACGGGCTGTCGAACGCGCTTAGATAGCTGAAGATTGCCCGGCCAAAGTGGAACTGCCGGTTCGTTACCCCATCTAACGGCCAGCACCGGCTGGTCTGGGAAAATATGGTCATCCGCCCTTCTCGCAGGTCCTGGACAATGTCTTCCAGGTCATCCATCAACTGGGTAAAAGCGCCGTAGCCAAATAACAGCCTGGCCTGGGCGTTGGTCAGCCAGCCGGCGACCAGGTATCCATCGGCCAGGACGGAGGCGCCCCCTTTTTGAAAAGACCCGCCCAGAACATCCAATTCGTAGGGGGAAGCGCCGGGTGCGACCAGGTCGAGACTGCGCACCTGGGCGGCATGGATGGCCAGCAGGCTGTCGTATACTTGTGGGAAGCGGGCGCGGTCCCACTGTTCTTCGATCATCTCGATCAGGTGATTGATTGCAGCTTCATGAGCGTTGGCCGGACGCACATCTTCACCTTCCAGGCGCTGCTGGAAGCGGTGATTGAAGGCCAGTTTCACCTCCGGGGGGATAAGCGGATCATCCAGGTAATTGTCGGTGTAGGGGTAGAGCATGCTGTAAGCGAAGATCGAAGGTGTGATTTCGACCGGCATGCCCAACAGGAGCTGGATGAAGTTCATCGTCATCACATTGCGACCCGCCTGGTAAATATCTTCCGCGGGCAGCGCGGGGTTGAAGGCCCGCGCCTGGTGAGCAAACTCCTGGACGGCTTCCAGCATTCCAGAAGACTCGATAAAAGCCAGGTGGCGCGGCTCCAGGTTGAGCGCCTCGCCGGCAAACTTGAGCCCCTGTTCGCGTATCCGCTCCTTCTGTGACTTGCGCGCATCAGCATCCTGCGGGACGCGCTTGAACTCATAGACAAGCCCATCCACCAGGCCGGCCAATTTTTTCTCGCCGGCGGCCTGGTCTTGCAACGAATAGGCCCGTCTGAAATTGGGGAATGACCCATCGCTGTTCCACCAGAGCTGGCAGTGCTCCTGCACGAGAGACTGAACCAGGTCGGGCAGTGTGCTGACCTGTGCCCGGTTAAAGGGAAAGGAAATATCCCGCGCCAACCCATTCCATTTCGATAAAAGATTCATGGCCTGTCACCAACCGTAAAAAGCAATGCAAAGTCCGTATATCTTATATACGCGATAAATACCGGCCGGGTTGCACTGCGGCCTATCTCGCCGTATGGCTCGAATATCCTGGCTCCCGCAATCCTGGGCGGAAGATTGGGAACTTTCTTGTGATAGCTGTCGTCATTGAACTGCAAAACATTGATTGAACCAGTCCAGAGTTCCAGGGCTGAGCAAGGAATTGCAGGAGAATGACGCGATGAAACGCATAAAGGTACTGATTTTTGGGATTGCATTTTTACTGACGGCCTGCGCGGCGCCGCTAAGCGAGCGCCCGGCTGAGGTAGTTATTCCTCCCGTCCAACAAGAAGTGGTTCAAGCGCCGGCGCCGGTCGTTACACCGGCCCCGGAGGCTGCCCAACCGCTCCCTGCTGAGGAATCGGCCCCGCTTATTCCGGTCACCGGAGCAGGCGAGATCGAAGCCGAACCTGAACTGACCGCCAGCGTCGATGTGGACGGGTTAAACCTGCGCGTTGGCCCCGGTTTGAACCACCGGATCCTTGGCGTGCTCCCCCGCGGGCTGAAAGTGGAGCTGCAGGGCCGCAGCGTGGATAGCGAGTGGATTGCCGTGCGGCTGTTGGACGGCAAGGAAGGCTGGTTGTTCGGGGCTTTTCTGAAAGCAGAGACCGATTTTGCCGATTTGCCGGTGATGGAAGCCTATGGTGGGCCGTTGGCCGGTCAGGAGCAGCCAACCGCAGCAGTGAACCTGCCGGGCCGGTATACGCTGTACATGACGATTGTGGACGACCTGGCGACGGTATCATTGACCGATTTCCCGGCTGGCAGCGAGGTTTCGCTGCGCCTGGCAGTGCGCGGTGAGGGGCCTGCCATGACGGTTGCCTCCGGCCGGACGGATTCGAATGGGGCAGCGGTGATTGTCTTCGCAATGCCGCGCTTCTGGCCAGACGGCAGCCGGATCAGCCAGGCTGAGCTGAAGCTGGTCGCGACCAGCGCCGACGGCAGCGTCAGCCGCAGCGCCAACATTGAATATTACCCGGGCAATTAAGGCTTATTCCACGCCAATAGATAAGCGGGGCCGGTAAAAAACCGGCCTCGCTTTATTTTATCTCGCCCAAAAGCACCTGGAGTGGATCGACCAGTTGAAACCACCCGCTGATCCGCCACAGGCAGTAACTGCTCATTTCTTCCAGGCTGGCGCTGGCGTCATAATGCGCCATGCTGGCCAGCCGTAATCCTGCGGGTCCCACACGCGCCTCAAAGTGCAGGTGCGGGTTGAGCGCGTTGCCGCTGCTGCCTACGGCTCCAATCGCCTGCCCGCATGCCACCGGTTCTTCCAAGCGCAGGGTAGGGGGCTGCTGCAGGTGCGCATACAGCAGGTAGAGCGACCGTTGGGCCTGGCCGGTGAAGGGCTCCGGCGCGGGCGGGCAGGTGAGCGATGAAACCGGGGCCAGCGTGGGCGCCGCGGTAGGGATTCCCGCCTGTCCCTGCCAGCCGGCCTGTAAATCTTCCAGCGGGGTTTCGATCAGGACCGCGCTGCCGTATGGAAAGCGATCCTGGATGACAGCCGCCACCCGCCCCGCCAGCACAGCCTGAACTGCCCGTCCGGCCACAGCCACCTGGCTGCCCGGAATAAGGTCGGCCAGGTCAACGCCGTGATGCGGATCATCCGAGCCGGGCCGCGGGGGCCGGTAAGGGTTGCTGATGATTTCGTTGATCCGGGCGAGTGGAATATCCTGCAAGGGGGAGCAGACCGCGACCGCAGGCGGAGCAGTGGTCGTGGGAATTGGATCCGTCGGGCTGGGCGAGGCGGATGGACTGGGCAGCGTAGTTGGGGAGGGAGAGGGGACGGTGGTTGGCGTCGCCGGAATAGCTGTTGTTGCTGGCGCGCTGACCTGTGGCACAGCGGCTGCACAGCCTGCGAGCAGGATACCAGGCAAGAGTATGCTAAGGATAATTCCGGTCCGCATCATGTCCGTCATTTTACTGCCAAACCTGGCCCGCGTCGATGCCAGCATGCAGCACAGGCGGCGCGCAGGCTGGCCCTTGAGCCGGTTCAAGCAGCCTGGAATAAGCTGGAAGGCGCTGTGATAGGAATTTATTAATTTTTGATAGCGTTTGATAGTTTTCAACCCTTATATTAAGCCCAGTGATTTGAATTGAGTGGTAGTTTGATGCTTACTTGTAAGGAGGAGAAATGCAAATTCCACGTTACTGGCGCCTGAGAAAACAATCCTATGCCATGCTGGGTGAAACCTGCCCGCGTTGCAAATCCCACCTTTTCCCGCCGCGGGCCGTCTGCCCGCACTGCGCGAGCGAGTCTCGGGAAGAAGTGATTTACGCGGAGCGCCCCGTGTTGCTTGTGGCAGAGCAGCTTCAACCTGCCCAAAATTAGCCTGTCGATCCAAGGTCTTATCTTCGGGCGCTTTTCATGAGCGCCCGATTCCGTTTAACAAAGCTGGAAATAACCGGGGATTTTGATATATAATTGATCTATATTGGCGTTTTGGGTCCCTTGATCAAGGGACTGAAAACTAGCTGGGGTATGCAGGAGGTACAAGGTGCAAACAACAACGGTCCGTCACATTTTGGAAGTCAAGGGGCACGATCTGTGGTGCACCCGCCCGGATGCTTCTGTATTTGATGCGCTGCGGATGATGAGCGACAAAGATGTAGGGGCCCTGGTGGTGCTGGAAGGGGAAAAGATGGTGGGCATTATGTCTGAGCGCGATTATGCCCGCAAGATCGTCTTGCTGGGGAAATCCTCGCGCGAGACCAGTGTGAGCGAAATCATGAGCAAGCGAGTCTACACAATTCATCCTGAACAAACCGTGGAAGAGGCGATGGAGTTGATGAACAAGCATCGCATCCGCCATCTCCCGGTCGTTGAAGATGATGACTCAGAACATGTGTTGGGGATGATCTCTATTGGCGATGTAGTCAAAGCCATTATTTACCGGCAGCGCGAGGCGATTAAGAATCTCGAGGATAAGATCGTTTCCTGACGGGATTCGAATTCTCCAGGCACGCAGCAGGCTTGCCTGGAACAAATCCTGCTTGATAGCGCCCGGTAATGCAGGCTGGCCGGTCTCTATCCCGGCAAAACCTGGTTCGGTCGCCGGCAAGGTATAAGATAAACCGGCGCGTCTCACCTGGATTCAGGCTGGCGCGCCGGAACTATTTAAGTTTCCAGGCATCGCCTCGACTCATAACTGGATAACCGGTCTGCTCAGGGCGGCCGGCGCGGTAAGTGCCCCCGAGACTGAAAAGGTTTATATTATACTAAGGCCCAGGATGAGTTACCTGATCGCCGTCGACGTTGGCACATCCAGTACAAAAACTGCGCTGAGGGATGCGCAGGGGCGGCTGCTGAGCGAAGCAGCCGCCGGTTACGAAATTTCACGCCCCTATCCGGCCTGGGCGGAGATCGACGTCGATGTGTGGTGGCGGGCCGTCTGCAGCACCGTCCGGCAGGTTGTGGCGATGGCCGGGATCGACCCTCAGGCAGTGCGCGGGATCGGCGTGGATGGGGTTAGCTGGACGCTGATCCCGGTTGATAAACGGCTGCAGCCGCTCTGCCCGGCTATGATCTGGCTTGACCGGCGTGCGGAGCGAGAAGCGGCCTGGCTGCGCGCTCAGCCGGAAGCCCAGGAGTGGATCGACCTGGCAGCAAACCCGCTCGACGCGGCCTATGTGACCCCAAAGCTGCTCTGGCTGCGCCAGCATGCCCCGGACGCCTTCTCCGCGGCGGATAAATTTCTCAACTCGACCGGCTATATCGTTGCGCGGATGACCGGCGCGCTGACCTGTGATTTCACCCAGGCCTATGCCTATCATTTCTATGATATGCGGCGTGGCTGCTGGGACTCTCAGGTGGCCGGCAGGCTGGGGATCCCGCTGGATAAAATGCCGGACCTGGTTTCGCCCCTGGCGGTGGTCGGGCAGGTCACCCGCCGGGCGGCCGGAGAACTTGGCCTGGCAGAAGGCACCCCGGTCGTTGCCGGCGGACTGGATGCCGCGGTGGGCGCCCTGGGCGCGGGCGTGGTGCGGCCGGGCCAGACGGTCGACCAGGGCGGCCAGGCCGGCGGGATGTTGATGAGCGTCGAGCGGGTAATCGTCGAACCCTTGCTGATCTTTGGTCATCATGTCTTGCCCGGCCAATACCTGCTGCAAAGCGGCACGGTCGGCGGCGGGTCGCTGGGCTGGTTCAGCGAGGTGCTTGGCCAGGCGGAGGCGGCCGAGGCTGCCCGGCGCGGGATCAGCTCCTTTGAATGGATGAGCGAGGAAGCGGCGCGGACGCCGCCCGGCTCGCACGGGCTGCTCTTTTTGCCCTACATGGCCGGCGAGCGCACGCCGCTGTGGGACTCAAATGCGCGCGGGGTGTTCTTTGGCCTGTCGTACATGACCACCCGCGGTGACCTGCTGCGGGCCATCATGGAAGGCTGTGCATTCGCGGTTTATCACGGGCTGCAGCTGGCCGAGGCGCACGGGGTGACCGTCAGCGAGTGGTTGGGCGACGGCGGAGCGGCGCGCAGCGCAACCTGGTGCCAGATCAAAGCCGATATCACCGGGCGGCCTTTCACCGTGGCCTGCCAGGCGGATGGCAGCCAGGGCGGGCATACCCTGGGATTGTTCGCCATGACGGCCCAGGCGGCCGGGCTGTGCACGGTCGCGGAGTTGCCTGACTTTATCGAGCACCTTCTGCCAAACCGGCAGGTCTATTGGCCGGCGCCGGACCGGCACGAAATGTACGCCGGGCTGTTTGAGGTCTATCGCAACCTGGCGGAAAAGCTGAAAGATGATTTTGCCGGCCTGTCCGGCGTGGTTCGCCGGTATGGTCTGGAGTAGAGGAGGTGGGGATGCTGCTGTGCGTCGCCCTCAATGCGGCGATTGACAAGACGGTGGTGATCGAAAACTTTCGCCTGGGTGCGATCCACCGCCCATCGTACGAGCTGGTTTTGGGCGGCGGTAAAAGCTGCAACGTGGCCCGGGCGGCCCGGACTCTTGGCCAGCAGGCCATTGTAACCGGCTGGGTGGGCGGGCACGCCGGGCGATTTATCGAGGATTCGCTGCGCGAGGAGGGCCTGCAGACCGCTTTTGTCCACACCGCGGCCGAGTCGCGCACCTGCCTGTCGATCCTGGACAGCGAGAGCGGGGGCGTCACCGAAATCTACGAGCGCGGCGAATCCATCACTGAGTCGCAGGTGGCTGAGCTGTTGGCACGATATCGCGTGCTGCTCGGGCAGGTCACGGGCGTGACCCTGTCCGGCACGCTGCCGCCTGGCTGTCCGCCCGACCTGTATCGCACGTTGATCGAGTTGGCCCGCGCGCACGGCAAGCCAGCCTACCTCGATTCCTCCGGCGAGGCGCTGCGCCTGGGAATTGCGGGCCAGCCCGCGCTGGTGAAGCCGAATGCCGCCGAGTTCGCTGACCTGGCCGGCGCGCAGTTGACCGGCCGGGCCGACATCATGCGCGCCGCACAGGAGGTCGCCTTGCGTTACGGGACGACCGTCGTGGTCTCACGCGGCGCCGCAGGCGCGCTGGCGGCCGACGGCCGCGTGGCCTGGGAGGTGCGCGCCCCGCGCGTGGACGCCGGGAGCGCGGTCGGTTCCG
>FWPV01008733.1_pt1 | contig 17528 bp, 15 predicted proteins | sample 2228371 | NCBI WGS metagenome assembly FWPV01 (sample SAMEA103939776, study PRJEB20133) | metagenome | reverse complement strand
TGTTCCCGGTGGAACTCACCACCGAGATCGCTCGCGCCAGAGGCCTTGAGGTGGATATTCAGGGTTTCGAGGCTGAGATGGCGAAGCAGCGGGACAGGGCCAGGGCGAGTCAGAAGTTTGTTCTTTCCGGCGATAAAGCGATTTCAAGGGAGGAAGCCACCGTTATCCCTGCCCCCACGAAGTTTCTGGGATACGAGCAGCTGACCGCCAGGTCGAGGGTGGACTATATCCTCGATGCCGAGTCCGGCATTTTAATTTCTGAGGCTAAAGAGGGCGGCAAGGTGGCTATTGTGCTGGAGCAGACGCCGTTTTACGGTGAGATGGGGGGACAGGTGGGCGATACCGGCAGGCTTATAGGCACTTCGGGAGAGGTAGAAGTGGCCGACACCGTGTGGTCGCCGTTTGGCGGGCTGGGTGAGGGAGCGATAGTACACATAGGAAATGTTTCCAGAGGCGTCATAAGGGTGGGGGATACGGTGGAAGCCAGTGTGGATGTGGAGCGGCGCCTTGACATCGCCCGGAACCACACCGCTACACATCTGCTCCACCTTGCCTTAAGAGCTGTACTGGGGGGGCATGTTTCCCAGCGAGGGTCGCTGGTGGGCCCCGACGGTCTCCGTTTTGACTTTTCTCAGCTGGTGCCGCTGAGCAAGGAGGAGCTTGCCCGGGTACAGCACGCGGTTAACGAGAAGATACGGCAGGACCTGCCGGTGAGGTATAGGGTGGTGCCTTACCAGCAGGCGATACAGGAAGGTGCCATTGCGCTATTTACTGAGAAGTATGGCGAGCAGGTGCGTGTCATAGAGATAGGTGAGCCTCCGGTAAGCGCCGAGCTCTGCGGGGGCACTCACGTGAGGTCCACCGGCGAACTGGGGTTCTTCGTGATTACCTCAGAAAGCAGTATCGGCACCGGGCTGAGACGGATCGAGGCCCTGAGCGGGCGGAAGGCTGAGGAGTTTGTTGAGCGTTGTCTGGGGGCACTGGAAAGCACAGCTGATATGTTGAAAGGCCTGCCGCTGGAACTGCCCGCCAGGGCGGAGGCCCTGCTTGCCGAGCTGACTGCAGAACGCAAACGGGCTGCGGCGCTGGAGAAGGAACTTGCCCGACTGGTGGCTGAGGGGTTGCTTGCGAAGGCTGAGCAGGTGGACGGGATAACGGTGGTTGCTGCCAGAGTACCTTCGGCTTCCTTTCAAGCGTTGCGGGACATGGGCGATTTTCTCAAGGCGCGCCTTAAGAGTGCAGTGATCGTCCTGGGGACAGTATACGATGGCAGGCCGGGGTTTGTGGCTATGGTGACCGGCGACCTGGTGTCTCGGGGACTGCATGCTGGTGAGATAGTGTCCAAAGTAGCCGGTATCACCGGCGGCGGTGGTGGTGGTAAGCCAGGAATGGCGCAGGCAGGTGGCAGGGATGCCAGCAAGGTGGACGAGGCTTTGGCGATGGTGAAAAAGCTGGTCTCGTCCGGGACGGGTTGATAAACCGATGAGGATAATGGCTCTGGATGTCGGGGACAAGAGGATCGGTGTGGCTATGAGCGACTCCGAAGGGCTGCTGGCCAGCCCGCTGATGACCGTTGCCAGGCTGAGTGACGCCGGGGCTATTGATGACATTTGCCGACTGGTCAGCGAATATGAGGTGGGCTGTGTGGTGGTGGGGCTCCCCTATTCGCTGGATGGCGGCATCGGTACGCAGGCAGAGAAGGTGTGCGCCTTTGTACAAAAGCTGTCCCAGAGGCTCCAGATCGATATCAAGATGCGGGATGAGAGGCTGTCCACTGCCGCCGCTGACCGCCTGCTTTCTGAAGCGGGTGTGAAGAAGGGGCGCAAGCGCTCGATACGCGATGCTGCGGCAGCGGCTTTTATATTGCAGGGGTATCTGGACAGTCTGCGAAGCGGAGAGCAGTGACAAGGTTTATCTATCTAATCGGCTATCCGCTTAAGCATTCAGTATCCCCCCAGCTCCAGCAAGCGGCTTTAGATTACTGGAAGCTTGACATCCGCTATGAACCCCGGGAGGTGGAGGAGCGGTTGCTACCTTCGGTGGTGGAGGGCTTACGCTCCCCGCAAAGCCTGGGGGCAAATGTCACCGTTCCCTACAAGGAGAAAGTGGTGCATCTTGTGGACAGGCTTAACGACCTGGCACGCATTATCGGTGCCGTGAATACCATTGTCAGCGATGGCGGCATTCTGACGGGCTATAACACAGACGCCGATGGCTTTCTGTCCGCTTTGCGCCGGGCCGGATTTGAGCCACGGGGCAAGGTGGCGGTGGTGCTGGGGGCGGGGGGAGCGGCCAGGGCTGTAAGCTTTGCCCTTCTGCGTGAGGGGGTGTCCGGGCTCATGGTGGCCAACCGCACCAGAGCGCGCGCCGAGGGGCTGGCGGGGGACCTGGTCAGATATGCGCGGGAGACAGGTCTTATCGCCCAGGTGGTGGCGTTGCCCTGGGAGGAAAGCTGGCTGGAAGGGGCGGTAAGGAGGTGTCAGCTTGTGGTGAACTGCACCACGCTGGGCATGAGGCACACGCCGGATGAGGAAAGGTCACCCCTGACCGAGGACATGCTCTGCGGTGATGTCCTTGTTTACGACTTGGTGTATAATCCTCGTGAGACGCCTTTGCTTAAGATTGCCAGGAGAGCGGGGGCGAGGACTATAGATGGTCTGGCTATGCTGGTATATCAGGGGGCCGCGGCCTTCAGGCTGTGGACCGGAAGGGAGCCACCGGTAGAGGTGATGTCCCAGGCCGCGGAAAAGGCGCTCGCTGATGAGAAAGGGGGTTAAGTCTATGAAAAACGGTCTGGTCTTACTGGCCATACTGGTCATTGTGGTTTCGATACCGCTGGGTGGCTGTGCTGCAGCAAAGGACAAGGTGGCTGTGATATCGCTCAGCGGGCCGATCCAGCGTGAAGCTGGCGGGATGTTTTTTGGCGGGGAGGTGATAACTCCGGAGATAGTGCGGCAGCAGCTTGAGCGGGCACGGAATGATGCGGGGGTCAGGGCGGTGGTGTTGCAGATAGAGAGCCCAGGTGGCAGCGTGGCTGCCTGTCAGGAGATACTCGATATGCTGGACAAGCTGGAGAGGCCGGTGGTGGTCAGCATGGGTGATGTGGTGGCTTCCGGCGGGTATTTTATTTCTGCGAAGGCTGACAGGATCGTGGCATTGCCGGGGACGCTGACGGGGAGCATCGGGGTGATCGCTCAAGTGCCGAATATTGCCGGGCTGTACGACAAACTCGGGATCAAAGTTCAGGTCTTCAAGGCGGGGAAACATAAGGACATGTATGCCGGTCTCAGGGAATTGACGGCTGAGGAAGAGGCGCTGATGCAGCAGATGACCGAGCAGCTTTACGAGCAGTTTATTGATGTTGTAGCAGCAGGGCGGAATATGGACAAGGAGAAGGTGCGGCAGTTAGCTACTGGGCAGCTCTACACCGGGGAGCAGGCGAAGGCACTGGGCCTGGTGGACAGTCTGGGCGGGCTCGACACGGCGGTAGCAGTGGCAGCAGAACTTGCCGGTATAAAGGAGCCGGAAGTTGTGTACTACAAGCCCAGCGTGCCGTCTTTTCTGGAGACGCTTCTGGAGCTGGGCGGCCCGGCGCTGGCTGACTTATTCAGGACGCGGCTGCTGGGGGCAGAAGCTGTGGTGGTGGAAAAGATTTTGAGCAACCCGTACCCGCAGCCCGAGTACAGGTAATGTAAAGGGATGAGTATATGGTAAAGCTTCGCTTTTTGACCGCTGGCGAGTCGCACGGGCAGGGGCTGCTGGCTATCGTGGAGGGCATGGTAGCTGGCCTGCAACTTTCTGAAGAGTATATCCGCCGTGAGCTGAGAAGACGGCAGGGCGGGTATGGTCGCAGCGAGCGGATGAGACTGGAGGCCGACGAAGCCAGGATAATCTCCGGTGTGCGCCACGGTTATACCATCGGGAGCCCGATAGGGCTTATGCTGGCCAACCGCGTCTGGCAGGAATGGCAGCAGGTCATGAGCATCTCTCCCGTCGAGGCTGAGGTGGCGCCTGTGACTGCACCCAGGCCGGGGCACGCCGACCTGACAGGTGTGGTCAAGTATGGGTTTGGCGATATCAGGAATGTGCTGGAGCGGGCTAGCGCCAGAGAGACGGCAGCGCGGGTGGCAGTCGGTGCCGTTGCCCGCAGGTTTCTTGAGGAATTCGGCATCGCTATTCACAGTCATACGGTGAATATTGGTGGGCACGGGGCCAAAATCGACGGTCGCGTAAACTGGCGAAAGGTGGAAGGCTCCGCGCTGCGCTGTGCCGACGCTGTTGCGGAAAAGGCGATGCTGGCAGCTATCGACAGGGCCAGGAATGAAGGTGATACGCTGGGCGGTATTTTTGAGGTTGTGGCGGAGGGTGTCCCCATCGGGCTGGGGAGCCACGTGCACTGGGAACGGCGTCTCGATGCCCGTATTGCTGCGGCGATTATGAGCATAAACGCGGTCAAGGGCGTTGAAATAGGGGCTGGCTTTTCTCTGGCGAGTGTCCCCGGCTCGCAGGCACATGATATCATCAAACCTGCTGACAAGAAGGGAGTTTATCCCTGGCGGCGTCCCACCAATTTTGCCGGCGGCATCGAGGGCGGCATAAGCAATGGGGAGTCGATCGTTGTCCGGGCGGTGGTCAAGCCCATTGCCACCCTGGGTAAGCCTTTGCCTACGGTAGACCTGCGCACCGGCAGGGCAACGAAAGCCCATTATGAGCGCAGTGATGTCTGTGTGGTGCCGGCTGCCGGAGTGGTCGGGGAGGCCATGCTGGCTGTTGTCCTGGCGGATGCGATGCTGGAGAAATTTGGCGGCGACAACTTGAAGGAGACACTGGCGAACTACCGGAACTACGTTTCTTCGCTTTCTTCTGGCGGTCATGAGCAGTCCTCAAAGCGGCAGTAACATTGCCCTGATAGGCTTTTCGGGCACCGGGAAATCTTCGGTGGCTGCAAAGGTTGCCGAGCTACTGGGATGGGGCTATGTGGACACAGATGACGAGGTGGTCAGGCTGGCCGGCAAGAGCATCCCGGAAATATTTGAGCGCGATGGCGAAAGAGAATTCCGGCGGCTGGAACGCAAGGTGCTGCAGGATATATGCAGGGCAGCCAGGAACACAGTCATCGCCACCGGCGGCGGTATAGTCGTCGATGCCGAGAACTGGAAGCTTCTTCGTGACTGCGGCGCTGTTATCTGTCTGGAAGCCTCTCCCGAGACCATTCATCAGCGTCTATCGGCTCAGGGCGCGGAGTCATCCAGTCCGGTGGTGCGCCCCCTGCTTGCTGGCGACAGTCCTCTGGAGCGCATCAGGGAGCTTAAGAAGTCGCGACAGCACCTCTATGCGGCTGCTGACCGGACGGTGGACACTGAGGGACTTAGTACGCTGGAGGTCAGCCTCGAGGTGATAGACGCCTGGAAGTCCGTGATGGTCGAGCGCGGCCTCCCGGTATATGGTGATGGGAGCGATCTGGCGTGTGTGGTGGTAACCGAGACGGCGCGTTATCCGGTATTTGTGGGCTCGGGGATACTGGGACAGCTCGGGGTGAAGATGAGACAGGTGGGCTTGTCGGGTACAGCGGTCATCATAGCTGACGGGCCTGTGTTTAACCTTTACGGGATGAAGGTCTGTGGTAGCCTGGAGGGGTCGGGCTTCGCTGTGCAGTGGTACACGGTCCCCCCTGGCGAGGCTACCAAGAGCATTGACCAGGCGGTCAAAATATACGACTTTCTGGTGGAGCGGAGGATAGAAAGGCAGGATGTCATCGTGGCCCTCGGGGGTGGTATGGCCGGCGACCTGGCGGGGTTTGTGGCGGCAACATACTTGCGGGGAATACCGTGGGTACAGGTGCCGACGACCTTGATGGCTATGGTCGATGCCAGCATCGGCGGTAAAGTGGCGGTGAACCATACGATGGGCAAAAACCTGATCGGCTCTTTTCATCAGCCCCGGCTGGTGCTGGCCGATCTGGAGACGCTGGGCACGTTGCCCAGGCGCGAGCTGGTGTCGGGCTGGGCGGAGGTGGTCAAGCACGGTTTGATTGCAGAAGCCGGTCTGGTACAGTTCCTCGAGGACCGGGCGGAGAAGCTGGTGGCACTGGAAGCCGCTGCCCTGCGCCGGGCGGTTGCCTGGAGCGCCTCGATCAAGGCACAGGTGGTCAGTGAGGACGAGAGGGAGGTGGGGAAGCGGGTGGTCCTGAACTACGGACACACGGTGGGACATGCCCTGGAGGCAGCCACCGGATATGAGCGCTTCCTCCATGGCGAGGCGGTGGCTATCGGCATGATGGTGGCAGCCGGGATAAGTCTGAGGCTCGGGCTGATAGAGCGGGAAACGGTGGAGCGGCAGAGGTTGTTGCTGGAGAGGTTCGGTCTGCCGACACAGTGCTCCGGGGTGGCGATGTCTGATATCACCGGAGCTATGGAGCTGGACAAGAAGGTGCGCAGCAAGGCTATCCGGTGGGTGCTGCTTGAGGGTATGGGCAGGGCGGTGGTGCGCAGCGATGTGCCCGAAGATGTAGTTGTTGATGTCCTCGGTGAGGTGATAAGGAATTGAGGGCCAGCCTGTCCTATGCATGGAGAATTACTGACTATATTGAGGTACTGAAGCCGGGGGCGACCTTCCTTTTGACCTTTATCGGGGGGTGTGCGGCCGTCCTGGCTGCCGGCGGAGAGATAGCGGCTGGCAGGCTGGCGTTGATCCTGCTGGCTATCGCTCTGGGGAGTGCTGGTTGCAACGGGCTTACCAACTATCTCGATAGGGAAGTGGACGCACGCATGGCAAGGACTGCCCATCGTGCCCTGCCTTCAGGACGCATTGCCCCTCCGCAGAGGGTACTGCCTCTGGTCATGGGCCTCATCCTTGCCGGTCTGACGCTGGCCTGGTTCTTGCACCCACTATGCTTTGCCTTCGGCGCCACAGGCGCTATAGCCTCGTCTGTATGGAGGAAGACAGTTTCTTGCACTTTTCTGGGCATGGTTGCCAGCTGCAGCCCGGTGCTTATCGGCTGGCTGGCCGTGAAACCTGCCTTTGACCTTCAAATCCTACTCCTCTGTCTTCTGGTGGTGGTGTGGGTGCCGCTGCATGTGTGGAGCGTGATGATAGCCAATCGGGAGGACTATCTCGATGCCGGGCTGAACTACTTTCCTCTAAGCTGGTCGGTGGGGAGGGTGGTGAAAACGCTGTTCGGCCTGTCATTGGTCCTGTGCGCGATTTCGGTTTTGCTCTATCTCACCGGACTACATATGCTGTATCTGGTGGTGGCGGGAGTCTTTGGACTGGCCATGGTGATCGCCAGCGGTAACCTGTTGTTCTCGACGACGGCGAGGTCCGCCTGGCGGCTTTACAAGCTGTCTGCTTATCCTTACCTGGGGATTGTATTCCTGGCTGTAGCTGTGGACGCCTGGTTGTTCTGAAAGGTGACTTATTTCAGAGTGACGGAGACCTGCAGCGCCACACGGGCGCGATTGGGAGAACTCAGCACGGCTCACGGCGTGGTGATGACGCCAGCGTTTTTGCCCGTGGGCAGCCGGGGCACCGTGAAGACGCTTACACCCGATGACCTCCGCGATGTCGGGGTGAGCATGGTGCTGGCAAATGTGTACCATCTATATTTAAGGCCGGGGATAGATGCCATCGAGAAGGCAGGTGGGCTGCACAAATTTATGAGGTGGGAAGGCCCGATACTGACCGATAGCGGTGGCTATCAGGTCTTCAGCCTGGCCAGGCTCTGCCGGGTGGAGGACTCGGGTGTGGTTTTTCGCTCGCACATCGATGGCAGCGAGCACCGGTTTACTCCCGAGAGCGTTATCGATCTTCAGGAGAGGATGGGCGCTGACATAATCATGCCCCTGGACCACTGCCCGCCGTCCAGTGCCGGTGCAGTAGAGATAGTTGAGGCGGTACGGCGGACATATCGCTGGGCTGCGTCCTCCAGGGAGCAACACAAAAAGCCGGGGCAGATGCTTTTTGGCATTGTTCAAGGTGGACTTTTCCCCGAGCTACGACAGCGGGCAGCCAGGGATATCGTTTCCCTTGACTTCGATGGATACGCTATCGGCGGACTCAGTCTGGGTGAGCCGAAATCGGTGATGTGGTCGGTGGTGGCCGGGACGGTGCCGCTGCTGCCCGAGGGCAGGCCGCGCTACCTTATGGGTGTGGGCTCGCCCGAGGACATAATTGAAGGGGTCAGCAGTGGAATCGACCTGTTCGACAGTGCGTTGCCCACCAGGGTGGCCAGAAACGGGGCACTGTTTACCGCCACTGGCAGGCAGAACATCACCAAGGCTAGATTCAGAGATGATGAGTCGCCGGTGGACCCGGAGTGCGATTGTTACACCTGTCGCACTTTCACAGCAGCCTATCTCCATCATCTTTTTCGCTGTGATGAGCTGCTGGTGTACCGGCTGGCCACCATACACAACGTGCGCTTCATGATGAGGCTGATGGAGAAGATAAGACAAACCATAAAAGACAATGCCTTCGCTGATTTCAAAAAGGAGTTCCTCGCCAGCTACCGGGTCACCAACGAGGAGCTGAGGATAGCCCAGAAGGAGAGGTGGTTGAGCGCGGCCCGCGACCGCGATGGTGGATAGTTCGTCAGAAAGGCAGAGGCGTGGCCGTCTGCCCCAGGGTGAGTTTGGAACTGTCATCCTTTTTCTGGCAGCCAGATTGAATTGAAAAGCTACCGTAGGCTATAATTTCGCCGCTAAGGAGGTCTCTGTTGCTGAAGAGTCACAGCTGTGGTGAGTTGAGGAGGGGGCATGCCGGTCAGATGGTAACGCTTGCCGGGTGGGTACACCGGCGCCGCGACCATGGTGGCCTGATATTCATCGACCTGAGAGACAAAGACGGCATCGTCCAGGTGGTGTTCAACCCCGAAGTATCGGAAGAGGCCCATCAGGTAGCCAGCGAATTTCGCAGCGAGTATGTTGTCCAGGTGAGCGGCAAGGTGGCTTTGCGCCCCAAGGGCACAGAGAACCCGAAGCTGCCTACGGGTGAAATCGAGGTGGTCGCCGAGCAGGCCCGGCTCTTCAATACCGCGAAAACGCCGCCATTTTACATAAATGAAGATGTGCCCATAGATGAGAACCTGAACCTGAAATACCGGTACCTCTATTTACGGCGTCCCAGGGTGAAGGACAATATCATGCTCCGCCACCGGGTGGTAAAGTTTATGCGCGATTTTCTCGATGCCAGGGGCTTTGTTGAGATTGAGACGCCGATACTGATAAAGAGCACCCCGGAGGGGGCACGGGACTATCTGGTACCCAGCCGTCTTTACCCCGGCAGGTTCTATGCCCTGCCCCAGTCGCCGCAGCAGCTAAAGCAGCTACTTATGGTGGCCGGTTTTGAAAAGTACTATCAGATAGCGCGCTGCTTTCGGGACGAGGACTTAAGGGCTGACAGGCAGCCGGAGTTCACCCAGCTTGACATTGAGATGAGCTTCATCGATGAAGAAGATATACTGCAATTGCTTGAAGAGATGTTCACCTCCCTGGTGGAGACGGTGAAGCCGGATATGAGGGTGATGAAGCCGTTCCCGCGCCTTTCTTACGCCGAAGTGATGGAGCGCTACGGCACCGATAAGCCTGATATACGGTTCGGACTGGAGCTAAAGGACATTTCGACCATAGTGGCTGAGTCTTCTTTCTCCGTGTTCCGTTCCACCGTCAAGAGTGGTGGCAAGGTAAAAGCCATCTGTCTGCCCGGTTGTGCTGGCTATTCAGGAAAGCAGATAGAAGAACTGACACAGCTTGCCCGTTCCTACGGGGCTAAAGGGCTGATAACTTTAGCCCTGCCTGCTGACGAAGGCATTGAACAGCTTTCTCCGGAGAAGGTCAGGTCTGTGGCGAGCAGGCACCTGAGCGCGGATGAGCTGAGGGCGATTCTGCGTAAGTGTGAGGCAAAGCCCGGGGACCTCATCATTGTTGTGGCTGATGAACCGAAGGTGGTGGACAAAGTGCTGGATGAGCTGCGCCGGGAGATGGGGCGCCGGCTGAACCTGGCTGCGCCCGACCTGCTGGCGTTCCTGTTTGTTATTGACTACCCGCTGCTGGAGTGGAACGAGGAGCTGGGGCACTGGGAGCCGATGCACCACCCCTTCACCGCGCCGCGCGAAGAAGATATCCCCCTGCTGGACACCGATCCGGCTAAAGTGCGCGCACGTCACTATGATATCGTGTGCAACGGCTACGAGCTGTCCAGCGGTAGCATCAGGATACACACCAGACAGCTCCAGGAAAAGGTGTTTCGCCTGCTGGGCTATAAAGATGACGAGATCCAGGAACGCTTTGGTCATCTCCTCGAGGCGTTTGACTATGGAGCGCCACCGCACGGTGGCATTGCCCCGGGCATTGACCGCCTGGTGATGTTGCTGGCCAGGGCTGACAACATACGGGAGGTAATAGCCTTCCCCAAGAACCAGAGCGCGGTCGATGTGATGAGCGGCTCGCCATCGCCGGTATCACAGTCCCAACTTGACGAGCTTCACCTTATGGTGAGACTGGATGACGCCGCGAAGCAGTAGCCCGAGCGCAGTCCCAGATAAACTGGTATAATTTATAAACCCGAAGGAGACAATGTCAGAATGAAGGTGTCTGCTGAACCGATGCAGAACAGCCAGGTGCTGCTGAACATCGAAATGGAGAGCGGGGAGGTGGATAAGTACCTTGACAGGGCTTATCAGCGCCTGGCCAGGCAAATTTCGGTGCCCGGGTTCCGCAAGGGCAAGGTGCCGAAGGAGGTGCTGGTGCGCTATGTGGGTAAGGAGGCACTGTTTCGTGAGGCACTGGAGGACCTGATACCCGAGGCTTATGCTGAGGCTGTGGAGAGCCAGGAGATTGAGCCCATTGCCCAGCCATCGTTTGAGATAGTCCAGACTGAGCCGCTGGTGTTCAAGGCGGTGGTGCCGCTCAAGCCAACGGTACGGCTCGGCGATTACAACCAGATCAAGATCGAGGCCCAACCGGTCGAGGTCACCGATGCTGAGATAGATGCGGTGCTGGGGCAACTCCGCGAGGAGCATGCTGTGTTGTCTCCGGTGGAGCGCCCGGTGTCCTTCGGCGATGAGGTGACTCTGGACCTGCAGGAGGTGAAGGAAGGGAAATTGATACCGCTCCGTCAGGACGTGGCCTATGAAGTTCGAGAGGGCTCGCGGTTGCCCCTGCCAGGGTTTGCTGAGAGTCTGGTTGGCATGGGCAACGGCGAGGAAAAGGAGGTCACCCTGTCATATCCTGCCGATTACGAGGTGGCCGAGCTTGCCGGTAAGGAACACGTGTTCCGGGTGACTATCAAGGACATAAAGGAGAAGAAGCTGCCGGACCTGGACGATGAGTTTGCCAGGATGCTGGGCAGCGACGACCTGGCCTCGCTGCGGGCAAGGATAGCAGAGGCTATCAGGGCTAGAAAAGAGTCGATGGCGCGTCTGGATGCGGAGAAAAAGATAATGGCCGCTCTTGTGGAAGTCAGCCAGGTGGAGTACCCGCCGGTTCTGGTGGAGGCGGAGATCGACCGTCTCCTCGTGGATGAGGCCAGACATTTCGCTGAAGGGGTCGCCGGGCTGGAAAGGTACCTGAGAGCGGTGGGCAAGACGATGGCCGACCATAGAGAGGAGCTACGTGCTGAGGCGACGCAACGGCTGGTGCGCTCGCTGGTGCTGGACGAAGTTGTCGAGGCCGAAAAGGTGGAAGTGACGGACTCCGAGGTTGAGGAAGAGGTGGAGCGGATGGTAACAAATGCCGCAGAAGGGGCCGAACGGTTGAGGGAAGCTTTCAGCTCTGAGGACCGGAGGGAATCGGTGAGGTGGTTCCTCAAGCGTCGTAAGACTATGGACAGGCTGCTGGAGCGGCTGGTGGCGAAGTCGGGTTGAATTATTTTGAGGAGGTGTGACACATGATGGAAAGGTTTCAGAGCATAATACCGATGGTCATAGAGACCAGCGCCCGTGGGGAGCGGGCTTTCGATATATATTCGCTGCTCCTCAAGGAGCGCATTGTATTCCTGGGCACGCCGATTAACGACCAGGTGGCAAACCTTATCATTGCCCAGTTGCTCTATCTGGAGCACGAGGACCCTGATAAGGACATAAACCTGTATATCAACTGCCCCGGGGGCATAGTCAGTGCGGGACTGGCCATCTATGATACCATGCAGCTGATCCGTCCGGATGTGTGCACCATCTGTGTGGGACTGGCTGCCAGCATGGGAACGCTCATCCTCTGTGCCGGGGCGAAGGGTAAACGGTATGCCCTGCCCAATGCCACCATCCATATGCACCAGGCGATAGGGGGTGCTCAGGGTGCGGCGGCAGACATAGAGATCGCTGCCAGGGAGATAATGAGGCTGCAGGAACTGATCCGCAGCATACTGGCCAAGCATACAGGCCAGCCCATTGAGAAGATCGCCCATGATACCGACCGCGACTTCTATCTTGGCGCAGAGCAGGCTGTGGAGTATGGGATCATTGATGACATCCTGAGGAGGCCCGGCGACAAGAAGAAGTAGCGTCGGCTGTGCTAAAGCGGTCGGCCGGTGCGCTTTAAGCAGGCGCGGTGCAGTTGCTTCGGGGTGGGGAAGCCCTTTCTACCTCCGGGTGCCGAAATCACAGAGCGTGCCACTATGTCACCTAGTATCCCGCATACCTCTAGAGGTCTTGTGCTGAGCATCCCGAACAGAAAACCGCAGGCGAAGGCGTCCCCGGCACCGGTAGACTCAATATCCTTTGCCTCTGTGGCTGTGGTGGTCACGAAATACTCTGTCTCCCGGGTGCGTATGTAGCTGTTCAGCCTTCTGCCACCCCCGCGGGCAATGCCTTTTCCCAGGGTGACCACGACTATCTGGCATCCGGCGCGGAGCAGGACCTCCGCCCCTGCCTTGAAGTCCTTTCCTGTAAGCAGTCTGGTCTCCTCGCGGTTTAGAAAGACTATGTGGGAGCGCTCCAGCAAAGGGGCAAGGCCCTTCAGCCCCTTTGAGGCATAAAGCATACCTGGTGCCAGGCTGAGCTTGACATGGCCCGCCAGGTTATCCGCCGTCTTAATTTGCAGATAAAACTGCTCATCGCCGGCAAAGGAAGAAAAGTGCACCATCCGGGCACGGTTCAGGTAAGCCATATCTATATCCTCTTCTGACAGCAGGTCGTTGGCCTGGGGGAGGAGGTAGATGGCGCGTCTCCCCTTGGTATCGCTGAAGCAAAATGCCAGCCCTGTCCTGGCACCGGGCTTCTGCCGGACGTGGCTGGTGTCCACCCCTGCGGTCTTCAGGTTGCGGACAAGTGCCCTCCCTTCCGCGTCGCTGCCCACAGCGCCGATGAAGCCAGTCCGAATACCGAGTCTGGCAAGGCCGTAGATAGTGTTGGCTGCAGAGCCGCCGGGGGAGGGGAGGCACTGGGTGACCATCGCCTCGCCGTCAGCGACGGTTTCGGTTACCCGGCAGATATAGTCGAGGTTCATGGCGCCGAAGCCGATTACTGCGATTTCGCTGCCCTCAGTCAATGTTCACCCCAGTTTGGCTGCTTCCTGTCTGACCGTTTTTCTTATCCTCAGGTGTATCTCGAGGGGTGTGGCGATGTCTGTCCTGCCGGACAGCCAGTGAAAGTGGTCCCTGTCCCCGGAGCCACCGGCCTTCTCCTTTTGTTTGACCAGCACCTCGGCTGCTTGGCGGCCGCCTCTGGACCATGTTTCCAGCACGGGCAGAAGGTCGTCCAGATGGGTTGATGCCAGCCCCATGGTGGCATAGGGGAGTGCGTACTGGTTAGCGTTGAAGGCAATGGCCAGCCCCCCCGCCTGCTCAACGGCCTGTAACATCTTGAAGTCGGTGATGCTGTCGCCTACCACCACCCAGGCGGATAGCGGCTGCTTGTGGCTCTGGGCAAACTGTTCCAGTGCCTGTACCTTTCGCGCACCGCCGACGGGCTTTACCCTTTCCATTATCCGTGCCAGACTTGTCTGCTGGATGTCCTGCAAGTAGAAGCGGTCGAGGCGCCCTTTTATCCAGTCGTCGTCTACAGACTGCCGGGCCAGCAGTTCGGCCTCGAGTTCTTCAACATGGCGGAAATCGTCTCCGGACACAAGCGGCTTTAGCTCATCGATGGGAAAAGGGGTGCAGGCGACGTTCTGAGAGAAGATGTTAAGCCTGTGGGCAATGCGCCGGGCATACTGCTGATAGCTGGTGCTGATGCAGAATATCTTCCAGCCGGCGGTGTTGAGCTTGAAGATGAGCTTTTCAGAGCCGCTGACCAGAGTTGCCCTCCTGGCCAGTGCAGAGATGGTGTCCTCCGTGATCCCGTGGTAGATCAGAAAGGGGGCGATGAGGGCTAAAGTATCGCCCGGTTCATAGCCGGGCCTGCCTTCCAGAGCGAGCAGGTCGTCGTAGCGGCTGATTATTTCAAAGATTTTGTCGCCGCCCGGAAAGAGCTTCATGAGCTCGTAGGCGTGGTCCTGGACGGCCAGAGGTCCTTCCAGGTCAAAGGCGATGAACTTCATCTTGCTGCACCATTTTGTTTACTTCTGCACTAAGGTCGTATCCGGCTATCGGTCTACCCTGAGCGTCCACCACCGCGCCGTTTTTGATTGCCACCTTCCCTTCAGCAAATGCCTTCAGCGTGGCTACGATGAGGGGCAGTTCCCTGGCGACGCCATGCTGGCGTATGAGCTGGAAGAGCCCATTGCGCTCTCCCTCTTCCCTTTTTATATCTGCTGCGGGGCGGTCGCCCAGGTTTTGCCACAGTCTGTCGAACTGCCCACCTGTGATGGGAAAGGTGCAATAGGTGACCACCGGCCCGCTGTCCAGCTGTGGTGTCACCAGGTGCATCATGACGCCGGTCTCCTTTGCCTTGTCTTCGATGAGTTTCCAGATGACATCCTGCCAGGTACCCTTGGGACCGCCCGGTCTTGCCGGATGAAGGTTGATCATATTGTAATTCCGGCACATCTCCTTGCCCACGATGAGCATGTAGCCCGCAAGGACGCAGAGGTCTGGCTTGAAATTGCCCAGCAGCTCCATCACCTTCCGGTCGTATTCCAGGCGCCATAGCGGGAGTCCTGTCTCTGGGTCCGTGCCCTCAAGCTTGTCGGCCAGTTTTCTCCGGAATTTCTTCGACGAGAGGCAGAGGAGCGGGATGCCATAACTTTTGACCAGTGTGAAGAACAGGTCGCTTTGCTCCGACTCGCCGGGCTCACGGTTGCTGAAGACGAAGGACAGCCTGGCTGGTATGTTGCCGCTCTGGATGTGCCGGTATACTGTCTGGAGAAGCAGTCTGGCTGCCTCGTCCCTGCCGGTGGAGAACCAACCCAGTTCCAGCATCAGCGCTAGTATTCTAGAATAACTGTTTCTTCAGTCTTGCCCAGGTGCTGTGGAAGTGGACGATCGGGCTTGACCTGTTGCCGCTGATCTGCCCCTGTTCCAGAGAGGCGATGAAGCCCTCCTTATCGTCGAAATGTGGCATTTCGACGCAGGCGTTGCCGATTTCCTGCGGTGAGTGGGCATCACTGCCGGCGCTTGCCGGTTTGCCGTACTTTCGGGCCAGCTGCCAGGCCCTCTCGGTGCTGGAGGGTGAAAGGCTGCGGGCGTTGAACACCTCCACTATGTCCACCTGTGGCATCAGGCTTTCGAAGAGGGCATCTCTGGCGGCGGACAGCCGCACCGCATCATAGGGGTGGGGGATACAGACCAGGCCGCCCTGCAACTTGATGCGGCTTATGGTTTCTTCGGGGGAAAGCCCGCTGGGGATATGGTGGCTGAGGAACAGCCCGATGAGCTCACCACTGGTGGTCAGGATCTCCTCCCCGACGATTATCGTGAACGGGGCAATCTCCCTCATGCGCAGGGCGCCCTCGATGGTATTGTGGTCGGTGACGGCGATACAGTTGATGCCTACCGCAAGGCAGCGGTCGATGATCTGCTCCAGAGGTGTGGCGCAGTCCATAGAGTAGCAGGTGTGGAGATGGAGGTCGGCTCTTATCATCCGGTTCAACTCACCCTCTCCAGGTACTCTCCTGTCCTGGTGTCCACTTTGATTACATCGCCGGTGTTGATAAACAGCGGCACCTTGATGGTGATGCCGGTCTCCAGCTTGGCTGGCTTGCTGCCGGCGGTGGCGGTGTCCCCCTTGAACGCCGGCCCGGTCTCCACCACCCTGAGCTCTACGGAGACGGGCAGTTCTATTCCCACAGCCTTACCGTTATGGGTCAGTACTTCCAGGCTCAAGTCCTCTGTAAGGTAATTGAGGGCATCGCCCAAAATCGACCTGTCCAGTGGTATCTGCTCAAAGGTCTTTGTGTCCATGAAGTAGTACAGGTGCCCATCGTTATAGATGTACTGTACGGGACGGTGTTCCAGGAAGGCCCGTTTGAACTTCTCGCTGGCCTGGAATGAGCGCTCTGTTATATAGCCAGCGCGGAGGTCGCGCAGTTTCAGTCTTACCTGTGCCGAACCGCGTCCCATTTTGATGTGCTGGTAATCGAGCACCTGGTACAGGTTCCCGTCCAGCTCGATGGTAATACCCTTTTTCAGTTCACCGGCGTCTATCATCTGGTGAGCAGACCTCCTGATGTAGTGTTGCTATTTTAGCAGACCGCGACAGCGGCCTGGCTTTGCCATTGTGCATAATCACCGTGTCCTCGATCCTTACGCCGCCCCAGCCCGGAATGTATATCCCGGGCTCAATGGTGAACACCATGTTTTCCTGCAGCACATCGGACGAGTCGGGGGAGAGACGGGGCAATTCATGCGGGTTGAGACCGACACCGTGCCCCAGCCCGTGCCCAAATTTTTCCCCGTAGCCGGCCTCCTCGATGACAGTCCTGGCCAGGTTGTCTGCCTCGCTGCCGGTCATTCCGACAGCGATGGTGGCGAGCGCGGTAAGCTGCGCACCGAGAACGATGTCGTAGATTCTGGTGAATGTCTCGTCCCCGTTGCCAAGGATGATAGTACGGGTCAGATCGCTGCAATAACCGTTGACGCGGGCCCCGAGGTCGATGACTATGGGCTCATTCTCCTGGATATGTTTCCCAGATGCGCGGGCGTGCGGTAGCGCTGAATTGGTGCCCGAGGCCACGATGATATCGAAAGGCACCGTTTCACTCCCCTGACTGCGGAGGAATTTCTCCACCTCCCAGGCGACCTCCTTCTCTGTGATGTTAGGACGGATGATGGACCTGGCGTAGTCAAAGGCGGCGTCGGCAAGCGCTGCCGCTGCGGCGATGCTGTCTATTTCCCCCTTATCTTTAATAGCCCGCAGCGATTCCACCACGCCGTCTGCGGGTGTGAGCCTGATGTCACAGTTTCTCAGTGCGGTGTGCAGCTTCTGGTAGGTGGCGAAGGGGAGGTAATTTGACTCGAAGCCAATTTTCCTGGCTCCCAGATTAGCAGCCAGTTCCGGTAGCCATTTCGCCGGCTCGCCTTTGATGTGTACTATCTCGAATTCCGGTGCCTCCAGATGGGCCTGCTCCACGTACCGGAAGTCGACAGCCAGCAGGGCGCTTTTGTGGGATACGAGCAGCCAGCCGGTGGAGCCGCGGAAATTGGAAAGGTAGCGACGG
>FWPV01008732.1_pt1 | contig 17529 bp, 19 predicted proteins | sample 2228371 | NCBI WGS metagenome assembly FWPV01 (sample SAMEA103939776, study PRJEB20133) | metagenome | reverse complement strand
ACTGACAGGTTGGGATTGTATAAATAGTTATTTTATAATTCTCGGCCGCTGCTTCTTGAACCAAATTCTGCAAATTTTGACTATTTATACTCCCCCCTTGATTATCCATACTTCTATGCTAGACAAATAAAAAATTTTTGTCAACCCAAAAAAACAAAAATCAACTAAAATACTACTGGTATGCAAAGGCTATTGATTCTTTTAACAATGTCTTTACTCACCCTCTGGCTTGTTAAGCCCGAGGCAATAAAACAACTCTCCACCCTTGGCAAAACAAAGCTGCAAAATGAGGCTCCACAGCTTATCTCACAAGCGCAAAAACGCCTTTCTAACTTCCTAGAGCAAAAAGGCCAGCAAGTTTTGGGCAGCGTTTTTGAAAAACAGTTTTCAGGCGTTGAGCTTGCTGTTGTCAATGATATAACTGACAAAGAAGCTGAAGTTATAATTATTGATTTTTTAACCGGTAAGAATCAGTCGCTTAAATTCAAGAAAAACCAAATATATTATTTAGATTTACGAAACATTCCGGTAGACCTTTGTGTTTTTATTAACCATATGCCCAAAAAAGTAAAACCAAGTCAATATTTACAAGTATCTTTTTCAAAAAGCGGCATTTTTGACTTATATTTTGACGAGTGCAGCAACAAATCTGCCAATTTCAGTGAAATTATAGTAGAATAAAAAAATGTCAAACTCTGCCTTACAAGACAAACTGAAGCTAATTAAAGAAGTTGGTGAGGAGATTATCAAAGAAGAAGAGCTTCTAGCCCTTCTTGAAAGCAGTCAAGAACTTATTGCCTACGACGGTTTTGAACCCTCTGGTCAAATCCACATAGCACAAGGCATTTTGCGAGCAATAAATATCAATAAAATGACCCGCGCCGGCGTGCGCTTTAAAATGTTGGTTGCCGACTGGCATGCTCTGGCCAACAATAAAATGGGTGGGAACCTTGACAAAATCCAAACTGTGGGACGCTACTTTATTGAAGTGTGGAAAGCTTCAGGCATGGACCTTGCTAAAGTTGAGTTTCTCTGGGCTTCAGATGTGGTAAAAAATCCAGATTACTGGAAATTGGTCTTGCAGGTTGGTAAAAGCAACGCGCTGCGCCGTTTTATCAGAACAGCCGAAATAATGGGACGGGAAGAGTCTTTAGATAACTTAACCGGCGCCAATATCATCTACTCCTGCATGCAGGTAGCTGACATCTTTATACTTGGGGCAAAAATTACCCAGCTTGGTATGGACCAGCGCAAAGTAAATGTGCTTGCTCGCGAAATCGGCCCGCAACTTGGCTTCTGGAAACCGGTGGTTGTTTCCCACCATATGCTAATGGGCTTGGGCCGCCCAGCAAGCACCACCGATGACAAAATAAAAAGAACGGTTGAGCTAAAAATGTCCAAATCAAAACCTGACACAGCAATTTTTATGACCGATACTAAGGACGATGTTGAGCGCAAAATCAACAAGGCGTGGTGTCCGGAAGGAGAAATAAAAGACAATCCGGTTTTAGAGTACTGCAGATATATAATCTTTGAGTCTTTTGACCGGCTTAAAACAGAGGTTTTTGTTGTTGAACGACCCTCCAAGTTTGGCGGGACAGTCAAATTTAGCTCATATGACGAGCTGGAGAAAGCATTTGCTGCCCGCAAACTCCATCCGCAAGACCTGAAAAAAGCGGTTAGCTTTTATATTAACCAACTGCTGCAGCCGGTACGAGAACACTTTGACAAAAACACGGCTGCCAAAAAACTTTTGCAACAGGTGCAACGCTTTAAAGTAACCCGTTGAAAATTAGAAATGGAGGGCTGCTTGATGAATGGTCTCTTAAAACTCCACAAGCTTCTTGATAAAAATATAAAACAGCAGCTTCTCTAGTCTCTAAATCCTTATCAAAATCTATTTATATTTAACCAGGAAAGTTTGGCATTCGTATTAAAGATTTGGTTTTATTGACCAAACACGATTGTGTTGCACTTAGTAAATTTTCAAAAAGCTGCTGCAATACTGCTGCAATATTTGATTTACCCTTCTCTAGAGAGAAGGTTAAATAAAAACTTGGCGTTTTGGGTAGTAATTTTTGTAATTTGTTCTTTACTGACGCCTTTAATTTCAGCCAGCAAATCACGCACAAAGGTGATGTTTTCGGGTAGATTTGGAAACTTTTTTTCTTTTCTTATCGGCTCCGGAGTCAGATATGGTGCGTCCGTCTCCAAAACCAACAACTCTAGCGGAACGGCTTTTATAAAATGCTGTTTGCGTTTTGACCAAGTCAGGTCACCGTCTATTCCAATATAAATATGCTGTTTTCGGGCAAAGTCTAGCAGGCGCTCGTCAGCTTCAAAACAGTGAAAAACCACTTTTCCTTCTAAAACACTGTCCCAAGTCCGACTCAAAACCTGCAACAAATCTTTAGTGGCTTGACGATTGTGCAAAATGAGTGATTTACGGTATTTTTTAGCTAGCTTTATTTGCTCCGTCAGAACTTTTATTTGCAGAGCAATAAATTCTTCGGACACGCTATAATTTTTATATTTTGTGTTTTGATAATAAAATCTATCAACACCAACCTCGCCAACCGCAACTACTTTCGGATTTTGTAATAGTTTTTCTATTACTTGTAGTTCTTTGTCTATTCTGTCTTGTTTGATATTTTCTGTTTGATACTTAAAAACGTGATGTGGATGTATTCCAACTGCTGCATATATGTTCAAGCTCAAACCTTTGTTTAGCGCTATGTCTAGAGCTTTTTGCGAGGTTTCAATGTCTGTGCCGGGAACAACAATGTGCCCTATTTTTGCCTTAACTGCACCAGTTATTGCCTCGTCCAAAATGTCGTTAAAGGCTTGAAAATTCAAATGACAATGGGTATCAAACAACATTTTAATATTTTAATCACTTACTAATTAATTTAATTTAGTAAAATACAAAACTTTTTTCTGCTAATATACCACTCCCAAACTAACCCTAATTTTAGGCCTTAACCTTTTTTTTCTTACTGTCTTTGATTTGCTTTTTAAGCTCTTTCAACTTCCACATAAACATAGCGCCCTTGTTTTTCGCGTTTACATTCAAAACAAAAGACAACACCTCTTCTAAAATATACCTTGGCTCGGTTTTGGCAAGTTTGATATATAGTGAGCGGTGCTTTTCGTCGTCAAGCTTTTGCGATAAATAAACTCCATAAGCTTGAAACTCGCGGCTGACGTATTTACCTGATTTTGGATCAAAGGTTTTCAAAATATCGCCTATCTTTTGCATAGTTCTATTTTATTACAATTGCTTTTGAAATGACTATCTTCGTGCAGTAAAAGTTTTCGAATGTATAATATCTATATGAATTATGTCTATTTAGCAAGCGGCCTGTTTGGCGCAAAAGTCTTAGAAAAACTCCAACCAAAACCGGCAATGATTATAACTCAAGCCGATAAACTCGGTGGGCGCGGTATGACAACCAAAATCCCAACAGAAGTTAAAAGAACCTCACAGCGCCTAAAAATCCCAACTTCACAAATCACTAAGGTAGAGTATTCTGGGGTAGAGTACCTTAAAAAGATGGCAGCTGCCTTAGTCTGCGATTTTGGGCTGATAATTCCCAAAACAATACTAGAGCTTCCTCAATACGGCTTTTGGAATATTCACCCATCTCTCTTGCCAAAATACCGCGGAGCCGCACCCATACAAAGCGTGCTTTTAAATGGAGAAAAAGAAACCGGCGTTACAATAATTCAAATGGATGAACAAATTGACCACGGGCCAATTCTTGCCCAAGCTAAACTAACAGTATCAATAAACGACACAAGCCTGCTGCTTATAGAAAAATTGTCTGCCAAAGCTGCTAGTTTGTTCAATAAATTGATTCGCAATCCTCAGTTGTCTATTAGCAATAAAACAACCCAAAACCATAATAAAGCAACATATACCCAAAAACTGCGCAAACAAGACGGGTTTGTTGAATTTAAGCAAATCGTCTCATATCTTCAGCCTTTGTTTAAAAAATATAATCTTCTGCATTTGTTAACTGCTGGGAGGGAAAAAATACCTGCAAAAATTCTTCATAATAAAATCCGCGCTCTTAATCCCTGGCCAGGAGTATGGACAACCCTTCCTAAAACCAACAAAATTCTCAAAATTCTTGACAGTTTTTATGAGCACAAAAACAGCCAGTTAGTTATTAAAAAGATTAAAATAGAAGCAAAGGTTTATAATATATAAGACATGACTAAAAAAAATCACAGTTGAGAGTGATGTATTTTCAGACTTTTCCGCTTTATGTTTCTGGTTCAGGAACCTATTGCACGTTATCTTGCCGAAGAAGTAAGCAAAACCGCTCATACCGCAATTATTTGTCCGGACGAGCGAAAAATCCCCGGGGTTAAAACTTATTACCTTAAGCTTCCCTTCAAGGTTGCTTTTACCGGTCATCCCGAGTGGAAAAATTGCAAGCTTTATAAAAATATTGACACTTTTGAACTGTTAAGAATTTATAAGGCGTTCTTAAACGCCAGCGTAGAGGCTGTTGCTGATTTTAAACCCAATATTATTCACGTCCACCACGCTTTTCCCTTTTCTTGGGCAGCTAGGTTTATCAAATCAACCTATCAGCTTCCTTATATTATTACCGTACACGGTTCCAAGCTGCATACTGCAATACTGCAAAAAAAGACCAGCGCTATATTGCACTTACCATTGATGCACTGCGCAAAGCCAGACGCATTGTCCCAAACTCTTTTTACACCAAAGATTGGATGTTGAAAATGTTTGGCGACGAATACCGACGGCAAATTAGAATTATCCCCGGCGGAGTGGATATTAATAAATTTAAAAAAGTTTCCGCTAACGAAATTGGCCAAAAATTTAACCTTAAAGACAAAAAAGTAGTTTTGTTTGCCGGCAAACTAACAATCTATAAAGGTGTTGAATATTTGATAAAAGCCGCCAAATGGATTCATGGACAAGTGCTAATTGCTGGAGACGGACCGGAACGAAAAAAACTCGAAGAAATGATAAGACAACAAAAAATAACTAACGTTCGCTTCTTAGGACACTTAGGTAACAATGAACATTTGCTTGTTAAACTATATAGTCGGGCTAATGTTTTTGTAGCTCCCTCAATCTGGGATGAACCTCTTGGGCTAGTTATTTTAGAAGCTATGGCTTGTGAAACAACGGTTGTTGTTACCAGAAAAGGCGGAATACCTCTTGCGGTCAAAGAAGGCAAAAACGGATTATTTATCAAAGCCCGCAGCGTTATGGACATTGTTGAAAAAGTCAACACGCTTTTAGATAACGATGAAAAACGACAAAAAATGGCCCAAAACGCCAGAGAGATTGCAGGTTCACAATTTTCTTGGGATGAGGAGATTGTCGGTGAGCAATACTACCAAGAGCTACAAAAATTAGCCTCTTTTTAACCACAGCTTTTTTAAGACAGCGATGTTTCCCCTGTCTGGTCCTTGATTATCAAAGCCCGGAGTTTCTAAAATAAACGGCTTGTCTTGCAAAAGCGGCTGCTTTAAGATATTTTGAAAGCCTAAACAACCAATTTTGCCCTGTCCGATATTTTCATGCCGGTCAACATGACTGCCCAAGTCTGATTTAGAGTCGTTGGCATGCACACAGACTAAATTATCTATTCCTAACAGACGATCAAATTTCTGCAACCAGTTATTAAACTCGCTGTAATCGGCAACATTTACCCCCGAGGCAAACAGGTGTTGAGTGTCCAAACAAATTTTGAGCCGCCTGGGATTGCCAACCAAACTATAAAGCTCAACCATTTCCTCTAAAGTGTCGCCGATAATATTGCCCGCCCCGGCCGCAAACTCCATAATCAAAAATTGACTTTTGGGAGTATTTTTCAACACCTTTTGTATAGCTCCAACAACTTGGGGTTTAACTTCATCAAACTTTCGCTCCTTAGCGCTGCCAATGTGAAAAATTGTCCCGTAGCTACCAACCTTCTCGCCAAATTGTAAATACTCAATTAAAGACCGAGCAGATAAATCAACTAGCGTTTTATTAGTTGAAGCCAAATTCAATAAATATATCGCATGAAAAAACAAACCTTTTAGACTGGCTTTTTTATATAAAGAATTAAATAAATTAATTTGCTCGACTGTGTATTTTTTTGTTTGAAATGATCTTGGAGAACCGGCAAAAGTTTGTATAACAGAAAAGCCTCGCTCCCTGGCTCGCTCAACCGCCTTGTCTAAACCACCGGCTATAGAAACGTGTCCGCCAAATAACATAGGCTTTTTTCAAAAACTTGTTGAATAACCAACAATTCTTCTTTTTTAAAATCTTCTAAAACATATTTTTCTCCGTTCACTCTGTTTTCTGACTCTCGATTGTCCACACCAATTCTTAACCGCCAAAAAGCTTTGCTTTTAAGCTCTTTTTCTACCGACAAAATGCCGTTGTGAATTTTTGGTCCCTTGCCAAACTGCATTTTATACTCACCTAACCGCAAGTCCAAATCGTCATGCACAATAATAAGGTCTTTGGTGTTAATTTTTAGATATTTGATAAATTTTACAACCGCTCTGCCAGAATTGTTCATAAAGGTTTGCGGCTTAATTAAATAAACTGTGGCTTTTTCCAACTCTCCCTTAATAATTTTACTTGCAAACTGCAATCTTGAATTTTGAATTTTTAATTTTGAATTTGTCAGTAAATAGTCAACAAACATAAAACCAACATTGTGGCGGTTTTTTTCGTACCTTTTCCCCGGATTACCTAAACCAACAATTAGTTTCATTCTATTGTTTTGCCAACAATATGTTATAAAAAGACTAAATACGCGAATAAATCTCTTGAGAAGACAACCTAAATAAACCTTCTCCAAGTCTTTTTTGATCCAAATAATGAGCAATAAAACCAACCGAACGTGAAAGTATAAACAGGGCGTTAAAAAATTCTGAAACAATAAGTTTGTCTAGTTCCTGATAAGACAGCTTTTCCTCAACAATTAACATATCCAATAAAACTGCGGCAATTAAACCGTCAACATTGAGAATTAAGTTTGGCTTTTTCAAGGCCGTTACCCTTTCAACTTTTAGTGCGAAATCCAAATGTCGGTGCGGATTTACCTTACTGCCCATTTGTTTTAACATTAAAACTCGTGGATCCGGCATATCAATACGGTACTTCTTATGTCCTATGCCCGGAATATACTCTTTGCGTTTTGCAAGCTCTTCTACCAAATCGGCAGCCTGTTTGTTGGTTTTGACTCCCTCCAACCAAACTTTAGCCGCGGCATTAATGGCGCCGCCAAAACGCTGGCCAATAGTTAACAGTCCGGCAGAGAGCGCTGAAGGCAAATCTTTTCCTGCACGAGCAGTAATCATCGTGTTAACCGCACCCGAAACATAAGGTCCGTGATCTACTAATAAACGCAGCACCAAGTCAACAAATTGCTCAAGTTTCTTTGAGCTTATCAGTCGTCCCAAAAACATTGAACTGACTATATAACTGAAGCTTTTCTCTTTAGCAAGCTCGGTCAGCTTTTTCCCCAAAACATAAACCTCGCCATCAACTTCACCGGAAATTGACGAGGTAAACAAACTGTGTTTTCTATCTTTTAACTCCTTGACGCTTCGCATAAATTTATTTTATCAAACTGATAAATTCGGCAAAGTTTTCGGAAACGCTAAAACCTGCCTCTCTAAGCTTTTGTCTTTTTACACTTGCTTTTTCAAGCTCATGCGTTGCTTTGGCTTTGGCATGTCCAAACTGCGGACTCTCGGGAAAAAGCTCGGCAACTGTACCAGCTATATGAGCAATCACCGGCTTGGTAATTTTGCCTTTCCTTTTTAACTCTATCAATTTATACTCGTCAAAACCGCCAAGTTCTCCATAATAAACTATCGTTTTAGTAGCTGTGCTTTTTACCGCTGTCAAAAAAGCCTGCTCCGGAGTATATATAGGAAATCTGTCCCCACCAAAAGATAGAGCAAAGGACAGCCGCAAACCCTTTTGGGAAAGCGCGTTGATTAACTCGTTAGTCATCCCGCCCGATGCCGACAAAACCGCAACTTCTCCCCTCTCAACCAGCTTTGCCTCATCTATCTGGGTTGGGGTAATTCCACCAATCGGGCCAAGTTTTAAAACTCCCGGAACAACTAAACCAACGCTTGCCGGACCAATTAAGGTAATTTTTCGCTCCCGGACAAGTCTAAAAAGCTCAAGCGCGTGTTTCTCTGGCACATTTTCGGCAAAAAACACTCCGCCCAACAAATGTGGACAGGCATTTACAAGCTCCGCTGCGCTTGATAGCGCCCGTCTGCCAGAAAGAAGATTTAAAAACCAAAAGGGTTCGTTTTTGAAGGGAGCCTCAACCACATTTCTGTAAACCGGTAATAAAATCTCGTCTTTCCCCCAAAAGTATTTTGCAACACCGGCTTCATTGCTTAGAATTCCAACTACGCTTGGCTTGTCTTTGTTGGCTAAATAGTCAAAATCCAAAATAGACTGAATAATCAGTGGGTGTGTGCCGACTACTACAATCTGTTGTCTAAACTTTTGTAGTTTGTCTATGTCTAACATACTTAAGATTTAATTTTTGCCAAGGCTCTTCTAACTACTCTGGTTAATTCCTCTTGCGCTCCGGCAACATGGCCGTAAAGGCCAGCTTCTTTTAGAAATTTGCGCATTAAAGCTAGCCCCCTCTCCTGATTTGGGCCGCCACGCCGAACATAAACTTTTACTCCTTGTGCTAAAAGTTGCTTTTTATACTCTGTCAACGCCTTAATTACCCCAATAAAAGTTTTGACAATGTCGGTAAAGTTAGCAACTCCCCCGGCAATAATTAGAACTTTTTTGGGAGCTTTTGAGCGAAGCATTTGTCGTAAAATTATCCGTGTGTACAAATAGGTGTCCTCGCTTGTCGGATTGCCGCTGTATTCTCCGTAATTAGCCAAAAGGTGTCCGTAACCCAAATCCGACAACTCATCTGCTAAAACCAGACTTGCTCCACCACCTGACAGAAGCATCCAAACAGCGGCATTTTTATCAATAAGTTTAAGCTTTAACGATGCCGGTGTCTGGCTGTCCAACTCGCGAACCTCTTGTTCGGCTTTTGAAATACTGCTGTCCAGAACTTCCTCAAATCCAAGTTTATTTATCATCGGTAAGTTAAGCGCAGCATCATCAATCTCAACCGCCAAATCAATAATATAGACATCTTTCCCCTTGATAACTAACGGGTTTATTTCCAAAAAAGACAAATAATATTGGTCAAAAAGGTTTACAAGCTGCTGTAAAAATTTTGGCGGAATTTTTGCTCCGGTCAACAGCCTACCATTAAAATGCGGCAATTTAGGATAGGGCACCGTTGTCTCTTTCACTTTATCCCAATACTCCTCTATTTCTACTCCGCCTGTATCGCAATACAAAATTCTTATCCCCTCTCTTGTCCGCTCAAGCGATAAATATCTTTCTTCATAGCTTTCATGTGGTACCAAACCCTCAACTAAAAATTGATTAAAGCCCTGACCTGTTTTGCTTTTAATAAAAGCAATTGCCTGATTAGCACTAACCCCAAGCGCAACCAGCCCTTGCTTAGCTCTTTTTTTAATTCCCTGATCAACTTTGACCACTATTGACTCTTTTGGAAATAGTTTTTTGAGATCTGTTGGGCTGGTATTTTTGTCAGCTATTACTCCCTGCCAAGCAATTCCCAGAGCTTGCTTCAAAAAGACTTTTGCCTGATATTCACTTATCTTTACTCGCGCCATTATCTGCAGGGGTGGAGGGAATCGAACCCCCAATAGCGGTTTTGGAGACCGCTGTTATGCCGTTTAACTACACCCCTGTTTCTTAGTTCTTTATTATACCTTATACTTAATACTTTATGCTTGACACTTTATACTGTATACTTATTTATCAATATGGCCAAATATATACCAGACAGCAAAAGCCACCGCTGGGTTATTCTTGCTCCCGGCCGCCTGCATAAACCTCACGCCAAAACTAAAGATTATCGTCCACTTAAACAAAACGGCATATATGTTGCTCGTGATTGTCCTTTTTGCCTTGGCAATGAGCATAAAACTCCACCCGAAATAGACAGTATCAAAAAAAATCATTTATGGTCAATCAGAGTCATACCAAACAAATATCCAATTACCGACATACATGAAGTAATCATTCACAGCCCTGACCACAACAAAGAACTGGAAGATATGACCGAGTCTGAACTTTTATTATTGTTTCTTATGTATCAAAAACGGCTTAAAGTCCTGTCCCAACAAGGAATGCCGATTCTTTTCAGAAATAAAGGAGAAGCCGCCGGCACCAGCATCCCCCATCCGCATTCACAAATTATTCTTTTGCCCTCGCAAATCAACCTGGACGCCCTGTACTTGGAGCCAATTAGAAATATTGTTAAAGACAACGAAAATTTTGTTGTTTACTGCCCTGACTTTTCTCAATATCCTTATGAAGTCTGGATTGCCCACAAAACCTGTTGTCAAAAAGAGATTGAAAATGAAAAACTTAAAGAAGTAAAATTTACCAGCTTTTCTGAACAAGAACTCTTGGACCTTGGTAAGTTATTACAGCTTTCACTGCGCGCGCTCAAGAAGACACTTGGCACTTTCTCCTACAACTACTATATCAGCCCTCTGCCGCCTTTTTATTTGCGGATTATCCCGCGCATTCTTACCCGCGGCGGCTTTGAAATCGGCACCGGCTTGTCGACAAATGTGCTTGACCCCGCCTCCGCAGCCGAGGAGTTAAAGAAAAATCTTAAGTAGGACTTTTAATCGCAAATTTTAATCGCAAATTTCTGTATCTTTGGCTTTCTCTGCCCATTCGTCTTTAGTAATCCGGCAGCTTGGACAAGTGTCTCCAACCGGCATAAAACTAATGTAGCCGCAATTTGGACACTCAAAAGGCTCTCTCAACAGCCAATCTGCCAAAGAATAGACTGACATACCCATCTTGCCCACCACCGGACAACTGCCGCCGAAAAAAATCGGTGGGACAGCCCTTGGCAAACGCTCTAAAAACCCAAGTGCCTCTGCTCTTTTGACCGCTAAATTATACAGCTCTCCTAGATACCCATATAATATTTGTTGGTTTTCCCCGTCTAAAACTCCGTTTATATATCCTAACAGCCAAGCTTTAGCCATTTGGTCAGACCAAATCGCTTTCTCTAATTCTTGTGCTCCAACAGTATCTATATCAAATCCCAAGCTCGCAAGTTTCTCCAATAAAACTCTTCTATCGTCCCAAACCACCAATGGGTTTAATAAACAGTCTCTAGCAGAAAAAACGCCTTTGGGCGCTCTTGTCGCTAGCTTAGTTGCTATTTGATGACTGGCAGTTAAACTGTTTTTATCCTCGTCATATCTTAAAATATGGTTGACGATGCTCTCCCCTTGCCGCTCAAACCAAAACACAAAACCATAGTTTCCGTGCTGCGGATTTTGTCTGTCCGGAGGCGACAATTGCAGTACATGTTCTGCTCCGGCTTGAAAGGCGCGCTCAACTGCCAACCAACCCAAGAATTCGGCATGCTCGCGCGACCCCTCACCCGCCAAAGTTGCTGCTCTTTCAAAACTGTCAGCTATGGGATGAGTAAAATCAGAGTAATATAGTCTGCCGTCTTTTCCTAAATGATAAGTAATGCTGGTTTTCCTAACCCCAGCTGCAAACTCTAATAAAAATTTTCCTACATTTTCACGCAAATAAGCCTCAACCTGCTGTCTTGAGACTCCTAAATTTAATAACGAATGGACAAATTGTTCTTCAGCCGCAATGTCATAGAATCTGCTTATCTCAAGTATAACGCTCTTTGGCTTTTCTGTTTCTGCTCTCATTTTTTCCTGCTCGGGAAAAGAACATTGGCTCGGTCTTCGGACTGGTCTTCTGATAATCAGAAGACTTACCGCTGCGGCACAGTACAGGATTTCCACCTGTTTCCCGAAAGCTACTTATACCCTACAGGGGTATAGTTAGCTTGCCTGCCGTTTAAGGCGGGCGGGCCTTCCCAGTTCTCTCCGACCAACATAGTCGGATAAAACCAGTGACCCATAGCCAATTCCCAACTTGTTAAAGCTTAAATATCCTAGCATTTTTATCCCAAAAAGCAACCTAAAAAATAGATACTGTCGTTATTATTATTTGCAAAACCCAGAGTTTTATGACAAAATGCTTCTATGCATTGCCCAAATTGTCAACACGAACTCAAACCTAAAAAAATAGCAAGTACCGTATACTGGGTTTGTGATAAATGTCAGGCGCTTTGGTTTGAGAACAAAGAGAGCGACTTTTTGACCCTGCAAGAAGCTAGGCGTTTACATAAACTTTATCCAAAAGCGCTACCCTTAAACAAAAAGTACAAATGCCCCAACTGCCATAAAGAGCTTTATAAGGAAACTTATCACTTCCACTGCCATTCTTGCGGAGGCAACCTAACCTCTGCTGTCAAGCTCGTCCAAGAAAAAAGAAGCTATGCTTTGCAGTATCAAAAAGACCGTCCCGTAACTCTGTCGCAAATGAAGTCAATAGTAATTATGGCTGCTTTGGCTTTATTTTTCCTGCTTAACTACAGCATAATCACCAACCTTGGCAAAAGGCAAAACTTAGCCTCTCAAGCGTCTGAAATAGTCAATAACATCCGAGTGCAAAGCTTGTCAAACCGTCAAGTAATTATATTTTTTAATACCGAAAATCCTTATAAGAGCGAGGCCCGCTTCCAAAGCCAAGGCAGAAACTGGACCATACCAATAAATCAACAGCCCGGTCTGACCCACTTCCTGCTTATAGATTCTCCCAAAGCTCCAACCCAATTGGTAATCAAAATTACCAGCCTGGATAACTTAAGTATTGAAACCAAACCTATAGAATTACCCTATTCACAAGCCAAATAAACACACTAAAGGTTGAGTCAACAAGAACAGCATATAATAACCCATCACGCAAATAACTTAAGTTAGCCTGCCAGAACCTGACAACGCTTTCGACCATATTTCTAAATGCCGGGAAAATAATCACCTCATTTAAGTAGCTTCCAATATAGGCTAGAATAAACAGCCCCAAAAGCCCCCATATTGCGCCCTCTAGGTCTTTTTTAGAGGCAAACATGGTGTGGCTAATTTGAAAAACTAAATAAATATAAACCAGTGGGTAGTATTTGCTAAAAGCCGCCCGTTCCAGATAAAAAGTTGCCACCCAAATAATCAGCAAACCAAATAACACCGGAGCAAGGCCAATAATTGTTCTTCTTAGTTTGTCAGTTTGCTCTATCTTTACACCGCCGAGCTTGACGCTACCGTCTGATTTTACTTCAGGGATAATATTTAAATCATCTGTTTTGACAAATAAAAATTCTGCAAAAATCAAATGTCCAACCTCATGTAAAAAGGTTCCGGGCAGAAATAAGAAAGAAAGCCAAGCAACAACCCGACTTCCACTTTTAAGCAAGCGCAACAGCGCTCTTGACAATAGCCTAAGATTGAAGTTAACCAAGAAAAAAATAACCAAAATTAAAAGCGCTATCTGTACAAGCATTGTTTAGCTTTCTCAATAATTACTAAAAACACAAATTTAATAAGCCGCAGCTGTCTAAATAACCGCCACGGCTCTATTATCAGTCGGTACAACCACTCTATCCCGATACGACGCCACAGCTTTGGCGCGCGCGGCACGCTACCGGCTAAAAAAGCAAACGCCCCCCCCACTCCCATGACCAGAGCCTTGCCAAACCGCTTTCTATTGCGGTCAATCCACAACTCCTGGAAAGGAGAACCAAAAGCAACAAAAACAAAATGGGGCTTTGCAATGCTTACTATACGAAAAATCTCTTCTGACTCGCTTTTTTGCGGCTTATTTTTAGACAAAAAACCCGGATTTGACCATATTTTCAGCTTTGGATATTTATGCTTGTAGCACTCATGCAGCTTCTCTGCTAAATTGCCCTTACCTCCGATTAAGAGAATTCTTAAGCTATATTTATTAGCATAGTTTATAAGCTCGGACATAAGGTCAACTCCGGTTAAACGCTCAATTTTTTGACCATTTAAGAACTGTAGCGCTGCAACCACACCAACACCATCTGCTATATGGATTTTGCTTGTTGCAATAATCTTTTTAAACTGATTATTTTGCAAAGCCTCCACTAAATTTTCTGGATTTATTGAAATAATTTGCTGGTATGTGGCTGGTTTGTGGTTGTTTTTTTCTAAATACTCTAGGATTTCTTTCTTGCCAACAAAATTAAGTGGAATATTAAACAATTCGGTCTTCATAAATTACGAAAATAAAACTATAAGATAAGAAAGACAATAAAAAATTGTCAATTTTTCTACTTTTTGAACAAAAAAATTAAACAAGCTATTTTTTCTATCCATATTTATATGAAAGGATTTAAGTTGAAAATGCCAATTCCTATTCATAAAGATTGAGCTATATTTGTATTTTTTAATATAAGTCTAAACAATTTATGGTTATTTCCTAAAATAATTTTTTATTGCTAATTCACAATTAGTACTTTGTAATTTTTATAGGCTACGCTTTTCCTGCGGCTTTTCGATAAAGTTCAAAGTTTTCCGCAATAAGTCCCAAGCCCCTAATTACACACAACAACGGGTCTTCCGCCAGATAACAGGGAACATCTAACTCTTCCGAAAGGTACTTGTCAATATTTTTTAACATCGCACTGCCGCCGGAAATAATTGCTCCTTTTTCTATAATATCCGCCGAAAGCTCCGGTGGAATTTCTTCCAAAACTTTTTTCGCAGTATGCATTATCCCCCGCAGTGGTTTTTGGATGCTCTCTGAAAGCTCGCGCTCATTTAGCTCTAGAGCCTTGGGAAGACCGGTGCGCAAATCTCTACCGCGCACAGTGAAAACCACCTCTGCGGAGCTTTCTTTCAAATAAGCATTTCCGTATTTAATTTTTAGCTCTTCTGCGCTTCGCTCACCGATTATCAAGGAATGCTTTTTCTTTAAATGGGCAATTATTGCCTCCTCTATCTTATTTCCGGCTATTCGCTCACTTTCATAGGCTACCAGCTCCCCAAGCGAGATAACCGCAACCTCGGTTGTTCCGCCGCCAATATTTATAATCATGTTGCCTGATGCTTCAGCTATCGAGATTTTGGCACCAATTGCCGCGGCTATTGGCTCCTCAATCAAATAGGTGTTTTGTGCCCCGGCCGCATAACAGGCGTTAGATATGGCTCGTCTCTCCACTTGAGTTGCTCCGCCGGGGATAGAAATGATGATGTCAGGTTTAAAAAAGAAGTTTCCCAGCGTCTTACCTAAAAAGTAGCGAATCATTGCCTTGGTAACTGTATATTCTGCAATCACTCCGTCTCGCATCGGCCGAGAAGCAATTATTGTTCCCGGAGTTCTGCCCAGCATTTCTTTAGCCTCTTCTCCCACAGCCACCACTTTTTTATCCAAAAGCGAATAGGCAACAACTGTTGGCTCGCTCAAAACAATCCCTTTCTTTTCAACATAAACCAGAGTGTTGGCAGTCCCTAAATCAATCCCTACCCGTTTGTTGAACATAAATTAAATTATATAACTTATTCCCTAAAAAATACCCGCTATATTGTATAATTGTTGTTTATGGTCACCCTAAAGCGTACGGTTTCTCTGCTGATTGTTGCTTTCTTTATTCTTCTGGTTGCCGGAGCTGTTATTTTATTTGCCAGAGGCTACCGCTTTAATCTTAGAACCAAATCCTTAAAAAGTCAGGGAATTTTTGTTGCCAACTCTTCTCCAACCAGCGCCCAAATTTATATCAATGATAAATTCTATGGTTTAACCTCAAACAATATTTACTTGTTTCCAGGAAGATACATAGTAACAATTCGTAAAGAAGGCTACAGTCCGTGGCAAAAAACCTTTACTATCAAAGGCGAAGTTGTCTCCAGAAGCGATGCGCAGCTTTTCTCTACCAACCCTTCGTTGTCTCCACTGTCCAACCGCGGAGTTATTAATCCTGTGCTTTCACCCAGCAAAGAACAAATTGCCTATCTGGTTTTACCTGAAGAAAATGAGTTGCCAGATGAAGACAGCGGCGGTTTGTTTGTCGGAAGCATCAATTCAAAAACGCTTGGTTTGTTTCGCTCCAGAACACAACTTATCCCCTACCGACTCCTGCCGGTCAGCTTTGCTGTTGAAAAAACCAAACTGCTGTTTTCACCTGACGAAAAAAATCTGATGGTCTTTCTTTTTGATGAGTTTGATAATTTATTATCCGTACTTTTAATTGCCACCAACAATACCAAAGGAGAATTTTTTGATGTTACTCTGTCTTACCAATCATTGCTTCAAAAATGGGCAGAACAAGAAGCACAGCTTAAAGACAAAATCCTTGAGACTTTCAAAAAAAAGATTGGCTTAATTTTATCCAAACAAGCCTATGTCATAGAAATTTCTCCCGACAAAAGCAAAATTCTTTATCTGGCTTTGGCAGAAAGCAAATTGCCGCTGGTTATTAACCCGCCTCTGGTTGGTTCTGTCCCAACTCAAGAAGAACGAAGCTTAAAACCGGGCAAGCTCTATGTTTATGACTCAAAAGAAGATAAAAACTTTGTCATAAACCTGCTTTCCGAATCAGAACAGACACGAATTTTAAATATCGTCAACAAACTTTTGCAACAAGAGATAATAGATCTTGATTATTTCGTAGAGAAAAACGCCCTGTTTTCAAACATATTCTGGTATAACGACTCCAGACATTTAATCTATCAAGACGCCGACACCATATCTACAGTCGAATATGACGGGACAAATAAAACTCTGGTTTATTCTGGACCATTTCAAGAGTCTTTTGCCGCTGTGACCGACGACGGTAAGTTAGTAATTCTTACCAACATCAATCCAAAAAAAAATAAACTACCGGATTTGTATACTGTTAGTATCAAATGACCAGAGAATATTTAAGGCTGCTATTATTTCGCACCGCCGGGAACTTCCTAATCATTATGAGCTTACTGATGATCGGCAAAACCTTTATCCCTGCGCTGTATCAAGAAACTCTGTACGCCCTTCGCCAGCTTCGACAGGTAAAAACCCAAGTTGTTGAGCCTCCCAAAACACAAAACACTCCCGCAAAAAACCAAGCTAAACCAAATCCTTTTTTATCCATACTCAACAAATTACAGACAAAACAAGAGATTATTATTCCCAAAGATATCAACTTTTCTATAGTTATTCCCAAAATAGCCGCTAACAGCAATATTGTTGCCAATGTTGACAGCGCAAATTACGAGGAGTATATTAGGACGCTACAAAACGGAGTTGCTCACGCTCGCGGAACTGCCTTTCCTGGTGATAAAGGACACATCTATCTTTTTGCTCACTCAACCGACACTATTTTCAATGTCGGTGCTTATAATGCGGTCTTTTATCTTCTTTATAAGCTTGAAGCCAACGACGAAATCTATATTTTTTACCGAGGGAAAAAATATTTATATAGGGTCCTTGGCAAAAAAATTGTCAACCCAGAAGAAGTACAATATCTTACACGTCAGTCTAATCAAGAGTTTTTGACCCTGCAAACTTGCTGG
>FWPV01008731.1_pt1 | contig 17529 bp, 18 predicted proteins | sample 2228371 | NCBI WGS metagenome assembly FWPV01 (sample SAMEA103939776, study PRJEB20133) | metagenome | reverse complement strand
GAAGAAAAATTGTTTTAATTTTTCCTAATCCATTGAAAAAAGAAATTGTTTTCCAAGAAAATTTAATTCAAAGATTAGATATTTTTTTAGCCAAAAAATTTCCTTTTCTTTCTCGTCGTCAAATTCAAAAAAAAATTCTAACAGGAAATATTCAGGTAAATCAAAAGGTGGTTTCTACATCCTATCAACTAAAAATAAATGATAAGATCGTATTTAATTTTACCTTGCCTCAAAAAAATGCTTCCCTTGAACCTTGGAAAGATTTTCCTTTAAATATAATTTTTCATAACTCGGATTTTGCTGTAGTTGAGAAACCTGCTGGAATTGCTGTTCATCCTGTTAATCTCAAAACAAAAAAAGAGAAAACTTTGGTAGAAAGTCTTCTTTTTCATTTTCCAGAGATCAAAAATGTTGGAGATGACTCTCAATTTCGACCTGGAATTGTTCATCGTTTAGATAAAGAAACTTCAGGAATAATGCTAATTGCTCTCAATCAAACTTCTTATGAAAAAATTAAAAAACTTTTTCAAGAAAGAAAAATTGAAAAAAGATATCTGGCGATTGTTTGGGGAAGACCCAATCAAAAAGAAGGAAAAATAATTTCTTATATTGGAAAACCACGTTCTAGAAAAGCTCATCAAGCCATTTCCAATCAGCCTCATAAAATCATCAAACCCAAAAAAGCCATCACTTTCTATCGTCTTTTAAAAACAAAAAATAATAAAAGTCTCTTGGAAGTTGTTCCAAAAACTGGTCGCACTCATCAAATAAGGATTCAATTAAATTCTATCGGATTGCCAGTTGTTGGAGACAAAAAATATATCAAATCAAAAAAAGCTCCTCTTAATAATCATTTTTCTCGTCACCTTTTGCACGCTTATTTTCTCAAGTTTTTTTTAGGTAATAAAAAATACATTTTTCATTCTCCAAAAACTTCTGAGTTTAAAGATATTTTTAACAATTGCTAGATCTTTGTTTTTTAAAACATAATTTCTATTATTTCATCTTGACTAAAATCTCTTTTTGAGTTATTTTTGAAAAAGGTTTTAATCTATTTTAATTTATCTAAAACAATTTTCTATGGACCAAAGAATAATTGAATTTAACAAAAATATTCGCAATCAAAAAAAGGTTCCCCAACTAAAACCGGGAGATATTGTTAGAATTCACAAAAGAATCAAAGAAGGTGAAAAGGAAAGAATACAAGTTTTTAAGGGAATTATAATTGCTATCAAAGGAAAACAAAGTTCTTCTCCAATGATAACAGTTCGTCGTGAATCTCAAGGAGTGGGGGTTGAAATTACCTTCCCTCTTTACTCTCCTTTTATTGAAAAAATAGATCTTCTTCGCCACAGTAAAGTACGTCGAGCAAAACTCTATTATTTAAGAGAAAGAACAGGAAAAGCTGCTAAAATGAAAGTGATTGAACTTTCCGAAGAAGAAAAACAAAAAATAAAGGAAATCTATCAAGAAAAAAAAGTTGAACAAAATTCTTCTCCAAATTCTTCTCCAAAAACATCTCAAAAAACAGAAACTAAAGAAAAGGATAAAAAATAAATTAATTTTTAAAATAATTTCCTGGCTGAATTAATTTTTGTTTCTAGAAATTTTTTTATAATTTTTATAAATAAAATAAAAGTAAGTTTGCCCCGATGGTGGAATTGGCATACACACACGTTTGAGGGGCGTGGTCCGTTAGGACGTGAGGGTTCAAATCCCTCTCGGGGCACATTTAAAAATTTTTCTAAAATAATAAATTTTATTTTTACCAAAGGACGCTTAGCTCAGTTGGTTAGAGCGTCTGGTTTACACCCAGAAGGTCGTAGGTTCAAATCCTACAGCGTCCACTAAATTTCAATTTATTGATAAATTTTGACAAGTTGAAATTTTAAGTACCTTAAATTTCAAAATCTAAAATAAGGAGGAAGTGATATGAAAAATGAAATCTTAAAAAAATTTCAAGAATTTCAAGAAAATAAAAACAAAAAAGATTTTTCTTTACCAGATTGTCTTTTGACTGCAGCACCATACTTCGACCAAAAACAATGGGAAAGAATAATAAACTATGCCTTGGAAAAGGACAGAGAATTTTTGAAAACAGCAAGAAAATATGGTTAATTTTTGTTTAAAATTATACAAAAAACCGCCGCAAATGCAGGCGGTTTTTAATTTTTTAATTTCGGTTTTTTGTTTTATTTCAAAGATCTAAACTTGAACTTGTTTTTCTATAACTCCTTCTTTGGAATTAATTTCTTTTCTTTCAAATTTGGAAAAAATTGGCTGAGGACTCTGATCAACACTAGAAGCAGAAGCGGAAACATTTTCTGTGAATTCTTTCTCTTTTTTCCCTATTTGTTTAACTTTGAGTCCACTTACTTTTGTTAACCACCAGACAGTAAAATCAAAAAGAACCACCCATAAAAATGATTGTAAAAAAAATATAAAAACAATAAATATCATAAATATTTCAAATTTTTGCCATTTTATTGGCATTCCTCCCATAAATGTCATCGTTTCTTCAAAACTTTGAAAAAAAGGAAAAAAAGAAAATCCACTAACAAAAGCAATCCAAGTAAAAATTAGTCCAAGAACAACAGAAGGAACAATTAGAGCAATTGAAAAAGTTAAAATAAATTTGAAAGAATCATTTACATTTGCTTGAATTAAATTAATGATACCTCTTGCCGCTTCAAAAAAAGAATTTTCTTTTGTTAATATCCCTCTAACAATAATTAAAATGAAAAATGCTATTAATACAATGAATATTATTTCGGGAACAAAAGGTATCTTAGAAATTAAAGGCAACCATTCTAAAAGAGAAATTGCCAAAGTACCAAGTAAAAAAATAAAAAATAGAAACTTAAGTACTTTCTGCCAATCTTTTTTACCTTTTTCAAAAATATCCCTAGCGGAAAAGGTAGTTTTGGGAGAAAAATTTTTAACTTCGTTAATAGTTTTAACAATTCCATTAATAATAACTGGATAAAAATAAAAAAAAGTAAAAAAGACAAAAGTAAAAAAAATCAGCAAAAATAATAAATTAAAAATTAAAGCCAAAGTTCTTAATAAAAAACCAATAAAAGGAATAAAAGGAAAAAAGAAAAATAAAACAAAAATTATCATTGGAAAAGCCAAGGCTAACCACAGATAGTAGTTGTGCCAAGTTGTCTGAATTGAATTCCAAAGCGCTTCAAAATATTCCTGTAAATCAAAAAGATCAAGTTGTTTTTTGTTATTGGGATCAATCGGGTTTGGTTGCTCCGAACTTGACAAAGATGATCCTGTTTGTTTCATTTTTTTATTTTACTTTATTAAATAAACTTTAAATTATTTTAAAATTGATAACTTTGTTTTTTCGAAAAACTTTTAAAGTTTTTTATTTCTTATTCAAACAATTTTTTTATTTTTTGTTTTTCTAAAATATTAAAACATACTTTTTAGTTTTTTAATTTTAACATATTCTTAGCTATTTTGAAAAATTTTCTATTGATCAATTAAATATAAACCGCTTCATCTAAGAAACAATTTCATTTCCCCATAATAAAATAATAAAATTAATCAAAAACTCTTTTTATATAAGTTATAAGCAAAAAAAAGACGCTTTCAGAATTTTTTTTCTGTCTTTATTGTTTTTGCTAATTTTTTTAAGTCAAATTTAATTAAATTTTCTTGTAAAAATCCTCAAAATACTTATATAATTAAATTGAAAAGTAAGCTATTTCAATAAACAATAAAATTATCAACAACTCAATGGAAAACATTTCAAAAACTATTTTTTCGGGAGTTCAGCCTTCTGGCAATCTTCACCTAGGAAATTATTTGGGAGCAATCAAAAATTGGGTAAAATTTCAAGATAACTATAACTGCATCTTTTGCGTGGTTGATATGCATGCCATAACTGTTCCTCAAGATCCTATTACCTTAAGAAAAAAAACTCTTGAAATTGCTAAAATTTACTTAGCTGCTGGCATCAATCCAGAAAAATCAACCATCTTTGTTCAATCTCATCTGCCTCAGCATAGCGAATTAATGTGGATATTAAATACCATTGCTAAAACTGGTGAACTTTTTAAGATGACTCAATTTAAGGATAAAGCTAACCTAAAAAACAATGTTTTTGAAAAAAGTGTTGATGCTGGTCTTTTGAATTATCCTATCTTAATGGCAGCTGATATTTTGCTCTACGATACTGATGTTGTGCCAGTTGGAGAAGATCAAGTCCAACATGTGGAACTTTGCCGTGATTTGGCAAAAAGATTTAATCACCTTTTTGGAGAAACTTTCAAAGTTCCCCAAGCTTATATAAAAAAAGAAGGAAAAAGAATTATGGGATTGGATAATCCTGCCAAAAAAATGTCCAAATCAGCTTCTTCAAAATATAATCGTATTGAATTAACTGACTCACCGGATGCCATCAGAGAGAAAATAAAAAAAGCCGTCACAGATAGTGGAAATGAAATTATCTATAGCGACGAAAAACCTGCTTTGAAAAATTTGATAAATATTTTTTCTTCTGTCACTGGACAAAAAATCACTGGCATTGAAAAGAGATTTCAAGGAAAAGGTTATAAAGAATTCAAAGAAGAGTTTGCTCAAGCAATAATTGATTTTTTGGCCCCTTTTCAAAAAAAATTCTTTGAACTTTCAGACAAAGAAGTTGAATTTCATCTCAAAGAAGGAGCCAAAAAACTTTTTCCTGTGGCTCAGAAAAAAATAGAAGAAGTCAAGGAAAAAATTGGCTTTTTGCCTTTTAGAACAAATTTCTAAATTTCTTTTGTTTAAAATTAGTTTGAAAAAAATAATAAATATTTTTAGTTTTGTAATTTTTTCTTTTTTTAATCCTGAATATCTTTAATAAAGTTTTTAATGCTTCTATCATAGCTTTTCTCTCTCTGAGAAGAAAAATAACAGGCTGGTAATTCGTTTTTTTGACGATGATGAGCAATGCATTGACAACAAATTCCTTTTCGATGGCAATCCGGATAGCTACAAGGACAATTTTTTAAATTTTCTTCTTGAATACAATTCATTTTTCAAAAATTAAAAAATATTTAAAATCTAATTAAAAATAAACCACTAAAATTGGCACAGCTTTCTTAACTTAAACAAAAAATCGTAATAATTTTGAATTAAAAAAATTATTAAAGAATAAATTTTCTGTAAAAAGGATTAAATAAATTTTATTTTAAAACAAAATCTATTTTAAAACTTTTTCTTTCAACGCTTCCTCAAAATCCCTTTTAAGTTCATCATTATAAAGCGGCAAGCTTATTAGCTTAAATTCCTTATTTTCCATTTCCATCATTATGTCTTTTTGATATTTTGGTTTTCCTTTGCTTTCTATTTCGCTTAAAAATTTTCCTTTCCATGGTTCATTTTTGGCATAGAGATTCCCTTTCGGTTCAATAAAAACTTGATAGATTTTTACTTTTTGTTTCTTTTCTTTTAACAACAAAACAAAATCCGGCTCAAACGCTCGGCCTTCGTCAAAATCAAAAATCTGAAAAAATCTTTCATTTCTTAATAAGGCAATATCAGAATACTTTTTTCTTAATTTTTCAATAAAACTACTGATAAACTCTATAAAACTCTTTTCCTCTTTTGTGCCATAATAAAAAGCTTTCTCTTTATTTTTCTCGTTAATATATTTTTGCGCTAACCAATCTGTATCTGTCGTTTTAATTTTAGTCAATTCTTTTTGCTCTATTTCGTCTTTATCAATTTTAATCTGTTTCTTTCTAAAAACTTCCCAAAGTTTCCGTGGTGTAAATTCAACAGAACCCTCAAATTTCGCAACATTCGTTTCTGCTTGTTTGGCTATTTCTTGAATAACAAACAAAATTATTTTTAATTTTTCAAACTGACTTAATGATTTTATCTTATCTTTTGGTCCTGTAATTTCTACCTCAACATCTTCTAAGTAATCCGGCGATATAATAAATTCTTTAACCGATTTTATATATGGGAAATTCTTTTTTAGATTATCAAATTTATAAAACTCAATTTTATCTAAAGCGCTTCTTATAACATTCCATCCAAAATCAGAAAGTTTATATTTTATTGTTCCGGTGATAATTTTTTCCCCTCTCTTCGTTTGTTGCTTTTCATCTAAAATAATCTTTTCTTCAATCTCGCCGGTTTTTATTTCGTAGTTATACGATTCTTTAATTTTTGCGTCTTTTAGGTTTTTTATATTTTTTCGTTGATTCGGTCTTCTTTCATTTACCCAAATATAATCATTTTCCCATCTTTTTTTAACTGATTCTTTAAAAAACAAAGTCATCTGTTCGTACTTCTCCGCTAAAATTCCTATTTCCGTAAGCGCGCTCTTTATCTCGTCAATATATCGTGGATTATGCGCACTGTGATAATGAAGTGTTTCTATTATCCGTAGTTCGTTTTCCAAATCCTCGTCAAATTTTCTTTTATATTTATCCTGCAATTCATTTAATTGAAATGGGAAGTATCTTGCGCCTCTGCCAATAAGTTGCGCTTCTCCCATTGTTGTTTTTCCTGGTTTGTATTTGTCTGTTCTTCTATCCCATCTTCCATCTCGCGTATCATACAATCTTACAATATCAAATAAGTTTAATACATCCCAACCTTCGTTTAGCATATTTACCGCAAAAATTGCTCTTATTTCATTGTCTCTGTTCTCCAATGAGTTAAGTTTTAACTGCTTTTCTTCGTCAATATTCTCTGAATCTAAAAGCATAATTTTTTCTTCGGCAAAATCCTCCTGTAGTTCTCTGATTAAATTGTTAAAAGTTATATTTTCTTTTTGAAAATAGCTAAATGCCTTCTCTAAATCAGTTCCCTTCGTTCGCGAATTTATCTCTTGGATATCTCTTGAAGTCAAATTCTTTATTTTTCTCAAAAAGTTGTCATAATTTTCTTTTGATTCTTTGATACTTTTTGACTTAAAAAGTATCACTGGCTTCAAATAAATTTTATTTTTCTCAGCAATTTTTCGGCGATATTGACTCAAAATAACTGCTTGCAATGCTCTATCAACCGGATTCTCCAAGTCCGCCTGCATCACTTCAATTTCTTTGGAAAATTTATCTAAGCGAAACTGCTTTAAGTCGTATTGAAAAATAATTTTATCTTTATATTCTTCAACTATGTTTCTATCACCTAAATCAATTGTAGCTGTGTATTCCAACAAAATATTATCCTTATTACTTGGCAAAATTTTTCTTTTAATAGTATATTCCCATGTTCTTTTCTCCTCTTCTTCTGTTCTTGTCATTCTTCTACCCGTAATAGCTTGAAGATTGTGCGCCTCATCGGCTAAAAGCACAACTTTTTTATTTTCAAACTCTTCCCAAGTAATAACATTTTCTTTAGGATTATTAAGCCGTGTATGCAAAAGAGATGTGGTACAAAAAATAATATTGATATTATCCAAATCCGCTCCCTCAAAATTGTCAACCTCTTTGATAAAAACTTCTTTTTCGCCAAACTTGATTTTTGGCGCAAATTGATATTTTTCAGAAAGAGGATTAAGAAAATTATCCCTCGTTTTTTCAATGATATTTCCCAAACGAGTAAAAAAGATGAAATTGCGGTAGCCCTGCTTGTAAAGCTGTAAAATATTAGCGGCCATAACCAGCGTTTTGCCGCTACCGGTCGCCATATGAAAAAGCAACTGCGCCGGAAATTTCCTCTTTTGGTATTCGCTAAAATAAAAGTCAAACCTCCCCAATGCCTCTTTCTGATATTCGCGCAAATCAAATTTCGGATTAAGATTTTGAATCACCTCATTATCAACCCGAGATGCAAAATAATCAGCTCCAAAAGATTCTTTAATTGAATTAAAAGTTTCGTAGAGCATAGTTAATCACTCAAAAGATTAGTTATAATTTTTATTAAAACATCTTTATCTTTCGGATCGCTTATCGCAATCAAAAGAGATAGTGCTGTCAAAGCATTATCATTAATTTTCTTTTCTCCGTTTTGCCGATAAAGACAATCATTTTTATCCAAAAAATAAATGAACAAAAATGAAGCAATCCGTTTATTGCCGTCAACAAACGGATGGTCTTTGATAACAAAATATAAAAGATGTGCCGCTTTTTCTTCCAGCGAAATATATAATTCTTTTTTACCAAAACTTTGATAAATATTGCCTATAATTGCTTGAAATTTCTTACCAGTTTCCTGACCAAATAAATCACTTGCTTCTTTTTTAGCAACTAAATCCTTTTTAATTTCGCCAATAATCTGCTTTGCCTGCTCGTAACTCAAAATAAATTTCCCTTTTTTCTTTTTAACAAGCGATATTTCCCCCTTGTCATACTGCTCTAAAAGTTTTAAAGTTTTTGAATAGCTGGCAAGTAAATTTAAAATTTCTTTTTCCTGACCGGCAAGCAGCTTGTGTTTTGTCTTTTCTTGTAAAAAAGTTATAGTGCCTTGCAACTCCCTAAATCTTTCCCTAACTTCCAATAACCGCTTTTGATTTAAAGCATAGCCTTTTAATAAATAATTTTTAAGAACTTTTGTTGCCCATCGTCTGAAATAAATAGCTATTGCCGAATTCGTGCGATAACCTACAGCTAAAATAACATCAAGAGAATAAAAAGCTACTGGTTTATCAGAACCGGCAATGTGCAAAAATTGCACATTGCTTTTTTTATCAACCTCTTTATCTTTAAAAATGTTGTTAATATGCTTGGTTATCACAGAACGTTCTTTGCCAAACAATTTAGCTATTTCCTCTTGGCGAAGCCAAACGGTTTCTTTTTCAAAACGAACACTTAACTCAACTTCATTTTTTGAAGTTTTATAAATTATTATTTCACCCTTTTTAAATTCTTTTCTTGCCATATTATTTAATAATTCTCTCTGCCCTTTCTTTTATTGAATTAAAAGTTTCGTAGAGTATACTTTAAAAAATGGTTTTCATTACTTTTTCTACTCCGTCTATCAACTCTTCAATCTCTTCCTTTTTAGGTTCTCTCTTTTTGTCGTGGCCGCATAAGTTTCTTAAATCGGCTAAATGCTGGATAAAACGCCAATCTTTTATTTCAATTACATTACTATCTTTAAGTAATTGATTATAGTCGTTAATTGTCGGATCCTTCTTCGTGACTTTTATATTATGATTTTCACAAACTTGAGCTAAATGTTTTTCTAATACAACACCTGCTACTGCTCCAGCGCCGCGAGTAAACCCTTTCGTATTTAACTCACGCGAGGCATCAAGTTCGGAATCAAATAAATCTGCTTGGACTAGTTGCTTGACATCAAATAAAGAACTTTCAAATCTCCTTTTAACAGCTTCTAATATTTTTAATTGTTGTTGAAATTGTGGTATTGCTGCTTCTGGACCCACAACTTTTTCCTTATCCCATCCTCTCGTTACAGTAAGACCCTGTAAATAATCCTCCACAACATAATTACCGTATGTGATTTCTTTTCTGTTTTTTGGTTTTTCATAAAGTTTTACAAAATCACCGACTCTATCTGGCATTAGAAGCTTTATTATCGCTAACGATTCTGAATACCATGTTTGATAGTTATCTTTAAAAGAGAGCATTTTCTTCCTGAGTTGTTTAAATTTTTCACTAAACTTTTCTTTAAAAAGTTTTTTAGCTTGGGCTTCAAATTCTTCCGGGTAACATTCAAATTGCATTGCATTGAGTAACATGCCACCATCTGAAATAAGTTTATTTAAATCTTTTTTATATTTTTCTAAATTCATATCAATAGTTTAAAACGGTATTTCGTTTATACTAATATCTTCGTCTTTTGGCCCCACGCTAATCTCTTCGGGTTGCTGCTTTTTGGGTTTAGGTTTCAAAATTTTTAATACCAATAAATCCTGAACCAAACATTTAATATTATGCAAAGCAGAATTGGCTGCTAATCGTTCTTCATTTATGGTTTTAAAATAAAACCCGGCATGTGCGGGACTATGCCTATATCTTATAAGAAAATTTTTGATTTCATGTAAATTTCCTTTTATCTCCTTCGCTTTCTTTTTATCTTTTATTCTTGATTCAATTTTTGGAAATACTAGATCAAGATTATCCTCATTAAAAAATGCGCCCAGTTGTTCGCCTTTTTTAACTAATTTCAAATCTTTAGCTACTTCCCATAAAACTATCTCCAAAGCTTTATACATGGGCGCCATAGCAAAACAATAATCAAAAAATGTCGCTTCGCTTAAATTTGCCTCAATAACCTCATCTAAAATAATCCAGTCACTCATGAGCCGCCTTGCGTCTTCAGGGATATACTCAGCCTGATCCCAACCGATCATTTCTCTCAATTTTATAGCTATTGTATATCGCTTATTTGCCATAAAACTCCCTATTTAACTTCTTATCCTCCTCACTCACCCCGTACTCCTTATCGTCAATCTCGCTGTAATTTATATAAAGATGGTTTTTGTCTAAACACTCAAGCAAAAATCTTTTCTGGTTTTCAAGCGATAGTTCAGCAAAATCTTTGGCGGCTTTGTCAAAAGCAGTAATATCTACCTTGTAGCTCAAATGCGCTTTTTCTTTCATTGTTTCCCATAATTTCTGCAATTCTTTTTCGGATTTCGCTTTCTTTATTTCGTCAACAAAATTTTCATTCCATTTTGCAAGTTCCATATAAACAAAATCCCCGCCGCCTTTCCAGCCGACGGATTTTGAAATACCAGTTTGGTCGCCATTGATAACATTTTTTAATCTCACTTCAGAATCGTTGTCTTCATAATCTAATTGTTCAATTCCTATATATCGAATATTAAGCTTGTGTGCAACAGCACACGTTGTTCCACTCCCCAAAAAGAAATCTAAAACGACATCATTTCTCTTTACTCCGGCAACTTCGAATATTTGCTTTATAAGTTTTTCTGGTTTCTTGCCGTTTTTAAGTTTTACATCTCCTTCTCGTGCAATTCCTGCCCAAGAGATATGGTCCCAGTAATTAGTAAGTAATTCTACTACCTTTAATTCCCCGTCAATTTCTTTTATCTTGCTTGAATAAAAAGCGAGTGCGCCGCCATTTATCAAATAAGTATATGTGCCATCCTGTTTTTTGTACGAAATGATTTTATCTCTTTCCTTTCTTGATTTTTCTTGTAGCTCTCTGACCTTTTCGGATGGTTTGTGCAAATCACGAATACTAACAACATTCTCAGGATGAGAAAATGCGAAGTCAGACATTAATCTTAATAAAACTAAATCCGCCGCATCTTTGTATTTTTCCTTAAGCTCTTTTTCGTTTTTATAACCGTTTTCTCGTAGAACTTTATCTTTGAGCGGAATAAGTTTCCAATTTTTTATTTCGCCCTTGTTTTCTAAATATAGATTGTAGTTTTTGTGATATCCGGTCTCAATATAATTTTTTTGAAAAATAAAATCACTTTTATTCTTTGTATAAAACAATATGAACTCTGTGACATCAATTGGGCCTGGATTAACTGCTTTAAATCCCGAAGCCGCAGAAACTTTAACTGAAATAATCTGGACTTTATTTTCCGGCTTAAAAATCTCATCCATAAGTGCGTTGAGATAGGCAACCTCGTGGTGGTCTATTTGTACAAAAATTGCACCGTCAGGAGCTAATAACTCGTGAGCAATTTGTAATCGATTTTTCATGAATGTTAGCCACGTCGAATGATTAAAACTATCGTTATATTGGAAATCACCCCCAATGTTATACGGCGGATCAATGTAAATCAATTTTACTTTTCCGGCGAAGCGTTTTTTGAGAGAGTGGAGAGCTAAAAGATTGTTGCCTTTAATAATAAGATTGTCTTTGATATCTCCTTTTTCGTCTGTTCTAAATCCATCAAATTTATGTTCGCCTTTTGCATCAATTCTTTTCGCGTTTGTAAAAACTTTCGGGTCTAAAAGACGGCTGATTTCATCCGGCGCCAAAGTTTCGTTCCAGAAAATTTCATCTCGTTTTTGGTCTTCTTTGGTCATTCCGCCTTCCAAAACACAATCTTTATAAGGCCAAGATAAAACAACCTCTTTTTTCTCACTGATAAATTCTCCTTTTTCATCAACTAAACCAATCTTATTTTTAAAGGCGGTGTAAGAATCCGGCAAAAACTGCTTGTTAGAGATAAATTTAATGAATTTATCCTTATCAAAAATTATTGCTTTGCCAACTTGCGCGAAAAATATTTCTTTCATCTGCTTGTCTGCCAAAAGAAGCTCAATCAAATCTTTGTCCAGCTTTATCGCCAACTCAATAACCTTATTTTTTAAAATCTCACCTTCACTAACAAGTCGCTCATCTTTTTTGAGTAACACTTTTAAATTCTCCAAAACTGATAAATTTCTCATTGAATTTTTTGAATGATAAATTATTAAATTATCTCATAAATTTCAATCATTTTTTACAATTTATATCAATTTCGTTTTCTTGATTTTTGAAATTTCATCTTTTAAAAAATATCGTCCAAAGACGAATTTATCATAATAAAAAAATAACTCTTTGGCAATTAAAATAAAATTGATATAATATCAATGATGATTGATATATTTAAATATTTAATCAATTCATGAAACCAAGGTGTTGTAATAACAAAAAATTTCTTGCTGAAATTTCGCAAGTCGTTAAGTTTTTAAAAATCATAAGCGAAGAAAATCGTTTGAAAATACTTTGCTTGCTCAAAAAAAACGAGATGTGCGTTTGTGATATTTGGCAATATCTTGGGTTGACCCAGAATCTTACCTCTCATCATTTGAAAGTATTAAAAGATTTTGGACTGGTTTCGTCAAGACAAAAAAGATTAAAAGTTATTTATTCAATCAACAAAAATTCTGTAAAAAATTATTCAAAATTATTAAATAAATTCTTAAATTCCTATGGAGAATAAACTTAGGCAAATTCAAGTTTTGGGATCAGGTTGCCCGACCTGTAAAAAACTATTTGAACTCACAAAACAAGTAGTTGAAGAGTTAGGTTTAAAAGTTGAAGTGGAATATATCACCGACATTCAAAAAATTGTTGAAATGGGTGTAATGTCAAGTCCCGTTTTGGCTGTGAATGGCAAACCAGTTATAAGTGGATCTTTACCTGATGCTAAAAAAATAAAAGAGACAATTAAAAAATTTGTTTAATTTTTGTTTTTTTTATGGATATTTTTTACCCGCTACAACTGTTTTCCAATTGGGTTACTTTTGATGTTTTTAATATTGAAACAACTTCACATTTAGGAATAGTAATTAATTTCTTTATTTATGATTCTCTGAAGATCATTTTTTTGCTTCTTGCTGTCAACTATTTTATGGCAATAGTTCGGCATTACCTACCAATAGAGAAACTTCGTAATTTTTTGGCTTCCAGAAAATGGTTCGGTTTGGATTATTTTTTTGCCTCGGCTTTTGGTACAATTACACCTTTTTGTTCATGCTCCTCAATTCCTCTGTTTATTGGTTTTATTGAGGCAGGTATTCCCTTGGGTGTAACATTGTCATTTTTAATTACTTCACCATTAGTCAATCAAGTAGCAGTCGTTTTATTTGCTGGATTGTTCGGCTGGAAAATAACTATTCTTTATGTGATTTCTGCAATGTTCTTGGGGATCTTCGGCGGTTTCGTTTTGGGAAAATTAAAACTTGAAAAATATGTCGCTGATTATGTTTGGCAAATCAAGAGTAAAAAGAGTGAAAATGTAAGCATTAGAATCCCTTTTAAGGAATTAATAAAAACATTTTGGCAAGAGGGCTTCGCATTAACTAAAAAAATTATTCCTTATGTCCTTTTGGGTATTGCCATTGGAGCGACGATTCACGGTTATGTTCCGGCTGATTTTTTTGAAAATTACATTAAAGTCAACAATATTTTTGCCGTACCAATATCCGCCATCGTCGCCGTGCCATTATATGCCAACGCTGTCGGAGTTATCCCAATTATGCAATCGCTTGTGGAAAAGGGAATACCACTTGGGACGGCAATGGCTTTTATGATGGCTGTTGTCGGACTTTCTTTGCCGGAAGCTTTAATCCTAAAAAGAGTGATGAAGATAAAACTGCTCATTTATTTTTTTGGAATAACCACAATCAATATAATAATTATCGGGTATTTGTTTAATATATTTTTTTAAAATAAATTAATTATCTCAAAGTTTTTTACCATAGCAAATTTAGAATTTCTTATTTTTCTGCTGTTGACTATCTCTTATTATGGGTATATATTCATAATAAATAGTAAGCTTGGGTAAAGGTCAAGCTATCTATTAAAATCTATTTATTAAAATAAAATTAAGAAAGGAAGTGGAAAATTATGCCAAAATTAGATGGAACTGGTCCAATGGGACAAGGTGCGAGAATTGGTCAAGGATTTGGCCCTTGCGGAGGCAGAATGAGACGAGGTTGTGGTTGCCATGGTGGTTATGGTTTCGGTTTTAGGAGATTTATCTCTCCAAAAAACGAACTAGCCGCTTTGGAAGATGAAGAAAAAATACTTGAAGAAGAATTAGCGGCAATCAAAGAGAGAAAAGCAGCTCTAAAAGACCAGCAAAAGTAAAAGAAGACACAGAAAAACAGGAACCGGTCTCTTTAAAAAAAGAGACCGGGTAGTCTTCTTTCAAAAAGAATCTATCACAAAAAATGAAATGAAAGAAAGAATTGCAAAAATTTCCATATTAGTAAATTCAATTTTAGCCGGAATGAAAATTGTTGTCGGTTTTGTTTCTCATTCTTCAGCTATCTTAGCCGAAGGTATTCATTCTTTAACCGATATTTTTTCTTCTGTCATCGGCTATATTGGCATTAGAATTTCAAAAAAGCCGGAAGATCAAAAACATCCCTACGGTCATTATAAATATGAGGTTTTGGCTGGAGTAATCATTACTTTGATTTTGTTAGCAACCGGAGTCAGCATTATTTATGAAGCTTATCAAAAATTTTTAAATCCATTTTTGATAAAAATTCCGGTTTTAGCTTTTGGTGTAATGATTTTATCGGTACTGATTAATGAAATAATGGCTCGCATAAAAATTTATTATGGAAAAAAGGAAAGTTCAATCACCTTATTGTCTGACGGATTTCATTCAAGGATTGATGTTTTTACTTCTTTGGCAGTTTTTGTCGGTTTGTTCTTAACAAGATATTGGATTTATACTGATTCAATTTTGGCTTTATTGATTGGTTTTTATATTATTAAAGAATCATTTTCTTTAGGCAAAGAAGCTGTTGATTCTTTGCTTGATGTTTCGGCTAATCCTGAAATTGAAAAAAAAATAAAGGAAATTATTAAAAAGCAAAATATTAAAATTAATTCTTTAAAAACTCAAAAGAAAGGTTCAGTGATTACCGCCAATTTAGAAATAAGTTTACCAAATAACTTAAGAATTGAAGAGGCAACAAAAATTTCAGAAAATTTAAGAAAAAAGTTAATGGCTAAAATTGAAAATTTAAATTATGTTGCTATTCAAATCAAAAGCCACAAAGTTGAAACTGGATTTTATAAACCAGCTTTTGGCCACGGCTATGGTTGGCAAAGACACGGCAGATTCAAGAAAAAGACAAAAGAAGCAATCAGACAAGGTCCTAACGGATATTGTGTTTGCCCAAAATGCGGCTATAAAGTAGAACATCAAAGAGGAATACCTTGTTCTGCTCTTCAATGCCCAAATTGTAAAACTAATTTGGAGAGAAAATAATATGCCAAGGCCAAAACTTCGCAGAAAAATAGAATTTAACCCAAGTATAACTTATTTTAAACCTCAAGGCGTACCAATGAGAGAACTTGAGATTGTTGAGCTTACAACCGAAGAAATGGAAGCATATCGTTTACGACATATCAACGACTTAGAACAAAAACAAGCAGCAGAAAGAATGAACACCTCACAAAGCACCTATCAAAGAATTTTATATTCAGCTTATAAAAAAATAGCTGACGCCTTGATTAACGGCAAAGCAATCAAAATCATGAAAACAAATTATCAAAAATAAAATATTTCTTCTCACAGTTTTATGAAGAAAATTATTTTTTCTTTTTTCTCTTTTTATTTTTAATTGATCAAAAAATAAAAACAAATTGCCGCAAAATTCGCAATGTTTCGTTTGGTCGGGGTGTCGAGATTCGAACTCGAGCTACATGCTCCCAAAGCATGCGTGCTGCCACTACACCACACCCCGCAAAAAAAATATTTTCAATTTTTCAAAATCGGTTAAATTCTATTATTTTTAATCTTAAAAGTCAATCTTGGAAAATTATTTAAAAATCTTGATAATCTTTTTAAAAGGTGGACTTTTGGTTTTTTTTGTGCTATTATTGTTATGTTAAAAAGACTAACAAACAAAAATGATCATTACTTGGTACGGTCATGCTTGTTTCAAAATTCAAACCAAACCTCAACGAGGCTCTCAATTTGATGAAGTGGTGATTTTTACCGACCCTTTTGATAAATCCATTGGACTTCGTCCTCCTCAAGGAAACGCTGATATTGTCACTATTTCTCATACTCACTATGATCACAATAATGTTCAATCTCTTAAAGGCAATCCTCTGATAATTGACGCTCCAGGAGAATATTCCATCAAAAATATTTCTATTGAAGGAATTGAGTCTTTTCATGATAATCAAGGAGGAGCTTTACGAGGCAGAAATACTATTTTCGTTTTGGAAAGTGAAGAAATTAGGATTTGTCATTTGGGAGATTTGGGTCATATTCTAGAAGAAAAACAACTGGAAAAAATAGGTGAAGTTGATGTTCTTTTGGTACCAGTAGGAGGAAAATACACACTTGATGCCAAAAAAGCTGAGGAAGTAGTTGCTCAAATTGAACCAAAAATAATCATTCCTATGCATTACAAGGTAACTGGACTCAATCTTGACATTGATGACGAAAAAGAATTTTGTTCTCAAATGGGAGCTAAATCAAATGGAAGAGAATCAAAATTGGTTCTCAAAAAAAAAGATTTGGATGAAGTTGAAAACAAATTGGTTTTGCTTGAAATTGCTAATTCCTAGATAAGCATTAAAACGATTCAAAAATGCTTAAATTTGAAATTCTGTTGATTAAGTCAATTGATTAAGTTCAATATAGCCAAAATTCAGAATGTTAGAAGAATTAAATCAAAAACCAGAAAGTTATCGCCGTAAAGTTGTTTTCTTTGCAACTTGTATAGTGGGAATATTTATTATTACCGTTTGGGTAATTATCACCCAAGAAAAAATGTCCCAAATATTGGAAGAAGTTTTTCCTCAAAATAAAAAAGAATTTTTAAGTGAAGAAGACGCCAGTTTTGAAAATATTTTAAATAAGGCTTTAAAAGAAAACACTGAATTCCCCACCGAAGCTCAAAAACAACAAAAATCAGAAGAAAATGAAACAATTTCTTCTGAAGATGAAAAGTTTAGCAAAGAAAATGTAAAACCAAATGAAATTAATCAAGGTTCAGTTGATGAAAAAATAAACAATTTTGAATCTGGAAGTAATTTTCAAAATGAACCTAAAACAAATTTTGAAATTGAAGACGATACAGAAGAAGATGGCACAAAAAAAGAAATTCAAAATAACAAAGATGATTTTTTCATTTTTTAAAAAATATTGAAAAAAGTAGATAA
>FWPV01002539.1_pt1 | contig 17529 bp, 16 predicted proteins | sample 2228371 | NCBI WGS metagenome assembly FWPV01 (sample SAMEA103939776, study PRJEB20133) | metagenome | reverse complement strand
GCCGAACTTTATATGGCTAACCAGTAAAAGTATCTTTTTCAATTTTAGGTTATGTAGCCCAATATATTATGTAAACTTTTTTAAAAGTTTACATAATATAGATTATGCGGTGTAAATTTATTTTTCCATCTGTATATACCTATGATAAAACACAACTGCGGCACAGGAAGACACATTTAGCGACGATGCCTGCCCATTCATTTCTACAGACACGACAAAGTCACACAGTTTTCTTGTTAGTGCTGAAACACCTTTTCCTTCACTACCAAGAACAAGCACAGTTTTTCTGTCAAATATGGTTTCAGACAGTTTTTTGTCGCCGTTTGCTTCAAAACCATAAACCCAGAAGTATTGGTCCTTTAAGTTCCTGATAGTCTGATTTATGTTGCCAACTTTAATAACTGGAATAACTGCAGCTGCCCCTGCAGATGCCTTTATTGTTGTGGGTGTAATTTCACAGGCTCTAACTTTCGGAATTATTATAGCATCAACATTAAAGGCAACGGCATTTCTTATGATTGCACCAACGTTTCTTGGATCCTGAACGTGGTCAAGAACGCATAGAGTTTTAATATTGTCATAATCAATCTGGGTTGCATAGGGAAATTGTTCTATTTCAGCACAAATACCCTGATTATCATTTGTTTTTGAGATTATATCAATTTCTTTGGGAGATGTTTCAACTATCTTTGCCTTTAACCCGGTTATATCAAAGGAAAAATCTGACTGGTTGGAGATATACAGTTTTTTAATTACAGAAGGCTTATATTTGATAAAGTTTAATACAGGATGAATTCCGTAGATTATCACTGAAGTTCCAGCCTATCAAAAAATTCTTTTGGCTCTTTTGCATCTAAGATTGGTCTACCTATCACAAGATAGTCCGCTCCTTTTTGTAATGCCTCAGCTGGTGTCATAGTCCTTTTTTGATCATCGGTGCCAGAGCTAAACCTTATACCTGGGGTTACTATAAGAAAGTCATTGCCACATTTACCGCGGATACTTTCTATCTCATGTGGAGACGAAATTACACCATCAATACCACAATTTTTGCCATAGGCAGCAAAATAAGGTACCAGATCAGCAATTTTATGACTAAATTTTAATTTAGTCAGAGTATTATCGTCCATACTTGTTAATATTGTTACACCTAAAATTTTAGGACCATTAAACTGTTTTGAAATGGATACCGCCCTTTTTAACATCTCTTCTCCACCCACAATGTGAACGGTTAACATAAAAACATTCAGTTCACAGGCTGACTGAACCGCTTTTTCAACTGTGTTTGGTATATCGTGAAGTTTTAAATCTAAAAAGACCTTATAGCCTTTATCCTGCACCTTTTTGACAATATTTGTCCCAAAAAAGATAAATGTCTGAAAACCAATTTTAATAATATCTACACAGCCATTCACACTATCAAGAATGTTATTGATTTTGTTATTGTCCGTTGTATCAAGTGCTAAAATAATTTTTTTGTAATTATTCTGCATTTTTAATTTTATCCTTTAAAAAGTTTATAACACCTTCATACTCCATCAACCATTTTTCTTTAGTCTTTCGATCAACTACTTCAAATTTACCTTCTTTTTTATAAGTATTGCCCACGTTAACTCTAAATGGAACTCCTATTAAGTCAGCATCCTTAAATTTTACTCCCGGTCTTTCGTCCCTGTCATCTATTAACACTTCTATACCACAAGAGTTAATATCATTATAAAGTTTGGTTGATATATCTTTTATTTCGTGATCGTTTATGTTTGTGGGCACAACTATCGCCTGAAATGGTGCAATGGGTAACGGAAAGATGATACCGTCATCGTCGTGATTTTGCTCAATGGCAGCAGCAACGGTTCTGCTTACACCTATGCCGTAACAACCCATAACCATGTAGTTTTCGTTTCCCTTTTCATCTAAATAAACAGCATTCATCGCTTTGCTGTATTTTGTGCCAAGTTTGAAAATATGCCCTACTTCTATCCCCCTTTTACTGTATAACCGCCCTTTCTCGCATCTTGGACAGTAATCTCCGTCTTTCGCCTCAGATATATCTGCAAACTCTGTTATCTCAATATCTCTGCCAAAATTAGCGTTTATATAATGATAATTTTCTTCATTGGCACCTGTGACAAAATTTTTCAATCCTATGAGTGAAATATCGGCAATAATTCTTATGTTTTTTAAGTCATATGGTCCCATATATCCAATAGGAAGCTTGAGTGAGTTTACTATTTCTTCATCGGTTGCAAGTCTTATTTCGTTGGCTTTAAGATGATTTTTTACTTTAATTTCATTACCATCTCTGTCACCTCTTACAAGTGCCATTACAAGCACAGAGTCCACCAGATAAACAAGTGTTTTTACCGTTTTTTCTTTAGGTACGTTTAAGTAGGCAGAAACATCCTCAATGCTCTGTTTGTCTGGCGTATGCACTTTTTCAAAAGGTTTTTCCGGTTCGTCTGTATTAATCTCTGTGATCTTTCTGCTTACTTCTGTCTTTTCCCTGTTTGCGGCATACCTACAGGAATCACACAGGAATATTAAATCTTCTCCACTATCTGCTATTACCATAAATTCATGTGAGAAATTACCACCAATATTGCCAGTGTCAGCCTCAACGGCTCTGTAGTTTAATCCACACCTTTCAAATATTCGGGAATACGCCTCGTACATCTTCATATATGTGATTTCGGCAGATTTTTCATCTATGTCAAAACTGTAGCCGTCTTTCATGGAAAACTCTCTTGCACGCATTACACCGAAACGGGGTCTGATTTCGTCTCTGAACTTAGTCTGTATCTGAAAAAGGTTTAATGGTAACTCCCTGTAAGAACGAACGTTATTTCTAACCAAATCTGTAATAACCTCTTCGTGCGTTGGACCATAACAAAAGTCACGCCCTGCCCTGTCCTGAAACCTTAAGAGTTCCTTTCCATAATAGTTCCACCTACCGCTTTCTTCCCAAAGCTCTTTTGGTTGTACCGATGGCATCAAAACTTCCAAAGCCCCTGCCCTTTCCATTTCTTCTCTTATGATTTTTTCAACCTTTTTAATGGCTTTTAAACCATAGGGCAGAAAGTTATAAATACCACTGGCTAATTTTCTTATCATGCCAGCCCTTATCATTAGCTTATGGCTTATAATTTCTGCATCTGCCGGGTTTTCCTTTAACGTTGGCAAAAAGTATTGACTAAACTTCATAGTAAACCATCCCTCCAATCTGCTTCTATTTTTCTTAATTCTTTAATAAAAATGTCAACCAATCTCTCAGAATTGTCGATTTTGTGTATTAACTTGCCTTTTTTGAATATAATTCCACCTGTTTTTGAACCTGCAACACCTATATCTGCCTCCAGAGCCTCACCAGGTCCGTTTACCGGACAACCCATTACCGCTACCTTAATATTGGCGTTCATATGGGCTAACTCTTTTTCAACTCTTTTTGCAAGTCCAATCACATCAATTTCACGACGGGCACAGGTGGGACATGATATGAGCATAGGTCCCAGTTGTCTTAGCCCCAGAGATTTTAAAATCTCTTTTGCTACAGCCACCTCTTCTACGGGATCTGCTGTCAGAGACACCCTGAATGTGTCGCCTATACCATTTATCAAAAGATTACCTATACCTATCGCAGAACGAATTGTGCCCGCAAATTTTGTTCCTGCCTCTGTTACACCAAGATGGAGAGGTATATCAGACTGTTCCGAAAACTTCGTGTAGGCAGCGATTGTGGTTATTACATCACTGGATTTTAAGGACACCTTTAGTTTATTGAATCCCCTTGCTTCAAAAAAGCTTACATAAGACAAAGCACTTTCCACAAGGGCGTCTGATATGTCATTAAACTTCTTTTTTAGAGCGTGGTCTAAAGAACCAGAATTTACGCCTATTCTGATTCCACAGTCATAATCTCCAGCAACTTCAATTATTTGTTGTAATTTGGCTTTGTTTTTTATATTTCCGGGATTTATTCTTATGCAGTCTGCACCATTTTTAATAGCCATAATAGCCAGTTTATAGTCAAAATGAATATCAGCAATTACAGGCATAGGAGATTTTTTTTTAATCTCTTTTAACGACTCTGCTGCTTCATTATCAGGTACAGCAACTCGTATTATCTCACAGCCTGATTTGTACAGCTTTTTTATTTGTGATAGGGTTTTTTTCACATCTCTTGTGTCGGTATTTGTCATAGACTGAATAGATACAGGACTGTCTCCCCCAATGGCAACTTTACCGATAAATATTTTTCTTGTTTTTTTTCTTTTGATAATCATAATCGGTACTACTTTACCCCAAAAAAGTTTTTTACTCTGAAAATAAAAGTGTTCTTATTTTCGGCAATATATTTTTCTTTATCAAGTTTCTCCATTAACGATACATTTTTATACTGCCTTTCGGTTATTAATTTTGAAACCGCTTCGAGGAACTCCGGCTTATGAATATATGGATACATAACATCTTTCTTAATTTCTAAAAGTTGTGTTTCTTTTACCGCCATTACAGTAGCCTTTCTTTTTTCTCCTGTGAGAAGAGTCATTTCTCCAAAAACGTCGTTTTTACTTATAGTACCCACCTTTGTAGAGTTAACAATAACAGCCAATTCTCCTTCTATAACAAAAAACAGAGAATCGCCTTCTTCGCCTTCTTTTACAATAAACTCACCTTCAGCAAAAACCTTGTAGTTACTTTTTTTGACCAGTTCTTCTATTTCATCTGCAGAAAAGGGTGAAAAGATATCTACTTTACTAATTAAAATTTTTGTCCTTTCAATATCAAAATTAAATGGCTCTTCCTGTTTTTTTCAATTATTTCTCTATGAGGATATGGTATTGAGTAACCTTCTCTTATAATACTATACCATGCCCGCGTTAAAATATCATCTTTAATAACATCCCTTTTGGCATAACTGTTTATGAAAAATCTCATCCGCATGTCTATGGAACTTTCAGAGAATTTTGATGTGTAAACCCGAGGAGCTGGTGTTTTAAGTATGTCCGGATGACTATCCAGAATTTTTAGAAGAATATTTTTCGCCTTTAAGGGTGGCATTTCATAGCCCACCCCGATGGTCAAACTGATGGCACATTTTTCATCATCTTGTTCCTTACCATAGGATGTAATAACATTCTGAAGCATAATGTTATTCGGAATAATGACTTTTTCATTTTCCAGTGTTTTCAGGACAGTATATCTGAAGCCCACATTTTCCACTTTTCCGATAATATCCAAACTGGGTATGGATATCCATGTGTCCTTTTTTAAGTTTTTATCAATCTGAACAGAAAAACCGGCTATTACATTTGAAAGCGTGTTCTGCATAGCAAAGGCAATAGCGGCAGTCAAAACGGCAGAAGTGGTAATTATTGAAGACACTTCTATGTTGAAAATAATCTTCAGTGATGCCATTGCAACTATCATATAAACTATAAGTCTAACGGCATCTTTTATTATTGATGGCACCTGTTTTTTTGATTTATAGTAAATAACGAGATCAATAATGAGATAGTTTAAAAAGTTTGCAAAACAAATTAGGGCGATTATTTCCTGAAGTTTTTTTATAAGCCTTCCATAAAATATGATATTGGAAAGTTCGGCTTCAAAAAATAGTAGCAGTAACCCTATGACGCAAAGTTTTATGTTGCCTTTAACGCCGCTATGGGAAAGCTGTTTATTGAAAAACCTGTTTAATATGAAAATGGTTATAAAAAATAATAAGATTACCAGTAAAAAGATGAGTTTGTTTATAAGAATGAACCGTACATCTATCATAACAAAATCTCTTCAGATTCTTTGACGGTATTCACTGGAAAACGAAACTCCTGTTCCAGCTCACTTTTGAAACTTTGTTTAACCCAGTTTTCACCATGAATCAGGTACAACTGTTTTAAAGAACTAATGGATGAAATCCAGTTCTTAAGAATTTTTTTATCTGCGTGCGAAGAAAATCCGTTTATGGTACACACTTTTGCATTAACATTTATGGGTTCCCCATATATATAAACCACCTTTTCACCGTCCACTATCTGTCTGCCCAGCGTGCCTCTTGCCTGAAACCCCACAAAAATAATACAGTTGTTTTCATTCCAGAGATTGTGTTTCAGATGATGCAATATTCTGCCACCATTGCACATGCCCGAACCAGCTATAATTATAGCACGCCCTTTTATGTTGTTGATTGCTTTAGAATCTTCTGTGGTTTTAGAAAATATAAGATAGGGAAAATAAAAAGGATCCTCCCCTTTTTTAGTTATTATCTGAGCCTCTTCGTCAAAATATTCAAGGTGTTTTCTAAACAGATTTGTGGCATGAATTGCAAGGGGACTATCAAGAAAAACTCTGCAGGGTGGCAGTGATTTTTTTATATAAAGTTCACGTAAAATGTATATAAGCTCTTGTGCCCGTTCCAGTGCAAAAGAAGGTATTATAATATTACCTCCTCTGGAAAAGGCATAATGAATGGCATTTTCAAACTCTCTGTAGGTATCTTCAAAGTTTCTGTGTTCTCTGTCACCATAAGTGCTTTCTATAAAGAGTATGTCTGTATCTGAAGGCTTCTCCGGATCTCTGACAATAGGCTTGTTTCTGTTGCCCAGATCACCTGAAAAAGTCACATTTTTAACATTACCATCTTCTATTACTGTAAATTCAACAAAGGCAGAGCCAAGAATATGCCCCGCATCTTTTAATGTCACTTTAACATTGCCATTTAGATGAAATGTATTGTTATACTGCCATGGGTAGAAAAGATTGATTGTCCTTGCTACATCGTCATCATTGTAAAGTGGTGCCTTTGCCTTTTCACCTCTTCTAAGTGCCTTTTTCAATTGAACATGGTAATCTTCCTCCATGATTTTAGCGGCATCAAGCAGAATTATTCTTGTTAGATCAGCCGTTACAGAGGTACATATTATTCTTCCTTTAAAACCTTGTTTAACAAGTAACGGTAATCTGCCTGAATGGTCAAGATGGGCATGAGTCAAAAAAACTGCATCTAACCTTTTGGGGTCAAATGGAAAAGGCTTTTCGTTTCTGTTATTCTCATCACCCTGAAAAAAACCGCAATCAACAAGTAATCTGGTATCACCTGTTTCAATAAAAAAACAGGAACCAGTTACACCTTCTGCTCCTCCATAGGAAATTATCTTCATATTGTCATAAGGGTTGTTAGCTTTATCAAAAAAATGTATCATAAAATAGTCATGTTAGAAAAGAAAAAAACTGCGGAACTGGAAAAAAGAAAAAAAGAAAAGATTGCCATTCTTGTAATTCTGTGTTTGCTAATATGTCTTTTTATAGCACAAATGATAATCGCAAGGGTTCCCTCTTCTGTCCCCTTTGGTTCAGAAGTTTCTGTTTTTATACTGATTAATGTGAATCTGGTGCTGCTTGTTGTTTTGTTATATCTGGTTATAAGAAATTTTTTCAAGGTTTTTATTGAGTATAAAAAGGGTTTTGGCACACGAATAAAATACAGGCTCGTGTTTGCCTTTCTAATACTATCCATTGCCCCTTCTTTTATACTGTTTTTTATCTCTTCTGCATTTATATCCACAAGTATTGAGCGATGGTTTAACATAAACATAGAACGTTCTCTTGACGAATCACTTAAGGTTGCCAAAACATTCTATAAAAACTCTTCTGACAATGCGCTTTTTTACGCAAAAAGGATCAGTTCCATAATCAGGGAAAAGAAGATGCTTGATCAGGAAAATCTGCCTCGTCTTGCTGCATTTGTAAGGGAGAAAAAAATGGAGTATAACCTCGAATCTGTAGAGGTCTTTTCAGCAATAAAGGAACAACTTGTAAAAGAAATACCAAAAGATGCCCGCCCAACGGATCCGACCACCAGCATCATAGAGGATGCATTAAAGGGAAAGGAAGGAATAATAGTTGAAGAGTCTAAAACAGGCGATATAATAAGGGCTTCTGTTCCTGTATTTTCAACATTTATTGCCACAGAGCCTGTGGGTGTTGTGGTTGTAAGTTATTACATCCCCCACAGCATGGTCAGCAAAATGCAAATAATATCTGAAACTTATGAAAAATATGGCAAGTTACTGATGTTTAAAAAACCACTAAAGTCAGTTCTGATCATAATGCTTCTTGTTACAACTCTTTTAATCATTTTTATTTCTATATGGTTCGGTTTATATATGGCAAGAGAGCTTACAGAACCTCTGGAAAGCATGACAAAGGTTGCCAAAGAGGTTTCTTCAGGCAATCTTAACCTCCGTGTTGATGTGGACAAAAAAGATGAAGTGGGACACCTTGCGGAAGCCTTTAACAAAATGCTTGCTGATATTAAAGCAAAAAACGACATTATAGAAGCTCAGTCAAATTACCTTAAGATATTAATGAACAAAGTTAGTGCAGGTATCCTGTCCGTTACACCTGACGGAATGGTTGTGGCTTTTAACGAAATGCTTAAAAAGATTTTTGAACTGGAAAACCCGACAAACAAAAAACTTACCGATATTTTCAACCCTATTCCGGGCGGAAAAGATTTAATAGACATTTTTCTGCTTGGCAAAAAGGATGCACAGAGAGAAAAAATAGTTCACATCATAATCAACAGTAAAGACAAATATATTAAGTGTGATTCTTCTCCCATGTTTGATGAAAACCAGAATCTTATTGGTGTGGTTGGCGTTTTTGAAGATGTGACACAAAGCATACGCTATCAAAAGATGCTTGCCTGGCGTGAAGTTGCAAGAAAGGTAGCCCATGAGGTCAAAAATCCGCTAACACCAATACAACTTTCTGCAAGCAGATTAAAAAAGAAGTACGAACAATACATAAAACCGGAAGACAGGGAAACGTTCAATGAGTGTATTAATGTTATCATATCTCAGGTAGAAGATATTAAAAACTTGATAAACGAATTTTCTGCCTATGGCAGAATGCCTTCTCTCAAATTTGAACCTAAAAATATCGGCGATATACTAATGAACACTTACACACTTTTCAAAGAGTCACATAAAAATATTGAATTCCTTTTAAATATTGCTGATAATATACCTCCTGTTAACTGTGACGAAACGCAGTTAAAAAGGGCTTTTATAAACCTTATTACCAACGCGGTGGAAGCACTTGAAGGGACCGAAAATGGTGTTGTCACAATATCTGCCGGTTATAATAAGGAAAAAAATGTTGTTTTTGTTTCAATTAAAGATAACGGAAAGGGCATCAAGGAAAGCTATAAAAACCAGCTCTTTGAACCCTATTTTTCAAGAAAAAAAGGTGGCACAGGTCTTGGATTATATATTGTAAACAACATAATCTCGGGACATAACGGCACCATAGAAATATTTGACGTAACACCACACGGTGCAGAATTTGTTATAACCTTTCCAGTTAGCAGGGAGAAAATATGAAAAGCAAAATCGTGGTTATTGATGATGAAAATGCTATAAGAAACAGTTTGAAGGGCGTTCTTGAGGACGAAGGGTTTACTGTTTTTACGGCAGAAAATGGACAAGAAGGAATCAGGATGGTTCGGGAAAACATTCCTGATTGTGTTCTGCTTGATATCTGGATGCCCGGAATGGACGGAATAGAAGTCCTTGAACGGCTAAAAGAAGAACTTCCTCAAATACCTGTAATTATAATGTCTGGCCACGGGACCATAGAAACGGCAGTCAGGGCAACAAAGATTGGTGCCTTTGATTTTATTGAAAAACCAATATCCCTTGAAAAACTTATTCTGCTTTTAAACAATGCCATTAACTACTATAAAATTCTTAACGAGAATATCTATCTTAAAAAGCAGGTTGAAAAGAAGGTCTCCATTATTGCCCTTTCACCGGCTTCAAAAAAATTAATATCCCAGCTGGAAGCTCTTGCAAAATCTGACATGAACGTGATTCTCACAGGCGAGGAAGGAACAGGAAAGACTTTTTACGCCAGATATTTACACACTGCTGCAAAACTTACAGGCAAATTTGTGGAAGTTGATGCCGCAACAGCAGTAGACAATAAAAATATAATTGAAAAAATAAGACTGGCTTTTGAAGGCACACTGTTCTTAAAAAACTTTACACTGTTAAACAACGCGAATCAAAACCTGATACTGCAACACAAAGACAAAATGAAACTTGTTTTTTCTACTACCGAAGAGATAGAAATGGCGATAAAAAGTGAAAAGATTCAGAAATCATTTGTGTTTGGTGTTAATGCGACCACCATCATAGTACCTCCACTGAGAGAAAGAAAAGAGGATATTCCCCATTTTATCACCTATTATTGTGAGCAGTTTTCAAGGATTTATAACAAAAACATACGATTCAGTAACGAAGCCTTAAAAATTCTTGAAAAATATGAATGGCAGGGAAACATTAAGGAACTTAAAAACTTTGTTGAGCACATATTTATCACCTTTAAAGCAACTGTCGTTACGCATAAAGATTTGCCTGACTACATAATGAGGAACTGCAAGCTTTCTGTTGTTAGCGAAAAGCTTTTTCAACACAACCTGTTGTCAGAGGCTCTGAACTCTTTTGAAAAAGAGTTTTTGAAGGCAAAACTAATTGAAACATGCGGAAACATCAAAAAAACTGCTGAAATAACCGGCACAGACAAAGAACAACTTAAAAAGAAAATAGCAGAGCACAAACTCACCGAGTATGTCAGACAATAACATAAAAGATTATGGAGTTATCTTAAGAACGCTGAATTATGGCGAACTTGACAAATTAGTCTATATCTTTCTTCAAAATCATGGAATTGTAAAAGCCATCGCTTACGGGGCAAAAAAAAGCAAAAAACGCTTTGGTGGAAATCTGGAACCTTACAATCTTCTTTTTTTTAACATTGCCTCAAAAAAAAACCTGTATCACATTCAGGAGATAAAGATTGTAAAACTTTTTATGGATATAAGAAAGAGTTTAAAATCAATAGAAATGCTGCAGAGTGTTTCACAAATACTGCTCAAAATATCGCTTTCACCGGACAAAAATCTGTTTAAGCTGTTTTATTTTTTACTTTTAAAACTAAATAAACCGGAAGTAAAAGATGAAATGTTTAAGGCTTATTATCTTTTTCTGATTTATTTGCTTAAACATGAAGGTTTCTTCCCACCAAAAAATACCTGTTTTAATTGTGGTGATAACAAAGAAACAGAATTTTTAGTTTCCCCCAACCGTGAACCTCACTTTTTATGTGCCCGATGCCTGACAGATGCATACCCAAACAGTTACATCGCAAACCGTGAAGTCCTGAACTTCATAAATAACAGTCTGAAATCTCCTAAGTCTTTGTTTAAACTGAGTTTTCATGCTAACAATTATATTCAGCTAAATAACATACTAAATTCACTGATTTCACATTTTTTTCACGTAACACTGCCTCATCTTGAATATTAACAAACTTTTAACTTTCTCTTAACACTGTTTTAAATTTTTTCAGCCATAATTTTTTTTAAAAAAAGGGAGGTGAAAAAAATTAACAGAATTTTAACAAATTTGTAACACTTTTGTAAAAAAACTTCCCTAACTTAAAAAAATCAGGAGGAACTATGAAAAAAATTTTAGTACTGTTAACGCTTTTGCTGATGTTTTCAACAACTTCCACTGTCAGGGCAGAGAAAACCATTAACGGCGCAGGAGCTACATTCCCCTACCCTCTCTATTCTGCTTGGGCTTTTAATTACAACAAGGCAACAGGTGTTAAACTCAATTATCAATCGATTGGCTCTGGGGGAGGGATAAGACAGATAATCAACAGAACCGTCGATTTTGGTGCATCTGATAATGTACTTACACCGGAAGATCTGAATAAGGATAATTTATTACAGTTTCCTACTGTTGTAGGCGGAGTTGTTATAGTAACAAACATACCAGAACTTAAAGAAGCCAGATTAAAGCTCGACTCAGAGGCTGTATGCAAAATATTCCTTGGTGACATTAATAAATGGAATGATAAAAAAATAAAAGACCTGAATCCAGAACTTAAATTACCAGATGCTAACATTACTGTGGTTCACAGATCGGACGGTTCCGGCACCACTGCAATTTTTACTCATTATTTAAGCGGTGTGTGTGCAGACTGGAAAGAAAAGGTTGGATTTGGCACAGCTGTAAAATGGCCTGTTGGTATAGGTGGCAAGGGTAATGAAGGTGTTGCCAATTATGTTAAAAGGACACCTAATTCTATTGGATATGTAGAATTTGCCTATGCAAAACAAAACAACCTGACATATATACTTCTTAAAAATCGGGCAGGTAACTTTGTTGAACCATCTTTTGAAACATTTGAGGATGCTGCTGAAACGGCTGACTTTAATGCCGATAATCACTTCGCCATCTGGTTGACTAACTCTCCCGGAAAAAATGCCTGGCCCATTGCAGGCGCAACATTCATTCTTCTTGCAAAAGAGAAAAAGGAGGCAAATGAAAAGGCTCTAAAGTTTTTTGACTGGGCATTTAAAAATGGTGATGCAAAGGCAAAAGAGCTTATTTATGTTCCTTTGCCAAAAACAGTAAAAGACAAAATAAGGGCGTACTGGAAGGCAAACGGGCTATATTAACACAAACAATTTTACCTAAGTATGACAGGATAAAAACCATCCTGAGTTTAGTCAATTCAGGATGGTTTTTGTTATGAGAGTGAGGTAATTCATTCGAAAAATTTAGAGAGGTTTTACAAAAAATAAAATGTTTAAAAAGAAAAATTTAAGTGACACAATTTTTTCGTTTATTACAGGCATTTCTTCTTTTTCTGTGATTCTGATTATTATCGGTGTTTTGTACGTACTTTTTACTGAAGCCTTTTTGGCTATAGAAAGATTTGGTTTTGTAAAGTTCATAACGACAGTCGACTGGGATCCAGTAAAAGAATCTTATGGGGCAGCAGCGGCACTTTATGGCACTCTTGTAACTACTTTTATAGCTCTTCTTATTGCAGTGCCCATTGGGATTGGTATAGCAATATTTGTTACAGAAGTGGCACCAAACTTTCTTAAGGGACCGGTGGGTGCTGCCATAGAGCTTCTCGCTGCAATACCAAGTATAATTTATGGTATGTGGGGTCTTTTTACACTTGCCCCGATAATGGCAAACTATATAGAACCTTTTTTGCAAAAAACCATTGGAAAATTGCCGGTTGTAGGAATTTTGTTCGAGGGGACGCCTCTTGGTATAGATCTGCTGTCAGCAAGTATTATACTTTCCATTATGATAATCCCGTTTACAGCAAGTATCTCTCGAGATGCCTTTAACTTAACGCCTTCTGTGGTTAAGGAATCAGCATATGCTGTGGGTGCTACAAAATGGGAAGTGGTAAAGGATGTTGTTTTACCATACTCAAAGTTAGGTGTATTTGGCGGTGTGGCTATATCTCTGGGCAGGGCTTTAGGCGAAACCATGGCTGTTGCCTTTGTGCTTGGGAATAAAAACCAGATAACCGCTTCATTACTTGATGCTGCAGCTACAGTCACTGTTAAACTTGCTAATGAGTTTACTGAGGCGGATAAAGATATATACCTTTCCTCACTTTATTTTCTTGCACTTTTGCTTTTTGTTAAGAGTTTTGTCATTCTTGCTATTGCCAAATTTTTCATTTTAAAGGCTGAAAGGAGAAACGGTAAGTGAGTCGTGAAAGACTTAGATTAATAAAAAGTTATTTCGCTTTTATTATCAGTACAATTACTGCTGTGTTTGGTATATTCTGGCTTGTATTTATAATCGGTGATGTACTGTATCATGGTATAGGAGCTTTAAATATTGAATTATTTCTGAACGATCCGGTTCCTGCTGGAGAAGAAGGCGGAGGATTGAGAAATGCCTTTGTTGGACATCTGATGATCACATTTTTTGCTACATTAATCGGTGTTCCCATTGGAATACTTGGTGGAACATTTATTGCCGAATATGCAAGAGAAACTAACATTGCCAGATTCATAAGTATACTTTCAGACATAATGATAAGTGTTCCTGCCATAGTAATAGGAACATTTGTTTATGCTATTGTTGTAAAACCAATGGGACACTTTAGCGGCTGGGCAGGGTCAATTGCATTATCATTAATAATGATACCAGTTGTGCTAAGAACAACTGAAAATATGCTTTCTTTAGTTCCCTGGACAATAAGGGAGGCTGCATTTGCTTTAGGTGCTCCCTATTATAAAGTTATTATACAGGTTGTTTACAGAGGGGCGGCTACAGGTATTTTAACTGGGGTACTTTTAGCTATTGCAAGGGTTACAGGCGAAGCGGCTCCTTTATTATTTACCTCCTTTAACAATTCTTTTTTTTCAACTAAAATGAGTGAACCAATAGCCTCACTTACTGTTACCATATTTCAGTATGCCATGGGACCCTATGATAGCTGGCATGCACAGGCATGGGCAGCTTCATTCATGATAACTTTTTTTGTCCTTATTATAACAATCTTGGGTAGATTAATTATTAAATGGAGGTATAAAAAGTGATAAAAGAAACAACAATTGAAGTAAAAAATCTTAGTTTCTACTATGCTGGCAATATTCAGGCATTGAAAAACATAACTTTCCCAATTTACAAAAATTCTATCACCGCGATGATCGGCCCTTCTGGTTGCGGGAAAACTACCCTTCTTCGTTGCTTTAACAGGATGCATGATCTTTATCCCAAGAACAGGTATGAAGGAGAAATTTTTTTTGAAGGCCAAAATATTCTTTCTGCTGATGTAAATGTTATAAACTTAAGAAGCCGTATTGGTATGGTCTTTCAGAAACCCACACCCTTTCCCATGACCATTTTTGATAACATTGCTTATGGACTAAAACTTAAGGGTATAAAAAATAAGACAGAACTTGAAGATCGCGTTATTACTGCTCTTAATAACGCTTCTTTGCTTGAAGAAGTAAAAAATAAGTTAAACTTCAGCGCCTATGAACTTTCTGGAGGTCAACAACAGAGGTTATGTATTGCAAGGGCACTGGCTGTAGAACCGGAAGTTATACTTTTTGATGAACCAACATCTGCTCTGGATCCAATATCAACATCAAAGATTGAAGAACTCATAGTGGAACTCAAAAAAAAGGTGACAATTATAATAGTTACCCACAATATGCAACAGGCAGCAAGGGTTTCAGACTACACCGCCTTTTGCTACTTAGGAGAGTTAATAGAGTTTGGCGAAACAGAGAAACTATTTACAAATCCATCTAACAAACTAACAGAAGATTACATAACAGGGAGATTTAGCTAATGGTTTTAATTGAACAAAGTATTAAAGAGATAGAAATAAAACTGCTTGAAATGGCTGATTTGGTTCAGTCCCAAATTACAGACTCAATAAAATCCCTTCTTGAAAGAGATTCCAGCCTTGCAAAGTGTGTAATGGAAAGAGATAGAAGAGTCAATTACTATGACGTTCTTATTGATGAAGATTGTATTGCTTTTATAGCATTAATGCAGCCAAAAGCTAAGGATTTGAGAGAAATTATAACCATGATGAAAATGACTTCTGATCTGGAGAGGATAGGCGATATGGCTGTTAATATATGTGAAAGGGCTATAGAACTCAATGAAGAACCTCCTTTAAAACCTTATATTGATTTACCAAGAATGGCAGAAATAGCTAAGGGCATGGTGAAAAATGCTATCGAAGCTTTTATCAAAAAAGATAAAGAACTTGCCTGCAAAGTTATAGAAAGTGATGATGAAGTTGATTTACTGATGAGACAAATTGCAAATGAACTTACCCTTTTTATGATTGAGGATCCAAGAAAGATATCCAGGGCGATTAAAATTACCTATATAACCAAATACATTGAACGCATAGCAGACCACGCAGTTAATATGGCTGAAACGATTATTTATCTTATTGAAGGCAAAATTGTAAGGCATACAGAAAGTGAAGACAGTATTTGCTCTGGCTCTCCACCGCAAGAATAAACTTGAAAACTTACAAATAAATTACGTCTCTGTCATTATAGAGGGCGATGAAAAGTAACATATAATCTTTTAGGTGTCTTGTAATAAGAAAATTCTCTTTTACATGAGCCTTTCCATTTTCTCCCAGCCATTTTGCATAGTCAGGGTTAGCAAGTAAAGTTCTTATGGAGTAAGCAGCTCCTTCTATTGAATGGCAAAGAAGACCAGTTAACTTATTTTTAACCTGTAATAATATGCCACCTACTGCTGAGGCTACAATAGGTTTTCCTTTCCACAATGCCTCGGTTACGGTTAATCCGAATCCTTCTTTAATAGATTTTTGGATTATAACTGTTGCCGCCCTTTGTAAAGCATTAATTTCTATGTCTGCATCAGATGGAAGAAGTAATATATGAATATCATTTTCCCCTTCTGCTATTTGTTTAACTTCTCCTAAAACTCTATCTGATTCTGGATCATCTGTTGCTGTTCCGCCTGCTAAAATGAGTTGACATGGTGTACTTTTTTTTACTATTTTAAAAGCTTTTATTACACCAACAGGGTCTTTAAGATAATCGAATCTTGATACCTGTAAAATAATAGGTTTATCTTTGTCGATTTTGTATTTGTTTAATACTTTTTCAATTTCATCGTCTGTAAGCTCTTTATTTTTATCACTTAAAGGATCTATTGATGGGTAGATAAGAAACATTTTATTAGGTAAGGTTTTTGCAAAGTTTGGGGCTGAAAAAACAGTCCCATTATATTTAACTACATAATCCTTTATAAAATTCCAGACTTTATCATCTGGATTTGATATATCAATGTGACACCTCCAAATCCACTTTTCCCCATATTCATTTCTTCTATTTATTAATGCTACAGGTTGCGGATCATGGACAAAAATGATGTCACTATTTAAAGCAAGTTCTTCAGCATTTTTTTTGTTTATTTCAAGAAAATAAGAAAATTCTTCATAAGTTATTTCCTCTTTTTTCCCATGCAAGGCGTTATGAAATTTTTTTGTAATGGTAAAAAAACTGTTATCACCCTTTATTACAGACCATTTGGTGTTAATGCCTAACTGGTTTAAGAAAGGAACCATTCGTGAAAGAATTTCTGCAACGCCGCCGCCCACATAAGTAGAGTTTATATTCAATATAGACTTCCCCGAGAGATGATTGGCAGCAAGTTTTAGCTCCTCAATAATATTTTTACCTACAATAGGTTCATAATCCATTAATCTGGCTTTATATTTATACTGTAACTCGTTGTGCAAACGATGCCTCCCTTTCTAAATGTTTATCTATAATTTCAATAATTTTTGTCCTCATACCTTCTACAGATAACATATATGGATCAAGAGACATTATTTTTTCTGATAAAATGTTGTCTCCTAAATTCTCTTCGATCCACACAGAAAAATCATTAGCTATCTTACCCAATCGTAACTTTGCCTCATATATGTGAAAAAATATGGAGTTAGGGCTTATAAATTTTAGATTTTCTTTAAACTCAACTAAATTATGTGCCAGATATGGTGTTGGAATAATTACACTCAGTGATTTTATAAAATGAAACTCCTGCCCTTCCAGACAGTTATTTGTCCTGTCATATAGGTGTAGGTGTTCTTCAATTATATTGATAATCCTGTTTCTTAAGGCACTTA
>FWPV01008730.1_pt1 | contig 17530 bp, 19 predicted proteins | sample 2228371 | NCBI WGS metagenome assembly FWPV01 (sample SAMEA103939776, study PRJEB20133) | metagenome | reverse complement strand
CCTCGGCAAGACCTACGGCAACCTGGTCGCCCTCGCCGATGCCGATTTCGAGGTGCGCCCCGGCGAGGTGCGCGCCCTGATCGGCTCCAACGGCGCCGGCAAGTCGACGCTGGTCAAGATCCTCACCGGCGCCGTGACGCCGACCCGCGGCACCGTGGAGATCGGGGGCCGCCCCGCGCCGCTCGGCGACCCGCTCGGGGCGGAACATCTCGCGTTGCCAGGCAGCAGCATCGGCTCCTTCGATCGCCCAGCCGTCTTCGGCGGCGTGGATCGCCGCATAGGTGCGCCGGATCTGGCGCACTCCTGCCTGGTCGTTGCCGACGATGTCGAGCGCCAGCCGACGGGTGAACGGCAGCAGCTCGTCGTGCGGCACGACATGGTTGACGAGCCCCCACTGCAGAGCCTCGTCGGCTGACAAGAAGTTGCCGGTGTAGCTCATCTCTCGGGCCCGCCGCACGCCGATCGCTTGGGGCAACAGCACGGTGAGGCCCCAGCCCGGCATGACGCCGACGCGAGCGTGGGTGTCGCCGAACTTGGCGCGCTCGGAGGCGACGAGGAAGTCACAGTTGAGAGCCAGCTCCAACCCCCCGGTCACGGCCGCCCCGTTGATGGCACCGATCACCGGCTTGGTCAGCTCCGGGAACGGGCCGCGTCGGCCACGCGCGTTCGGCCGGCCGTCGGCGCCGCTGCCGGTGCCGAGGTTGCCCCCGCTCGAGCCGAGCTCGTGCAGGTCGAGACCCGCGCAGAACGCCGGGTCGGCGCCGGTGAGGATGATGACGTCGACGTCGTCACGGGCGTCGGCCTCGGACAGCAACGCCGGGAGGCGGCGCAGCACCTCGCTGGAGAGCGCGTTGCGCGCCTCGGGTCGGTTCAAGGTGATGGTGGCGATGCGCTCGCTCACGTCGAGCAGCACGACCTCGGGTGTCGGATCGGGCATGTGGTCAGTCTGGTCGCTCGTCGTCGGTGGGAAGGAACTGCAGCTTCAGATCGCCCAGCTTGACGAGGGTCGCGGCGATCCAACCGCCGAGCGCGCCGAAGTGCTCGTCGAGCACGGCGCTGGCGCCGTCGGCGAGAGTCTCCTCGGCCAGCTCGTAGAGCCCTTCGTAGGTGATCTCGATGGCATGCTCGGCGGGCAGGTCCAAGTCGGTGTACCCCGTTTCGACCGTGATGCCCGCCTGTTCCAAGCGCTCGTCACCGATGAGGGGGCTGACCGCCGGCAGGATGGATCGCACCGCCTCGGGCGAGGGAACCTCAGCCAGGCGCTGGACGCGGAACACGATCTCCATCTCGATGGCCGGTCGCTCGTCGAGCACCTCGTCGACGTACCAGCGGCGGTAGGCGGTCTGGCTCCACGTCGGCCAGTCGAAGGTGATGTGGGCGACGACCCGAGGTGGCTGGCCCTCGCCCGGCAGCCCGTAGCTCGTCTCCCAGGTGACGTCGCCGAGCAGCACGTCGACCTGGAAGTGCTCCTCGAACGCCTGTCGCTCGAGGAACGCCCGCTCGAACGCGTCCCGCAGGGCGCTGATGGCATCGGTGAAGACGTGGTCGAGCATGGCCGACGGCGAGGCTAGCTAGGTCCGCTCGTAGCGGTAGCGGCCGCCGGTCGGACCGTCGAGCATCCACAGCCGGTTGCGGGGCCCGGGGAGGTCGGCGTCGCCGGAGTCGTACCCTGAATCGCCGGCCCACAGCAAAACCGACATCCCGTCGGCGGTTCGCGCCGGACGGGTCACGTAAGCCGGAGGATCGCAGCGCTGACGGGCGTGGTGGAACGAGCCGAACTGGGCCAGCTCGTGGAGGGTGACGATCGTCGGTGGCGCCATGGGCAGCTCGGCAGCGAGCGCAGCGCTCGGGTGCAACCAGCGGTACTCGACGATCTCGTGTCCGTCGATCTCGACGTCGTCGCCGGCCCAAGGGGCGAGGAAGAACCACGTGGCAAAGCGCCGGGGGGCGATGGCCGGGGGGGTCCAGTGGCTCCAGACGGTGAGCGAGTCGGCCGCAAGGCGCAGGCCGACCTCCTCGCGGGCCTCCCGCACGGCGGCGCTCGCGGCTCGCCCCAGCTCGTCGTCGCCCAGGTCGTCGTCGTCCACACGGCCCCCAGGGAACACCCACATCCCGGCGAACGCCCCGACGTCGCTGCGGCGCAGGAGCAGCACCTCGAAGCCGGGCTCGCGCACCACCACGACCGTGGCCGCCGGGCGGGCCGCGGGATCCGGTGTGGGTTGGGCAGCGGACATGCACGAGCGATGCTACGTGTGCGCGAGACTCCCGCGATGCCCTTGGTGCTCGTCGACGTCGCCGACCGCGTGGCCACCCTCACGCTCAACCACCCAGCGGAGCGCAACACGCTCACTGCACCCATGGTGGCCGAGATCGTCGCAGCCATGGACGCGATCGAAGCCGACGACTCGGTCGGGGCGGTCGTGGTCACGGGCGCCCCGCCTGCGTTCTGCGCGGGGGCCAACCTCGGCAACCTGGCCGAGTCCGACCGCGAGAGTCTGGGCTCGATCTACGAGGGCTTCTTGCGGATCGCCCGCAGCCCCCTGCCCACCCTGGCCGCGGTCAACGGCGCAGCGGTGGGAGCAGGTATGAACCTGGCATTGGGGTGTGACGTGCGCCTCGCGGCCCGCCGCGCCCGCTTCGACACCCGGTTCTTGCAGATCGGTATCCATCCCGGTGGGGGGCACACCTGGATGCTGCGTCGGATCGTCGGCCCCCAGGCGACGTTCGCGACCGTGGTGTTCGGCGAGGTGCTCGACGGGCCCGAGGCCGAGCGGATCGGCTTGGTCCATCGGTGCGTCGACGACGACGAGCTGCTGGCCGAAGCCCACCGGATGGCCGCTCGAGCGGCCGAGGTGCCCCGGGAGCTGGTGCTGGAGGTGAAGCGCACCATCCACGCGATGGCCGACGTCACCTCCCACGCCGATGCCGTGCAGCGCGAGCTGGAGCCCCAGGTGTGGAGCACCCGCCAGCCGTGGTTCGCCGAACGGCTCGCCGCCCTGCAGCAACGGATCTCTTCGCGTCGCTCGGACGCCGACTGAGCCCGACCGGCACCCCGCCCGAGCGGCGAGGGACCTCTGTCCCTTCCGATGATCCGGCGGCTGAGGTACCGTCCAGGTCCGAGGGGGAGTTCACGGACCCGAACGGGAGGAACCGATGAGCAAGCGCCACCGGAGCCAGGAATCGGCACCGTTGCCGAAAGCTGAGCTGCGAGCCCAGGCACGAGGGGAGCGGCACCGGATCAACACCGAGCTGCACACCCTCGCCGAGGCCGTCACGTACGGCGATGTCGAGCCCGACGACGTGGAGGAGCCCGGCGCGAGCTTCAAGCCGGAGCACCACCGCGACGCCGAGCGTGACATCAAGAAGCTGCAGCCCCGTCGGTTCCGGCACTGGAAGCTGAAGGACTGGAAGCGGCGCACGGCCCGCCGTCGGGCGAAGGCCGAGGCGTGGCGGTTGGCCGAGGAGACCTGACCGCCCTCACAGCCACGCAGCAGCGAGCTCGTCGCGGCGCTCGGCCCACTCCTCGGCGGTGATCGCATAGCGCACGTGGTCTTCCCACGTGCCGTTGATCTCGAGGAACCGCAGGGCCACACCTTCCTCGCGAAGTCCGAGCTTTTCGACGACGCGTCGGCTGTTGGCGTTGCGCGGGATGATGCAGATCTCGAGGCGGTGCAGCCGCAGGTCCTCGAACGCGTACCGGGCGAGCACGACCACGCCCTCGGCCACGTAGCCGTGACCGGCTCGGGCCTGGTCGATCCAGTATCCGACCGTGCCGGACTGCATCGCCCCGCGCACCACGTTGTTCAGGTTCACCTCACCGGCGAACTGGTGGTCGACGAACAGGCCGAAGGCGTAGCCGCTGCCGGCGCTGCGCTCACGATCGCGCGCGTGACAGCGGGCGCTGAACGCCTCGCGGTCGATCGCAGGGTCGGGGGCCGAGGGTGGGCGTCGGGGTTCCCACACGGTCAGCCAGTCGTGGTTGCGCCGGCGCACCTCGGACCAGCTGGCGAAGTCGCCGGGCACGAGCGGACGCAGCACCACGCGGCGCCCGTACAGGCGCAGGCCACGACCGGGCGACACGACCGACGGGTGCGTCACCACCTCAGTCCACCTCTCGCAGCTGCGCACAGACCCCGTCGAGCAGGCTGTGGTGCGACACCACCAGCTCGTCGGCGTGCCAGCGCCGCAAGATGGCCACGAGGACGCAGCACCCCCCGACGATGACGTCGGCACGCTCGGGCGGCAGCCCGGGGTTGTGGACCCGGTCGGCCAGGGGCTCGGTGGCGAGGGTGCGGAACACGTCCTCGGCGGCGTCACGGCGCAGCCGGAAGCCGTGGACCGCTGCGGGGTCAGAGCGTGCCAAGCCGAGCTCGACGGCAGCGACCGTGGTGATCGTGCCGGCGATGCCCACGAGCGTCCGAGCGGCGGCCGCATCGGGCAACTCCCGGAGGGCGTCGTCGAGCAGGTCGTGGACGATGCCGAGGGCGTTCGTGAGCTCCTCCGGTCGGGGTGGGTCGGAGTGCAACACCGACTCGGTCAAGCGCACGGCCCCGACGTCGAGCGAGACGGTCCCGACCAGCTCGGTCGCCGCCGAACCCTCGCCGCCGAGCATCAGCTCGGTGGAGCCACCCCCGATGTCGATCACCAGGTGGGGTGGGCGGGTGTCGACGAGCGCCGTGGTCGCCCCGCGAAAGGCGAGCGCGCCCTCGTCGGGGCCCGAGATCAGTTCGGGACGCACCCCCAGAACGGCCTCGGCGGCGTCGAAGAACTCCTCCCGGTTGGTGGCGTCGCGGCTGGCGCTCGTGGCCACCGCCCGAACGGCCCCGACACCGTGGCGGTCGAGCAGCTCGCGGTATTCGCGTAGCTGGGCCAACGTCCGCTCGACCGCTTCCTGGGCGAGCCGGCCGGTCGCGGCCACACCTTGCCCCAGCCTGGTGACCGCCACGATGCGCTCCAGCTCGTGCCCCGCAGGGTCGACCACGAGCAGGTTGGTGGAGTTCGTGCCGATGTCGATCGCGGCCACGGGCGCCGAGGTCACGGGGACGATCCTTCCTCAGCCGCGAGCTGCTCGGCCACCCAGCGGCCCACGGGGTCGTCCCCCCCGGCGAGGTGCCAGGCGTAGTGGGCGTGGAGGCACTTGACCCCCCGGCGGGTCCCGCCGACGCCCCCGGTCGGTCGGGGCCCGGTGTGACCGGCGGGCACGGCGGCGTCGCGCTCGGCGGCGTAGCGGCGGTGGGCGTCGGCGAGCTGCTCGGGGTCGACGGCCGCTTCGGCTCGAGCGACACCACCGGCGGCCTCGAGACGGCTCACGGCGAGTGTGGCTGCTCGGCCGACGAGCCAGTAGCGGGTCGGCATCGGCGTGCCGTCGGGCAGCAGCGGAGGGTTGCGGATCACCACTGGTGAGCCGTCCGGGTCGCGCACCACGACCTCGAACGGCCCGCGCGGCTCGCGACCGAGGAGCTCGCGGACTCGGACCCGGTCGAGCTCGTCGGGCTCCTCGACGGCCATCTCAGCGGCGGCGTCGACGGCGGCGCCACACGAGGAGCACGACGAGGAGCCCGACCAGCACCGGCACGAGTCGCTTGGCGATCGCGCCCCCGGCCACCTGGCCCAGGTCGAGCGGCTCGGCCGCCGGACCTTCGATCTTGCGCACGGTCGGCGCGGCGGGTGCGGTTGGCGACGCCGGAGCCTCGGAGGCAGCAGCCTCGGTCGACGGGGCCTCGGTCGACGGGGCCTCGGTCAGCGGGGCGGCGGTGGCGGTCGCGTTCGCGGGTCCGGGGGCACCCTGCTCGTCGATCAGGCGGTTCAGGTTGTCGGAGAACTGAGCGAGGAGCTTGTCGCTCACGTCGGCCAACGCGCCTCGGCCGAACTGGGCCACCTTGCCGGTGATGGACAGGTGGGTGAGGACCTTGCAGGTGGTCACCTGCTCTGAGACCGGCTCGAGCTGTGCGGTGATGAGCGCCTCGGCGTTGCCCTTTCCGCCCGTGTCACGGCCATGGGCTTGGAGCACGGCTTTGTGGTTGGCGTCGTCCTGCTCGACGAAGTGGGCCTCGCCTTTGAACTTGGCCAGGATCGGGCCGACTTTCACCTTCACCTGACCCCGGTAGATGTCGCCTTCGATCTCCTGGAGCTCGGCGCCGGGCAGGCACGGCGCGATCCGCTCCACGTCGGTGAGGATCTTCCAGGCCTCGTCGATCGGCCGGTGCACGGTGAACTCGTGGTTCAGGTCCATCGTCGAAGGTCCTCCAACGTGTCGATGTCGGCGGCGGAGCCACTGCAGGGTACTTCCTCGACGAGCTCGGGTCGAAGGCGTGCCAACGCACGGGCGCCCGTATCGCCCGACGTGGGGAGCAGGGGCCAGATCGAGGCGTCCAGCCGCACCGGGTTGCCGCGGACGCCGGCGTACGTGGCCACGCCCATCGGGCGCGACCGCGAGACGGCCACCGCTCGCCAGCACGCTGCCTCGACGAAGGGTTGGTCGGCCAGTCCCACCACCACCCGCTCGGCACCGAGCGCGGTGGCGGCCCGCAGACCGGCCTGCAGCGATCCGGCCTGACCGTCGGCCCAACCAGCGTGGTGCACCTCGTGGACCCCCCGAGGCAGGTCGAGCGCCACCGCACCGGTCACGACGATCACGTCGGCGAAGCCGGCCCCGAGGACGGCGTCGAGCGCCCAGTCGATGACCCGCCGCCCGCGCAGCCGAGCGAGGAGCTTGTGCTCGGCGCCACCGAAGCGGCTCCCCCCGCCGGCGGCGAGCAGCAGGGCCGCCGTGCGGCCGTCGAGTGCCGGGTCGGAGCTCGAGCGGGTGTCCATCGGGGAGAGGGTGCCAGCCTCCCGGTCGAGCGACATGACGGACCCATGACGAAATCGTGACGACGGTGTTGATTGTTACCGTTGGATGACGGTATCGTGATGCACGCTGCGTTCACAGCAGCACTCACCGTGGTCACGTCTGGCTGAGCCGGACGGGTCGCACGGCACGGCACCCTCGACGACGCGGGTGGCGTGGAGCGGGCGCTTGCTCCGAACCCATCGTCCTGGCCCGTCGCAGCCAGGCTCCGATCGTGAGGTACTCGCACCATGAACCCTCGTCGCTTCTCGATCCTGCTGTTGGCGAGCGGTGCCCTGGCCGTGGCCGGGGTGCTCGCTGCGGCCCCCGGGGCTGGGGCAACACCGTCGCCCGTCGTCTCGGCTCGGGCGGACACCGCCGGGTTCGCCGTCGGCCCCGACCCGATCGTGCCGCTCGCCGTCCGGGCGCTCGACGCGCTCCAAGGGTCCATTGCGGCGGGCCAGGGCGACCGCTCGGGGGCGTACCTGGTGTTGCGCAGCGAGGTGGCCGGCGAGGTGGCCACGCGCCTCGGCGTGGATCGGGAATCGCTCCGGGTGGCCTGGGCCACCGCTGATCCCCAGCACCAGGTGGCCGTGATGGCCGGACTCACCCAGCTCGGTGTCCGCTACCGCTCGATGGCGCGCGAGCCGGGAGCGGGGTTCGACTGCTCCGGCTTGACCAGTTTCGCGTGGTCGGTGGCGGGTCACGAGATCCCTCGGTCGTCGGGCGATCAAATCCGAGCTGCGGCGTCGCGCGACCCGGCGACTGCGCAGGCCGGCGACCTGCTGCGATACCCCGGCCACGTGATGATGTGGCTCGGCGTGGGCAACCTGATCCTGCACTCGCCCCAGACGGGCGACGTGGTGAAAGTCGAGGTCCTCTCGGACCGCCAGATGGCGCGCAGCCGCTTGGGCGATCCGACCGGCTGAGCTCGGCTCACCCGTGGATCGGACCGCTGGCGTCGCGCAGCGAACCCACCGTGCGTCCGGTGCGCCGGGCGATGATCTCGGCGCAGATCGAGATCGCCGTCTCCTCGGGGGTGCGGGCACCCAGGTCGAGCCCGATCGGTGACATCAGGCGGTCGAGGTCGGCCGGGTCGGTGATGCCCACTTCGGCGAGGCGCTCGAGACGCCGCGCATGGGTGCGCCGGCTCCCCATCACCCCGATGTAGCCGACGCGGGTGGCGAGCGCGCCCTGGACGGCGGGCACGTCGAACTTGGGGTCGTGGGTGAGGATGCACACGGCGTCGCGTGGTCCGAGCCGTTCGCCGTGGCGTTCGAACAGCGGCCCTGGCCAGGAGACCACGAGCTCGTCGGCCATCGGGAACCGGCGCCGGGTGGCGAAGATCTCGCGGGCATCGCACACCGTGACCCGGTAACCGAGGACCTTGGCGACACGGGCCAGGGCCGCCGTGAAGTCGACCGCCCCGAAGATCCACATCTGCGGTGGTGGGGCGAAGCTCTCCACGAACACCGACACCGTGGGGGTGTCGACGAGGTCCTCGGGCGTCGCCTGGCCCTCGGGCCCGTAGTGGCGCACGCCGGTGCGTCCGGCTTCGAGCTCGGCGAGGGCGTCGCGCGCCACCACCCGGTCGAGCTCGGGGTGGCCGAGGGACCCGAGCGGGGGCTCACCGGGCTGGACCAGCAGCGTGGCGCCGACGTGGGGACCCTCGATGACGGTCGCCAGGGCGACGGCGCGCTCGGCGCGCAGCGCGTCACGCAGGATCTCGTAGAGACTGGGGTCACCGGCCATGGTCACCACGTGAGGGGCTCGATGAACAGATGGATCGTGCCGCCGCAGGTGAGCCCGACCGCGAACGCCTCGTCGTCGCTGTAGCCGAAGGTGACGAGCCGGGGACGACCCTCACCGTGGAGCACGTCGAGCGCCTCGGTGACCACGGCACCCTCCACGCATCCGCCGCTCACCGATCCGGCGACCTCGCCGTCCTCGCTGACGGCCATGGCGGCGCCCGGGTCCCGTGGCCCGGAGCCCTCGATGTCGACGACGCGGGCGAGGGCGACCCGCTTGCCCGCGCTGCGCCAGCGGTCGATGTCGTCCAGGATCTCTCGCACTCGTGCCTCCTTCGCGTCAGCGCTGCCGGGCGATGACCCCGGCGAGCTCCTCGAGGGCCGCCACCGAATGGCCTTCGACGAAGTGGTCAACATACGGCAGGGCCGCCGCCATGCCACGGGCCAGGGGGGCGTAGCCCGGCGTCACCTTGAGTGGGTTCACCCACACGAGCCGGTGGGTGATGCGCGCCAGGCGGGCCATCTGCTCGGCCAGCAGCTCGGGGTCACCCCGGTCCCAGCCGTCGGACAGGATCACGACGATGGCGCCGCGCGCCATGCCCCGCACGCCCCACTCGTCGTTGAAGCGCCGCAGTCCGTCACCGAGCCGGGTGCCTCCGCTCCAGTCGACCACTCGCTCGGCGGCTTGGCGGAGTGCACGGTCCGGGTCGCGGGCGCTCAGCTCGCGGGTGACCCTGGTGAGGCGGGTGCCGAGCGCGAAGGCCTCGACGCGCTGACGGCCGGCGACGGCGGCTTGCACGAAGCGCAGCAGGGCGCGGGCGTAGGGCTCCATCGATCCGCTCACGTCGAGCAGCAGCACGAGCCGCCGCAGGCGCTCGCCCGGCTCGCTCCAGTGCCGGCGGATCGGTTCCCCGCCGGCGCGCAGCGAGGACCGCACGGTGCGACGCAGGTCGGGGCGGTGGCGCCCGGTGCTGGTGGCCACCAGTCGGAACGAGCGCCGGGGTGGCCCGGCGAAGCGCAGCTGGGCCATCAGACGTTGGGCTTGGCGCAGCTCGTCGTCGTCATAGGTGGCGAAGTCCTTGTGACGCAGCACCTCGACGGCTGAGAACCGCAGCGAGATGGTCGGATCGTCGTCGGCCTCGGCCTGGTCGTCGTCGGCGCCGCCACCTTCGTCGTCGTCGACCAGCACCGTGACCCGAAGGGGCTCGTCCACCGCGCCGGCGTGTGAGTCGGTGCGCCGCTGCTCCCAGAACACCGCAAAGGCCCGATCGAACACCGGGAGGTCCTCGGGGCGCTGGACGAGCGTGGCTCGCGCCGCCCAGTACACGTGGTCGCGCTCCAACAGGCCGACCACACCGAGCGCTTCGACGAAGGTGAGCACGTTGCCGAGCGGCACCGACAGCCCGGCCCCGCGCAACAGACGGGCAAAGCCGACGGCGAGCCGCTCGGCATCAGCTCGCTCCACCTGAGCGATCGCTGCAGTCGGCACTGGCGACATCGCTCAGCCGTAGGTGCGGCCCCGGTCGACCGCCAGCTTGACGAGGTCGGCCACGCCGTGGCTACGGACGCGCTCTTGGTCTTCCCGGTACTTGAGGACGGTGCCGAGGGTCGCTTCCACCGTGGCGTCGTCGAGCTCGGCCACCCCGAGCGCGCCGAGCGCCGTCGCCCAGTCGATGGTCTCGGCGACGCCCGGCGGCTTGTAGAGGTGCATGCTCCGCAGCGCCTCGGTGGCCGCCGCCACCTGGCGCGCCAGCGACTCGGCGACGTGGGGTACTCGCAGGCGCACGATCGCCACCTCTCGGTCGAACGAGGGGTGCTCCACCCAGTGGTAGAGGCACCGCCGCTTGAGGGCGTCGTGCACGTCACGGGTGCGGTTGGAGGTCAACACGACGAGCGGTGGGGTCAGTGCCCGGTACGTGCCGAGCTCGGGCACCGTGACCTGGAAGTCGGAGAGCACTTCGAGTAGGTAGGCCTCGAACTCGTCGTCGGCCCGGTCGACCTCGTCGACGAGCAGCACCGGCGGCGGACCCTCGCCGTGATCGATGGCCCGCAGCACGGCCCGCTTCAGCAAGAACCGCTCTTGGTAGAGCTGGGTCTCGAGCTCGTCGGTGCCCACCCCCCGGGCTTCTCCCGTGGCCTCGGCGGCGCGCAGGTGCAGCAACTGGCGCGCGTAGTCCCAGTCGTAGACGGCCTGGGACGCGTCGATGCCCTCGTAGCACTGCAGCCGGATCAGCTCACCACCCGACCAGCGGGCCAACACCTTGGCCAACTCGGTCTTGCCCACGCCGGCCTCACCTTCGAGCAGCAGGGGGCGCCGCAGGGTGATCGCCAGGTAGACAGCAGTGGCCAGACCCTGGTCGGACAGGTAGCCGTGCGCGGCGAGCGCCGCTTCGACGTCGGCGACGGACGCAGGAGCGAGCGGGGGCGGCAGGGGCGGGGGCAGCGGCATCGGCGACCGAGGCTAGTGGCGCTCGCCACGATGGTGGACAGGCTCCGCCAAGACCGGTGTGCCAACCTGATCCACGTGGAGGACCGACGCGGCGGGCGACCCGGCGAGCGCGACGACCAGCTCGCGTTCTTGCACGTCGACGGCCCCCACTGGCATGCCGAGGCGGGGCACTGGCGCATCGGGCTGTGGTCGGCGCACGCCACCGGCGCCGAGATCGTGGTGGTGCACCGAGACGCGCCCACGGAGGTGGTCCTGCGTCGGCCCCTGCAGCGGGTGCCGGGCACGACCGACCGGTGGCAGGTGACCATCACGCCCGACGAGCTCGGGGGCGCCGACGCCTACGGCTTCGTCGTGCACGGTCCGTGGGCCCCCCTCGCTGGCCACCGGTTCGACCCCTCCAAGGTGCTCGTCGACCCGTACGCCTGCCGAATCTGGTTCCCGCCGGGAGCCGACCGGGACGCCGCCCGGGTGCACGGCGAACCGACCCTCGGCCGGGGCCCCCTCGCCCTGCTGCCACCTCGGGAGCCGCCGTCACCGCCGCGCCCGCGCATCGCCGTGCGGGGCCACGAGCTGGTGCTCTACGAGCTCCATGTCGGTCACTACACGAAGTCGCCGACGAGCGGGGTGGCGCCCGAACGACGCGGGACGTTCGCCGGGCTGATCGACCGCCTCGACCACCTGCGCGACCTCGGGGTGACCGCCGTCGAGCTGCTCCCCGTTCAGCACTTCGACCCGGGCCCCGAGGGCACGGGCCGTCCCAACGTGTGGGGCTACATGCCGGTGGGGTTCTGTGCGGTGCACCGGCCGTACGCCCTGGGCGACCTGCCGGCGGTGGAGCTGGCCGAGCTGGTCGCTGCCTGTCACGAGGTCGGCATCCAGGTGTGGCTCGACGTCGTCTACAACCACACCAGCGAAGAGGATCATCTCGGCCCCACCTACCATCTGCGCGGCATCGACCACGCGTCGTACTACGTGACCCGCCCCGACGGCACGGTGCTCGACGACGCCGGTTGCGGCAACGTCGTGCGAGCCGCCCATCCGGCGGCGCGTCGGCTCATCGCCACCTCGCTGCAACGCTTCGCCGACCTCGGCATCGACGGCTTCCGCTTCGATCTGGCTTCGCTGCTCGGTCGGGACGAGCAGGGCCGCGTGCAGCAACGGGCGCCCCTGCTCGACGCGCTCACCGACTGGGCCGACGGGCGCGGCATCTCGCTGGTGGCCGAGGCCTGGGACCTCGGTGCCTACCAGCTCGGGCGCGAGTTCCCCGGCCGCACGTGGGGGCAGTGGAACGGGCGGTACCGGGACGACGTGCGCTCGTTCCTGCGAGGAGACGAGGGCATGGTGCCCGCCCTGGCGTTGCGGGTGCAGGGCAGCCCCGACCTGTTCCACGACTCGCCCCGGCGCAGCGTCAACTTCCTCGCCGCCCACGACGGCTTCACGCTGCACGACTGGGCTTCCTACGACCACCCTCACAACGAGGCCAACGGCCACGCCGGTCTGGACGGCCACGACGACAACCGCTCGTGGAACCATGGGTGGGAGGGCGAACTCGACGTTCCCGCCGGCGTCGTGGCGCTGCGCGAGCGCCAGCTCAGAAACGCCATTGGCTTGCTCATGCTCTCGGCGGGCATCCCGATGCTGCTCGGGGGCGACGAGATGGCCCGTACGCAGCGCGGCAACAACAACGCGTACAACATCGACGACGAGACCACCTGGTTCGATTGGGACCGTCTGGAGCAGTGGTCCGGCCTCCACCGGTTCGTGCGGCTCGTCATCGCGCTGCGCAAGCAGCTGCCCGGGATCGGCCGCCAGGAGCATTGGGGTTCCGACGTCACCTTCCACGGGGTCGACGGGCCGCCCGACTGGTCGTACACCAGCCGGTCGTTGGCCTGGCACCTGCGCGGCGCCACCCACGGTCATGACGACCTGTTCGTGATCGCCAATGCCTGGTGGGGCCCGCTCGACTGGGTCGTGCCGCCCGGCAGCTGGCGACGCGTGATCGACACCTCCCTGCCGAGCCCCGACGACATCGTCGATCCCGGTGACCCCCGCGGCGGCGCGGTCGTCACGGCGGCCCGGTACCCGGTCGGGCCCCGGTCACTGGTCGTGCTGCGGGGGCCGTCGTCGTGACCCGCCGTTCTCCTCAGAGGTAGCGGAGCTCGCGAGCTGCTCGCTCGAGGTCGTCGCGGAAACGGGGGTGCGCCACGTCGATCAGCGCTCGCGTCCGCTCGCGGATCGACCGGCCGCGCAGCTCGGCCACGCCCCATTCGGTGACGACCTGGTCGACGGTGTTCTTCACCGTGGTCACCACGTCGCCGGCGGCGAGCTGGGGAACGATCCGGCTGACATCTCCGTCTCGGGCGGTCGATTGCAGCACGATGAAGCTGCGACCTCCCGGGCTGTAGGCGGCGCCCCGGGCGAAGTCGCTCTGGCCGCCGGAGGAGGAGTAGTAGCGGCCGTGGATGGTCTCACTGGCGCACTGGCCGACGAAGTCGACGGCCAAGCTGGCGTTGATCGAGACGAACCCGGGCTCGCGTGAGATCACACGTGGGTCGTTGACGTAACGGGCCGGCCAGAGCTCGATCGTGGGGTTGTCGTGCACGAAGTCGTAGAGGCGCTGAGTCCCGAGGGCGAAGGTGCCGATCACCTTGAGGCGGTTGATGGTCTTGCGCACCCCGGTCACGACCCCACTTTCGACCAGGTCGATCAGCCCGTCGGAGATCAGCTCGGTGTGCACGCCGAGGTCGCGATGGTCGGCGAGGTGGCTGAGCACGGCATTGGGGATCGCGCCGATCCCGGCCTGCACGGTCGCGCCGTCGGGGATGCGCTCGGCGACGAGGGCGCCGATCCGTCGGTCGATGTCGGTCGGCTCGATGGGGTCCACCGTGACCAAGGGGTAGTCGGCCTCGATCCAGCCCAGCACCTGCGACACGTGGATCTGGTTGCGACCGAACGACCGTGGCATCTGGTGGTTGACCTCGACCACGAACGGGACACGGCCGATGAAGCTGGCCGTGTAATCGGCGCTGACTCCCAAGGAGAAGTTGCCGTGGCGGTCGGGCGGGGACACCGCAGCCAGCACGAAGGGCCGTCGGGCCCGCTCCCGCATCAACCAGTAGACCTCCGAGAAGTGGTTCGGCACCAGCTCGACGTGACCCTCGTGGAAGCGCGGTCGGGTGATGTGCGAGAGGAAGTACGAGATGTGTCGGAGTCGGTCACCGAACTCGCCGTGCAGCATCGGGCGGTCGCGCAGGGCGTGCATCTGGTGGACCCGTACGTCGACGAGCTCGTGACCGTGACGCTCGACCGCATCGAGCAACAGCACGGGCTCACCGTTGGCGATGGGGACGATGAGATCGGTGCCCGGGGACACGTGAGCGACGACGTCGTCAGGCTGGGAGAGCCGGCGGGAGGCGAGGAGCAGATCGGTCGCCATCAGGTGCTCGATGTCGGGAACCGGGGGGTCGTCACGAGTCGAAGCCCAACCCGAGACGGTCGAGGGTGCGCAGCCAGAGGTTGCGCTTGCCGGTGCGATCCTCGCGCCGCAAGGCCCACCGTGTGGCCTGGATGCCGAGGAACTTGAAGGGCTCGGGAGGGAACGGCAAGGGCTTGCGCTTCACGAAGTCGGTCTGGGTGGCGATCGAGCGACGACCGTAGAGCAGGTCGAGCATCACCTCGGCCCCGAACCGGCTCGCGGCCACGCCAAGTCCGGTGTAGCCGACCGCGTAGGACACGCGACCGCCCATCGCCCGACCCCAGAACACGCAGAACCGGCTGCTGGTGTCGATGGCCCCGCCCCAGGCGTGGGTGAACTTCACGTCCTCGAGCTGGGGGAACGTGTCGAAGAAGTGCTTGGAGAGTTTGGCCCAGGTCTCCGGCCGGCTCTCCAGCTCGGAGAGCACCCGGCCGCGGAAGAAGTAGATCGCGTCGTAGCCACCCCACAGGATCCGGTTGTCCTCGGTGAGTCGGTAGTAGTGGAACTGGTTGGGGATGTCGGACAGGCCTTGGCGGCGCTGCCAACCGATCGACGCGAGCTGCGAAGCGGTGAGCGGCTCGGTGACCATGCAGTAGTCGTACACGGGCACGATGTACTGGCGCATGCGCCACAGCAGGGGCTTGAAGGCGTTCGTGGCCAGGGCGACCTTCCCGGCGCGGACGCGCCCGAGGGGGGTCTCGACGAGCACGCCGACGCCGTCGCGGGCGATGTTGGTGGCCTTGGTGTCCTCGTAGATCCGCACCCCGAGCGACTCGGCGGCGGCCTTGAGACCCCAGGCCAACCGGGCCGGGTCGACCAGAGCGGCACTGTCCTTGCGCCACAGGCCCCCGGTGTACGTGGGCGAATGGACCTCGGCTTGCATCTCGGCCTGGTCGAGCCACTGCACCTGCTGGCCGAGCGCCCGCAGCTGCTGGTAGTCCTCGCGCAGCTCGTCGACGTACGGGGCCGGATGTGACGTGGTCGCCACGTCGATGACCCCGGTGCGCTCGTAGTCGCAGTCGATGCCGTACCGGCGGATGGCGGCCTCGATCTCGTCGAGGTTCTTGAGCCCGAGGTTCTCGAGCAGGTCGATCTCGTCGGGGAAGCGGGCCTGGCCGTTCGCGACGCCGTGGGTGAGGCTGGCCTCCATGAAGCCCCCGTTGCGACCGCTCGCCGCCGAGCCGACCTCGTGGGCGTCGATGAGCACCACATCGAGGGAGGGGTCTCGCTCCTTGGCGATGATCGCGGTCCACAGACCCGTGTACCCACCACCGACGACGCACAGGTCGCAGCTCTCGGTGCGCACGAGCGTGGGGTTCGAGTCGGGCGCATCGGCGTCGTCGTACCAGTAGGGGTACGGGTCGGCGTCGGCGATCGCTTCGAGGTGGTGGGCTTGGTGCTGGTGGTCGTCCATGACGTCGGGCGCAGTCACAGGTGCGTGCACCGGCGCTCGCCGATCGGAAGGCTACCCCTCGGCGGGCGCGAGACTGGGCCCATGAGCCACGACGTCCCCGAGGTCACCGTGTTCGCCGACGTGGTGTGCCCCTTCGCGTACATCGGGCTGACCCGGCTGCTGGAGCGGCGCCACCAGCTCGGCCGCGACGACGTGCGCCTGCGTGTCCGGGCCTGGCCACTGGAGCTGGTCAACGGGCGACCGGTGGACGGTGCGTTCATCGCGGAGGAAATCGACGAGGTGGCCCCGCAGGTGGCCCCCGACCTGTTCGGCGGCTTCGACCCGGCCAAGTTCCCGGCCAGCTCCCTCCCGGCGCTCGCGCTCACGGCGGTGGCGTACGAGCGGGGTCCCGACAAGGGCGAGCGTGTCGCCATGGAGGTGCGCCGCCGCCTGTTCGAGCTGGGCCAGGATGTCGGTGATCCGGCGGTGCTGCGTCAGATCGCGGACGAGGTCGGCGTGGCCGTGCCGACCGACGTCGAGCCCGCGCTCGCCGAGTGGAGGCTCGGCCAAGAGCTCGGTGTGGTCGGTTCACCCCACTTCTTCGTCGGTGGCGAGTCGGTGTTCTGCCCGGTGCTCGACATCTCCCGCGACGCCGAGCACCATCTGCACGTGCACGTCGACCGGGCCGCCATGGAGCACCTGGTCGCGCTCTGCTTCGGCGAGGCCGGTGACGGCGGCCACTGAGAGGGGTCGGTCCCGGCCGGGTTGTGGCGTTTGGGCGTTGCTGCGGGCGTTACGGTGGCAGCCGTGGACTTGGGTATCGCGGGCAAGCGGGCGGCGGTGGCAGCGGCATCGGCGGGTCTCGGCTACGCCGCTGCTGCAGCGCTCGCCGCCGAGGGAGCGTCGGTGGTCATCTGCGGTCGCGACCGCAGCCGTGTCGAGGATGCTGCCGCTCGGATCGGTCACGGGTGTGTCCCGGTGGTGTGCGACGTCGGCACGGCGCACGGTGGCGCCAGCTTCGTCGCCATGGCGACCGAGGCGCTCGGAGGCGTCGACATCTTGGTGACCAACGCCGGTGGCCCGCCCCCGGGCACGTTCGCCAGCACCAGCGTCGAGGCCTACCCCGCAGCGTTGGAGTTGAACCTGCTGTCGGTGGTCGCGATGTGCAAAGCAGCGGTGCCGGCGATGCAGGAGCGGCGGTGGGGGCGGGTGGTGGCGATCACCTCGGTGGCGGTGCGCCAGCCGATCGCCACCCTCATCTTGTCGAACACGGCGCGCTCGGGCGTGACGGGGTTCTTGAAGACCCTGGCCCGGGAGGTCGCCGCCGACGGGGTGACGGTCAACTCGGTCCAGCCTGGCTTCCACGCCACCGACCGGGTGACACAGATCTACGGCGAGCAGCCCGACGCCGCGGTGCTCGGGATCCCCGCCGGCACGGTCGGGGATCCGGCCGACTTCGGGCAGGTCGTGGCGTTCTTGTGCAGCGAGCAGGCTCGGTTCGTCACCGGCGTGCAGCTCCACGTCGATGGTGGCGCCTACGCCGGGCTGCTCTGAGCGGTTCGGGGCCCTAGGAGACTGCTGAGCAGGTCGCTGTTTCGTGGCCGCCGCGGTGGGGCGTAGTGTTGTTGGTGGGTCC
>FWPV01008728.1_pt1 | contig 17539 bp, 17 predicted proteins | sample 2228371 | NCBI WGS metagenome assembly FWPV01 (sample SAMEA103939776, study PRJEB20133) | metagenome | reverse complement strand
TTCGTCTGGAGCAATCATATTGCGGAACATGACAGGGCGCGTGAGGGTAGCCATAGCAATGCCGGGCTTAATCACATGGTCAACGTCGGTGTGTGGAATGGCGGCGTTATATTTGCCTTCCAGCGGCAGGCCGGTGGGTTGTATGCGCTCGCGGCTAAGTACGCTTTCGACGTAAGAGCCGCGCACATAGCCAGCAAACATCAACTTGCCAGCCAGGTTGCGAATAACCTCTTCGGCAGTTTCGGCAGTCATGTCGAAGATGAGCGCTTCGGGAACAAGGTAAGCCTGCAAAGTTATTGCCATAAAAGCATCTCCGATGGGTTTTCCAGTGCGTTGCGAAGGTCTGCCATAAATTGGGCAGCCACAGCGCCATCTACAGCCCGGTGGTCGGCAGAAAGACGAACATTCATCACGGAATGTAACACCGGCTGGTTCAATTCGTTAGCAACAAACGTCTTTTTGAGCGCGCTTACCGCTAAAATGGCAACCTGGGGTGGGTTAATTATAGCCGTAAATCGGTCAATTCCAAACATTCCCAAATTGGAAATTGTGAATGTTGCATTTTGCATATCCGCCAGGCGCAGTTGATTGGCGCGCGCGCGGGCAGCCAGGTCGTTGATTTCTTCGGCAATTTGCAAAATGCCTTTGCGGTCGGGGTGATGCAGCACCGGCACAATCAGCCCATCTTCGAGCGCGACCGCCATGCCCAGATGCACGTCGTCCCATTCGCGCAGGGTGTCGCCCTCCAGGTGGGCGTTCAGGCGCGGGTTGCGGCGCAATGCCCAGGCAACGGCTTTGCACACGACCGCCGTGAGTGAGATTTTGCGTTCCCCGGCGCGGGTTTGGGCGGTTTGCAGCAGCGCCAGGCTGGCTTCCATATCGGCGTCTATTTCCAGGTGGATGGTGGGGATGGTCTGCCACGAGCGCATCATGTTGGCGGCGATGGTCTTTCTCATGCCCTCCAGCGGAATCTCGCGGAACGCGCCGGACTGCGGTCTGGATTCCGTTATGGGGGCGGAGGCGGGGGCTTGAGCGCGCTGCGCCGCCCGCAAGACGTCTTCGCCCTGGATGCGTCCGTGCGGTCCGCTGCCGGAGATTTGAGCCAGGTCGAGGGCATGTTCGCGGGCGAGCCGCCGCGCGGCGGGGCTGGCGCGGCGTTTGCCCGGCTGCTGGGCGGCGGCGTAGCGTTCGACATCGGCGCGGGTGATGCGTCCGCCGGGTCCGCTGCCGGGGATTTGGGCGAGGTCTAAGCCGAGTTCGGCTGCCATGCGGGCGGCGACGGGGGTGGGAGCGGAGGAAGCGGAGGGGGGTGCGGATTCGGCTGGTTTGGCGGGAGCAGGTTCGCGTCCCGTCGGGAGCGGCTGGGGTAGACGCTCGCCGGGTTGCAGGATGTAGGCGATGACTTCCGTCACCGGTACAATCGTTCCCTGGGGGTGTCGAATGCCATCTACGATGCCGCTTTCGGGGGCTTCGACTTCCATGCTGACTTTGTCGGTAGAGACGACAGCCAGCGGGTCGCCCTGTTCGACCCGGTCTCCGTTTTTGACTTTCCACTCCAGGATTTCGCTTTCTTCCTGGGTGAAGCCGAATTTGGGCATGATGACGGCTTTCATGGTCAATATTCGCCTTTTGCCAGTTTGCGGGCTTCGGCAATGATGTCTTCGACTTGCGGCACGGTGTGGTATTCGAGCGCGCGGTTGTAGGGGATGGGGGTTTCGCGCCCAGCCAGGCGGCGGATGGGGGCTTCGAGGTAGTCGAAGGCTTCGTGTTCGGCAATGCGGGCGGCGACTTCGGCGCCAAAGCCGCCGGTTTTGACGGCTTCGTGGACGATGAGCAGTCTGCCGGTCTTTTTGACCGATTGGGCGATGGTTTCGACATCCAGCGGGCGCAGGGTGCGCGGGTCTATGATTTCGATTTCGATGCCTTCCTGGGCGAGGGTTTCGGCGGCTTGCAGGGCGCGCAGGACTTCGATGGAGGTGGCGACCAGGGTGAGGTGTTTGCCTTCTCGCGCTATGCTGGCTTGCCCCAGCGGGACGGTGTACCAGCCTTCGGGGACGTTGCCTTTGGTTTTGTAGAGCAGTTTGTGTTCGACGAAGATGACCGGGTTGCCATCGTAGAGGGAGGAGAGCAGCAGTCCTTTGGCGTCATGTGGGGTGGCGGGCATGACGACTTTGAGACCGGGAATGTGGGTGAACCAGGCTTCGAGGCTTTGGGAGTGCTGGGCAGCCGCGCCCGTGCCAGAGCCGCCGGGCAGGCGCATGACCATTGGCACGCTGGCTTTGCCGCCAAACATGTAGCGCACTTTGGCGGCTTGCAGGACAAGTTGTTCCATGGCAAGGGTGACGAAGTCGGAGAATTGCATTTCGCCAATCGGGCGCATGCCGGTCAGGGCGGCGCCAACGCACGCGCCGGCGATTCCGGCTTCGGAGATGGGGGTGTCTATGATGCGCTGGGGTCCAAATTCGTCAATCAGCCCGGCGGTGACACCAAACGCGCCGCCATAGACGCCAATATCTTCGCCGATGACGAAGACGGTGGGGTCTTGCTGCATGGCAAGGCGCATGGCTTCGCGCAGGGCTTCGGCGTAGGTCAGTTCACGCATAGACGCCCTCTTCGATGGTTTCGAGCGCGGGGTCGGGGCTGGCTTCGGCAAAGGCAACGGCGGCTTCGATGCGCTTGCGCGCGGCGGCGCGGCGCTGCTCCAGGGCGGAATCGTCCAGCCCCAGGTGGGCGGCAAAGCGGCGGACGGGGTCTTTTTCCATCCATTCTTTGACTTCGTCGCGGGTGCGGTAGGCTTGCCGGTCGCTTTTGGAGTGTCCTTTCCAGCGATAGGTGAGCATTTCGAGCAGGTAGGGCCCGTTGCCGGCGCGGATGTATTCGGCGGCTTTGGCAACCGCCTGGTGAACCGCTGTCAGGTCGTTGCCGTCTATCGTTTCGCCGGGGATGCCGTAGGCGCAGGCGCGCTGACTGATTTGGGCGATGTTCATGGATTTTTGCACCGGCATGGACATGGCGTAGGCGTTGTTTTCGCACAGGTAGAGGACGGGGAGTTTCCAGATGGATGCCATGTTGAGCGATTCGTGGAATGCGCCTTCGTTGGCGGCGCCGTCGCCGAACAGGCACAGGACAAGCTGGTCGGTTTTGCGGGCTTTGATGCTCAAGCCAACGCCGATGGCAATGGGCATGTTGCCCGCCACGATGCCGTTGGCGCCCAGGTTGTTGGCTTCGACATCGGCGATGTGCATGGAACCGCCGCGCCCGCGACAGTAGCCGGTTTCTTTGCCGACGAATTCCGCCATCATGCGGTCTACATCCCCGCCCCAGGCGAGGAAGTGACCATGTCCGCGATGGGTGTTGAGCAGGTAGTCGTGACCTGGGCGCAGGGCGCTGGCGGCGCCAACGGCAACCGCTTCTTGCCCAATGGAGAGGTGCATGGTGCCATGCACTTTGCCCAGGGCGTACATTTCTTCGGCATTTTCTTCAAATGCGCGAATGAGGAGCATGGTATCGAGCAGGGATAGGGATTGTTCGGGGGAAAATGGGATATGAGAAGACACGGACACCCTCCGCGCATGTATTTACGGCTGTACACAATTCTACAAAATCAGGAAGGTTTTTTCTAGAATTCGTGAAGAATTTGCACAAATGTGAAAAAGTGCAGCGAATAAACGGATTGCAACGGATGAATGGTCAAACGGACTCTACCCAGGCAGCGTAGAAGAACGCGCAAAGTCTTCACGAAAGGCCGCCAACGCCCCCAGGGCGGCAGTTTCGTCGGTAACCAGGCAATTGACCAGCCCGGCGCGGCAGGCGCCCAAAATGGGCAGGGCTTTGGCTTCGCCGGCCGCAATACCAATTTTGAATGGAATCTGTTGCAACGCAGCGGGTGAAATCCCCACCACCCGGCTATGCAAATCGGCTTCGCGCAGTTGTCCAAAGCGGTCAAACAAGATGCCGCATACATCGCCCGCCACGCCTTTGGCGCTTAAGACCTGGGCTTGGTGAGCATCAAAGTAACCAGCGCGTACCCAGCTCGAAGACGAGGGATCAACCGAGCCAATGCCAACCAGGGCCAGGTCTAATGTGGCAGCTTCATTCAAGACGCGGGCAACGCTCGGCTCTTGCAACAAGGCTTCACGCAGCATGGGGTTGGCAACAATGAGCGGGGCCGGAATGGTGTAGTACTGTCCGCCAAGCGCTTCGGCTAGGTGACGCGCCAGACTGGGGCCATCCGTTTCTGGGGTAAGCGTACCTGCCGAACCAATAATTTGATAGACCTGCGTATCGGCATAGTTTCTGCGCCGCATAGCCGAGACGGTTTCGTAAAGCGCTGTGCCCCACGAGATGCCAATTCGCTTGCGGCCCTGTTGCACCAGTTCTTCTACCAGGTTGGCGGCCATGGCGCCAAGTTTGCGCAGCATTTCGGCATAACCCAGCGCGCCGCGCTGCAAGACGCGCACAATGCGCAGCCCAAGCGCGGTTTGCAGGGCTTCTTCCAGGTCCAGGCAGCGTTCCAGCGGGTAGTTGATGTGGATTTCCACGACGCCTTTTTCGCGCGCCTCGCTAAGCAAACGCGAAATCATCGAGCGAGAGTAGCCGGTACGGCGCGCAATCTCTTCTTGCTTGAGGTTGCTTTCATAATACATGCTTGCAACTTGCGCCAGTAGTTCCAAATGGGTATCGGGCATCGTTTTCTCCAGGGTAATCAGTCTGCTCACATCCATAAAACGCATCGCGAAGCGCAACGGGGCAGCCCACGCTATGGCAGCGGCAAGTTGCCCGCGTAGCCGGTCAGTTCGATGTAGCCATTGCCGCTCACTGCCATACCGGCGCACTGCCCGCGAAAACGTACTGCCCCCTCCCAATAGGTGACCGCCGGAAAATGCACTTCCTGGTCGGGCATCCAGGGTTCGATTTCGAGCAAGCAGGCGGGTTGTTTTATCGTCACCTGCCACCCGGCAGGGTACGCCCCGCCCGTGCGCGGGCTGCGCCATTGATTGGTGACGGTGATGTCGAAATCGGCGCGATTCAGGGTCAGGGTGGCGCCATCCGCGGCGATGAGCGTGCCGCTGGATGAATCCGAAATGCCGCCATCCGCCTGGCGCAGTTGAAAGAGCATCAGCGCGCGCCCATCCTCGAATTGCAGCGAGAACCAGTCCCAGCCAATTTGCCCCTCATCCAGCACGCCGGTGCTGAACTCGTGGTCTTTCCATGCCAGCCCGCTGACCGGGTACGCCGCGCCCCGTACTTCGACCGTCCCCTCGGCGCGCAGACGCGGCTGACTGTAATAGTACGAAGCGTTGCCTGGCTCGCGCCCCTTGCGGCTGTAGCCGTTTTCGCCGTGCAAAATCACGCCCAGTTCGTCCGTCAGGGTCAGGTTCAGGGCAATGCCATCCTGGGCGGCTTGCAGGCGATAGACTCCGGGAGCGGTTTCGGCAACTTGCCAATCTTCCAGCCAGACGCGGTACGGACTGCCCTGCGCCCCAGCCAGCCCCGGACCCGGGCGGGCGTACCGTTCGTAGGCATCGAAGCGATTTGCCTGGATGTCGCTGAGCGCAAAATGGGCAAAGTACAGGCTGCGGTCATACCACGCCGAGTCATCGGGCAGGGGCGCGTCGGGCGGAATCAGCCCCACCCGAAAGATGGTCAACTCGAAGCCAAAGCGCCGCCCCTGCGGGGTAGCGAGATTCCCGGTGTAGTACCACCACTCGGTGCGAAAGTCGGGATGCGCGCCAAAGTCATCGGGAAAGGTCAGCGGGCGCGCGCCGTCGGCAACGGTGAACCCCTCCACCTGCGGCGCGGCATACGTCCGCGGGCGCGATTCGACAGCCGGGGCGGGCGCGGAGACGCAAGCCGATAAGACGACTGCCAGAGCCAGCAGGGAAAGGGGATATTTTGCGAAGGGATGGGTACGCATTGCGTTCTGATTTTGGTCTCGGAATCCATGCCGCCTTACGAAGGCGGTGAGACGAAACTATCCAGCGAAACCTGTAAAACGTTGGCAAGCGCGGCGAGAACATCAACAGAACCTGTGCGTTTATTCGTTTCCAATTGAGATAAATACGACACGCTAATTCCAGCCTTTTCTGCTGTTTCTTGCTGAGACAAGCCCCGATACTCGCGCCAGACCTTAATTGGATTTTCGCCATCTAAAATAGCATAGACGACTTCGGCTGGAACCAACGCTTCATCACCGCGCGCCACAGCCGCCTTTGCGCTATCATAATCCTGAATATCCTGCAACATTTCAGCCTTTTCTACCAGTTGCAGATAGGTTTCATACGGCACAACTGCCCATTCTGGTTTGTCGCCTTGTTTAATAATCTGCACGTTCATTTGTACACCTCGCCTCTGGGGGCAATTTTCAACACAAGAATTGTAATTTCTTCCTTGTCGGTTTCGTAAATCACTCTCCAGTCGCCAATGCGCAAGCGATACCCCGGTCTGCCTTGAAGTTTTTTAGCATTTGGAATAGACCCAAATGGGTCGCTGGCAAGTTCATCTAACTTCTCCCGAATCAATTGCGCCGTATTTCGGGGCATTTTGAGCAGGGCTTTATATGCCTGGGTGGTGAAAGTGGTTTTATGCACACTCATATTTTAGCACATTGCTAATAAAGAAAACAATTTTGGTTTTCATTTTGCAAAAAGCAGTCCATCGTCTGTTTGAACGCGCTACAAATCTAAAGGGAGTGGTTTCTACTGCTTCTTTTGCGTGACAAACGCTAGCGTTTGTCCTACCTCACAAATCCAAAACACTGACGTTTTTCTAACGCGCGGCGGATACAATCAGCCCATGACAGCCTTTCTCCGTTTTCACGACCTGAGCAAATCCTACCACGAAGGCGGCGCGCGGCGGGTGGTGCTGCAAAACGCGCACGCCGAATTTCAACCCGGGCAAATGACCGCCATTCTGGGCAAGAGCGGCAGCGGCAAAAGCACCCTGCTCAACCTGATAAGCGGCATAGACGCCCCCGACAGCGGCAAAATATGGGTAAATGGGCGCGACCTGACCACGCTCTCCGAGCGCGAGCGCACCCTCTTCCGCCGCGCCCAAATCGGCTTCATCTTCCAATTCTTCAATCTGATTCCCACCCTCACTGTGGGCGAAAACGTCCTGCTGCCGCTGGAACTCAACCGCGTCCCCCGCCCTCAGGCGCGCCACAAAGCCGAAGCCATGCTCGCCGCCGTGGGGCTGGCAGAACGCTGGCACGCCTACCCCGAAAAACTCTCCGGCGGCGAACAGCAGCGCGTTGCCCTGGCGCGCGCCCTGGCGCACGACCCGCTGCTCATCCTGGCAGATGAACCCACCGGCAACCTGGACGAAGAAACCGGCGCGCAGGTCATGTCTCTGCTGGCGCGCCTGGTCCGCGAACAGGGACGCACCCTGCTAATGGTGACGCACAGCGCCGAAGCCGCCGCCTGCGCCGACCGCGTCTTGCGCCTGACGCATGGTCAACTCGTCGCGGAGCGCTAACCCATGCTCTCGCTGCGCGCTCTGTTGCGCCACCCCATTCAATTCGCGCTCATGACGCTCGGCATCGCCCTGGGCGTGGCAGTCATGGTGAGCATAGACCTGGCAAACGCCAGCGCCGAACGCGCCTTCGACCTGAGCACCAGCGCCGTCACCGGGCGCGCCACCCACAGCATCCTTGCCAGCGGCAGCAACATAGATGAAAGCCTGTACGTCCGCCTGCGCGCAGACCCCCACTGGCGCGGACAGTTCGAAAGCGCCCCGCTCATTCGCGTCCCCGCCCTCAGCCCGCAGCTGGGCAACATCCCCTTCACCCTGCTGGGCATAGACCCGTTTGCCGAAGCCCCCTTCCGCGCTTATCTGGGCAGCGGGCAGGGCTTCGACTTTCAGGTCATCGCGCCCCTGCTCACCCGCCCCGGCGCGGTCTTACTCTCCGCCAGCACCGCCGCCCGCTACGGGCTAACCGCCTGCCCCGCCGCGCCCAATGACCTCTGCCGCCTGAACCTGACCATTGCCGGGCAAACCCACGCCGTTTTCCTCGCCGGGGTGCTCGAACCATCCGATGACTTCGCCCGCCGCGCCCTCGACACCCTCATCCTGACCGACCTCGCCACCGCCCAAAGCCTGACCGGCATGCGCGGCGAACTGACCCAAATTGACCTGATTTTGCCGCCCAATTACGACCCCGCCGCGCTCCAGGCTGCCTTGCCGCCTGGCAGCCTGCTGATTGCCTCTGCCACCCGCAACGAACAAGTCGCCGCGCTGACCGCCGCCTTTCGCATCAACCTGACTGCGCTCAGCCTGCTGGCGCTGGTGGTGGGCATCTTTCTCATCTACAACGCCATGACTTTTTCGGTGGTGCAGCGCCGCGCCCTGTTTGGCACGCTGCGCAGCCTGGGCTACACCCGCGAGCAGGTCTTTGGCATGGTGCTGAGCGAAGCCGCCCTGGTGGGCGCGCTGGGCGCCGCGCTGGGGCTGGGCTTGGGCGCGCTGCTGGGGCAGGGCGCAGTGCAAATGGTGACCCAAACCATCAACGACCTGTTCTTCGTGGTCAGCGTGCGCGGCGCGCAAATGCCGCCTGGCAGCCTGCTCAAAGGCGGGCTGGCGGGTCTGCTGGCGAGCGTGCTGGCAGCCGCCCCGCCCGCCTGGGAAGCCGCCTCCGTCCCGCCGCGCCTGGCGCTCTCGCGCGCCGGGCTGGAGCGCAAAGCCGATTTCGCCGCGCGCCTGGCAGCCGGGCTGGGTTTGCTCTCGGCGCTGGCGGGCAGCCTCATCCTCAGCCTGCCCACCCGCAGCCTGGTGGTCAGTTTTGCTGGCACGTTCGCGGTCGTGCTGGGGCTGGCGGGCATCACGCCCCTGGTCAGCGCGGCGCTCATGCGCCTGCTCAACCGTCCGCTGGGCGCGCTGCTGGGCTTGCTGGGGCGGCTTGCCCCGCGCAACGTTGTCCGCGCCCAAAGCCGCACCGCCGTCGCCGTGGCTGCCCTCATGGTTGCCGTCTCGGTCACCATCGGCGTCCAGGTGATGATAGCCAGTTTCCGTACCACCGTTGCCCTCTGGCTCGACCAAACCCTGCAAGGCGACATCTACATCTCATCGCAAGGGCTGAGCGCCGCCCGCCTCGACACCCCGCTCGACCCGCGCGCCATCCAAACCGCCGCCGCGCACCCCCTGGCGCAAACCAGCAGCGTGGTGCGCGTGGTCAGCGTCGAAACGCGCTTCGGTCCGGTAGACCTGGTAGCCGCCACGCCCGACCCGCTGCAAGACGCGCGCATCCTGCTGCGGGGCGATGCGCGCCAGGTCGTCCAGCAGATGAAAGATGGGGCGATTCTGCTCTCCGAGCCGCTGGCAGCCCGCCTGGGTATCACCTCGCTCGAAGCGCCGTTCGAGATTCTCACCCCCCGCGGCTGGCTTGCCTTTCCCGTTGCCGGAATCTACGCCGATTACGCCGCCACGCGCGGCGCGATTCGCATGGACATCGAAACCTACCGCGCCCTGTGGAACGACCCCACCCTCAACGGCATCGCGCTCACCCTGCGCCCCGGCGCCGATGTAGACCAGGTCACCGCCGACCTGCGCGCGCGGCTGGCAGGGCTGGAGCGCGTGCAGGTCAACCCCAGCGGGGCGCTGCGCCAGAGCGCGCTGCAAATCTTCGAGCGTACCTTTGCCATCACCTACGCCATGCAGCTGATTACCGCGCTGGTGGCGTTCATTGGCGTGCTTAGTTCGCTGCTGGCGGTGCAGCTGGAAAAAACCCGCGAGATGGGCATCCTGCGCGCCCTGGGGCTGACTGTATCCGAAATGCGCCGCCTGACGCTGCTGGAAACCGGGCTGCTGGGCGCGGCGGCGGGGCTGCTGGCGCTGCCCACCGGCTACATTCTCGCCTGGATTCTCATCTACATCATCAACCAGCGCTCCTTTGGCTGGACGCTGCAAATGCAGGTAGAGCCGCTGCCGTTTTTGCAAGCCTTTGGGCTGGCGGTCGTTTCGGCGCTGCTGGCGGGGCTATACCCTGCCCTGCGGCTGGGGCGCATTCAGCCTGCCGAAGCCCTGCGCGGAGAGTGACCCATGCCGCCCATGCGCAAAAAAGCCGACCTGCCCGCCAAAATTTGCCCGGCGTGCCGGCGTCCCTTTGCCTGGCGCAAAAAATGGCGCAAAGACTGGCAGAACGTGGTCTACTGCTCCGAACGCTGCCGCCGCCAGAGACCTCACCGCTTGCCCGCGCAACGCCCCTCAACGAATTTCTTCGACGAATGAACGAATGCCGCGCCCCTATGCGTTCTCTCGTTCCCCAAACCTGCCCTGAACGAAGGGTTCGTTGATGAGAGCTGTTCAGCGGACAAGCCTTTGGCTTGTCCTACGGCAGCAGCAAGGTGGGACGCGCCGCCTGATAGGGCGGCAAATCGCCAATGTACAGCGCGTACCGCCGTCTTCAGACGGCAGGCGGGCATCCACCTGAAGGCGGCCGTACCGGTTCGTTGAAGGCATTTTTCAGCGGACAAATGGGTTATCCTGCGGGGCAACTGCCCCCCATTCGTTCATTCGTTCCCCTTCATTCGTTGACGGCATTTTTCAGCAGATACAGCCTTTGACGTCGCCTTCCATCAGCCCCCCCGCCCGCGCCGCCTGCATATCAAACCAACCCGCTCTGCGTATCGCTATCCTGGTTGTTCGTGGTAAACTCTCCCCGAAAGGAAGAAGCGTATGACCACCCATACCGCCGCCGCCCAGGCCTCGCCGAATATCGCCTTCATCAAATACTGGGGCAATGCCAACCATGCCCTGCGCATTCCCGTCAATGGCTCCATCTCCATGAACCTGGATGGCTTGTTCACGCGCACCACCGTCAGTTTCCAGCCTGCGCTGGCGCTGGATGAACTGGTGATCAACGGCCACGAGGTGACCGGCAAAGGGCTGGAGCGCGTCTCTGCCATTCTGGATATCGTCCGTCAGGCAGCCGGGATCAATTTGCGCGCCGAAGTCATCAGCGAAAACAACTTCCCCACCGGGGCGGGCATTGCCAGTTCTGCCGCAGCGTTTGCGGCGCTGGCTTTAGCGGCCACCCAGGCCGCCGGGTTGGCGTGGAGCGAGCGAGAGCTATCCATTCTGGCGCGGCGCGGCTCCGGTTCGGCTTGCCGTTCGGTGCCCGGCGGGTTCGTCGAATGGCTTCCCGGAAGCGCCAACGAAGATTCCTACGCCGTCTCCATTGCCCCCCCTGAACATTGGGACCTGGTGGACTGCGTGGCCATCGTCAGCGCCGGGCACAAGCGCACCGGTTCTACCGAAGGGCACGCCCTGGCCCCCACCAGCCCGCTGCAAGCCGCGCGCGTCGCCGATGCCCCCCGCCGCCTGGACATTTGCCGCCGCGCCATTCTGGCGCGCGATTTCGACGCCCTGGCCGCCGTGGTAGAACACGACTCGGACATGATGCACGCCGTGATGATGACCAGCCAGCCCGCGCTCTTCTACTGGCAGCCCGCCACCCTGACGGTTATGGACGCCGTGCGCGCCTGGCGCAGCCAGGGCCTGCCCGTCTTTTACACCGTAGATGCCGGCCCCAACGTGCATGTCCTCACCCTAAGCGCTTACACCACAGAAGTAACGCAACGCCTGCGCGCCCTGCCCGGCGTCAGCGATGTACTTACCGCCAAAGCAGGTGGCCCAGCGCGGTTAATGTAAGATTAGGCAACGCGCTGCGTCTCTCATAACAGTTTATAATGAAAATGACCCCGCAACCCGGGATAACAAGGAAACACATAACATGGATATTGGTGGTTTATCACTCCTCATATTTATTGGCATCTTTAGCCTGCTCATCATTTTGCACGAGTTAGGCCATTACATTTTTGCCCGCCTGGGAAAAATCGAAGTAGAAGAGTTTGGCTTTGGCATTCCACCGCGCGCCATGCGCCTGTGGCGCGCCAAAGGCAGCCTGCAAATTGACCAGCACCGCATCGAAATTCCGCGCAACTTCGACCTGCCTGCCGAAAGCCAGGACCTGCTCGGACGCCAGGTTGAAGCCATAGTCGCCTCGCAAGAGAACAAACTCATCCTCCAGTCCATCCGCCCGCTCGCTTCTGACGATGCCCCGCCCGCAAAAATAGATTCCCCCAACGGCAACTTGCGCATCATCGGCGTCGTAAAGCACCTTTCCCCTGGCACCGAATTCACCCTCAACGCCTTGCCCCTGGGCGGCTTTGTGCGCCTCAAAGGCGAAAACGACCCCAACGTAAACACCCCCGGCGGCTACTACACCGCCAACCCCTGGGCGCGCTTCGCAATGATTGCCGCCGGGCCGTTCACCAACCTGCTGCTGGGCGTCATCGGCTACGCCATCCTGTTTGCCCTCATGGGCATTCCCCTCACCGACCAGGTCATCATCAGAGAAGTACAGCCCCAATCGCCTGCGCAAGCCGCCGGGCTGTTGCCCAATGACCGCATCCTCAGCATTGCCGGGCAGCCCGCCGAAAGCATCAGCATGGTGCGCGAAGCCGTCTATGCCCGCCTCGACCAACCCACCGACCTGCTCATCGAACGCAACGGACAGCAACTTACCATCAACATCACCCCAGCCAGCCAGCGCCCGCCCAACCAGGGCGCCATGGGCGTCGTGCTGGATAACCCCCTCCGCAAAGCCAGCCTGTCCGAAGCCGCCTTACTTGGCACAGCCGCCACTGGCGTACACCTCTACACCCTGGTTACCCTGCCGGGGCGCATCCTCTCTGGCGCCATAGACCCCGAAGCCGGGCGGCTGGTGGGGCTAAAAGGCATTTACGACTACACCTACCAGTCGGTGCAGCGCGACATCGAAACCCGCCAACAAACAACAACCTCCACCAGCAGCGAAAGCAGCGCCAGCGCCCAAACCCCCACCTACTACACCCTGCTGCTGGCCATCACCCTGACCATCTCGCTGGGCTTTTTCAACCTGCTGCCCATCCCCGCCCTGGATGGCGGGCGCATCCTCTTCCTGCTGCCCGAACTCATCTTCCGCCGCCGCGTGCCGCCGCACATTGAAACGATGATACACAGCGCAGGTTTCGTGCTGCTCATTGGGCTGATGCTTTACGTCAACCTGATGGACTTCATCAACCCCGCCACCATCCCCCTCCCCTAAACCCAACCCATGACCGCAAAAACATCCTTCAACCGCATTCTGGCAGCGCTGCGCGACAACGCCCAACCCCTTACCCCCAAACTGCTGGCGGCCCTCTCAGACCTTACCCCCGCCGAAATCAGCGACCTGCAGCAAGCCTGGCCGCACATCGCCCCGCAACGCAAGCACGACCTGCTCGATCGCCTCGCTGATATGATGGAAGACGACTACGTCGTCTCATTTGAAAACCTGGCCGCCAGCATCCTGCACGACGAAGACGCCCAGGTGCGCGCCGGGGCCATTCGCCTGTTGTGGGATACAGACAACACCCGCCTGGTGCCAGACCTCATCGCAACGCTCCAAAACGACCCCGCCGCCGCGCCGCGCGCCGAAGCCGCCGCGGTATTGGGCAGTTACATTTACCAGGGCGAGTTAGAAGAACTGGAGCCCGCACTGCAAACCCGCATCGAAGAAGCCGTACTCACCGCCGCCCGAAGCGACCCCGACCCCAATGTGCAACGCAAAGCCATCGAAGCCCTGGGGTTCTCCTCCCGCCCCGAAGTGCCCGCCCTGCTCGAAGCCGCCTACAAACACGCCGACCCACGCTGGGTTGCCTCGGCCCTCTTCGCCATGGGGCGTTCCAGCAACCCCGTCTGGGAAGAGCAAATCCTGCGCGCCTTTTCGCACGAGCAGCCGCTGGTACGCCTGGCCGCCATCGAAGCCGCCGGAGAACTGGAACTAACCAACGCACGTGACGCCCTGCTGTCCATGCTGGAAGAAGAGGAAGATGAAACCCTCACCCGCGCCGTCATCTGGTCGCTTTCACAAATTGGCGGCGAAGACGTGCGCACCTACTTCTACAGCCTGCTCGACGCCACCGAAGACGAAGACCTGGCCGACTTCATCGAAGACGCCCTGGAAAACCTGACCTTTTCCGAAGGGCGCTTTGACCCAGACTTTGACCTGCTCAACTTCGACCCCGAAGACCCCCCACAAAACAAAAACTGAACCACCCCCTCCACATGGCGCTCGACAATCTGGCCATCACGTTCGTCAACAACCTCCTGCCCATCATGCTCATCAGCGCAGGAGGCTTTTTCATTGGGCGCACCGGCGCAATCGACTCGCGCACGCTTGGGCGTGTGGTGTTCTACCTGTTTAGCCCGGCGCTGGTATTCAACCTGCTCATCCACAACCGTCTGCCGCTTAGCGAAGCCGGGCTCACCCTCCTTTTAGCCGCGCTGGTGGCAGCCATCATGGGCGGCATCACCCTTATCGTTAGCCGCCTGCTGCGTTTTGACCGGCGCACCACCATTGCCGCCCTGCTGGCGGCCATGTTTGCCAACACCGGCAACTACGGGCTCCCCCTCATTGCCTTTGCCTTCGGCAACGATTCGCTGGCCCATGCCGGGCTGTACTTTGTGGCCACCTCCATCCTGTTCAACTCGGCAGGCGTACTCATCGCCTCGCTGGGGCATCTCGACTTGCGCAGCGCCCTGCTTGGGCTGCTCAAAGTCCCGGTGCTCTACGCCGTCCTGATTGCCCTACCGCTCAGCCAAATGGACATCACCCTGCCGCTGGCGCTCACCCGCACGCTCGACCAGGCCGCCTCAGGCGCCATTCCCCTCATGCTCATCCTGCTTGGGTTAGAACTTTCTAAAGTAAAATGGACAGCAAACATGCACGCCATTGGCATTGTGGCGGGCATTCGTCTGCTGGCTGGGCCGCTGGTCGGCTTTGCGCTCGCTGCCGCGTTTGGGCTAACCAGCCCCGCCCGCCAATCGCTCATCATAGACGCAGCCATGCCCTCCGCCGTTAACAATACCGTGCTGGCCAACGAATACAAACTGGATACCGCCTTCGTAACAGCCGTCGTTTTCATCGGCACGCTCCTCAGCCCGCTCACCCTCACACCGCTGCTGGTCTTTTTAGGGAATTAGCAATGCGTCCGCTCATTCTTTGCCTCACCCTCCTCAGCCTGTTTATTGCCCCCCTTTCGGGCGCGCACGCCCAAAGCAGCCTGGAACTCACCGACATCGCCGTGGACTACCAGTTTGGCGACTACATCTCCTTCGATGCCCGCCTCGACCCTGCCCTGCCTGTCAGCCAGGTGGTCATCATCTTCCGGGCCGCAACCGAAACCCAGGCGCGCGTCGAACCCGTCACCCTCTTCCCCGATGGCCGCATCAACTTTTACTACCAGGTACCGGCCAACGTCCTGCCGCCATTCTCCACCATCATTTACCGCTACCAGGCCACCCTGCGCAACGGCGAGCAACGCGAAAGCCCCGAATTCACCTTCCGCTACGAAGACAACCGCTTTGCCTGGTCCATGCTGGATGGCGGCGCGATGCGCATCTTCTGGTACGAAGGCGACACCGCCTTTGGGCAGGCCGCGCTCGATGTTGCCCGCCAGGGGCTAGCCCGCAACGGCGAACTTTTCCAGCTATACCCCAACAGCGTCATTGACGCCTACATCTACGCCAGCGCTGCCGACCTGCAAGGCGCGCTCAGGGCAGACAGCCCGCTGTGGGTAGCCGGGCATGCCAGCCCCGAACTGGGGGTGGTGCTGGTTTCTATTGCCCCCAACAGCGAAAAAAACCAAGAAATGGAGCGGCAAATTCCCCACGAACTGACGCATGTTCTCATGTACCAAAACCTGGGCAAAACCGCCTACAACAACCTGCCCGAATGGCTGCGCGAAGGCATGCCCACCGTAGCCGAAATTTACCGCAACCCCGACCACCCCTTTGCCCTGCGCCTGGCGCTGCAAAACGGCACACTCATCCCGCTCGCCGAACTATGCGCCCCCTTCCCGCAAGATGCTTCTCGCGCCTTTCTGGCCTATGCACAGGCTGGGTCTTTTACGCGCTACCTGGTCGAAACACACGGCGCATCGGGGTTATCGGCGCTGCTGCGCGCCTACGCCGATGGGTTGGGCTGCACCCAGGGCGTGGAGCGGGCCCTGGGCAAACCGCTCAGCGCGCTAGAAGACGACTGGCGCAAAAACGCTTTAGGTGAAAACCGCCTCCCCCCGGCCGCAGGGTCTTACCTGGTTTTGCCGTTCCTGCTGGCATTGCCCGCCGCGCTTATCATCATCCTGAGCCTGGTTGAAAAGAGGAAATAAGCCATGAGCGAAACCGAACAAACACGCGTTCACCTTTGGGTTAAGGGACGGGTGCAGGGCGTGGGCTTTCGCGCCTTTGTGCAACACACCGCCGCCGCGCTCGGCGTCACCGGCTGGGTACGCAACGTAGGCTGGAACACCGTAGAAACAGTAGCCGAAGGCCCCCAGGCGCAAATAACGCAATTCATCGCGCTGGTCAAAAGCGGGCCGCGCGCCTCACGGGTCGAAGAAACCAACCTGGAATGGGAAACCCCCACTGGCGAATTTCGCACGTTTGAAATCCGCGCCTCGCGCTAAAAACCCAACCCCCGTTCTTTTAGCGAAACAAAAGCCGCGCTGCCAATCACCAGGTGGTCAAGCACGTCCACATCCAACAATTTTCCGGCCTGCACCAGCGCGCGCGTCAGGGCAACATCGTCGGGGCTGGGGGTAGGATCGCCGCTGGGATGGTTGTGCACCACAATAATTGCCGAAGCATTCTTGCGAATGGCCGACTTGAACACCTCACCCACGCGCACCTGCGCCGAACTGACCGAACCCCGGTACAGGTCTTCTATTGCCAGTATTCGATTGCGCCGATCCAGCAACAGCACGCGCAGGTGCTCCTGCTCCAGCCCAGACATTTCATACATCACCAAATCGGCCGCATCTTTTGGGGAATTGATATTGCGGCGCTCCTCTGGCTGCTCGGCTGCCAGGCGGCGGCCCAACTCAATGGCCGCCTTAATTTGCGCCGCCTTGGCCGCGCCAATGCCATGCTGAGCGCACAATTCGTCGAAAGGCGCGCTGTGCAGCCCGCGCAACCCCTTAAATTGCTGCAACAACCGATGCCCCACCTGCACGGCGTTCTCGCCAGGCACCCCTACCCGCAGCAGAATCGCAATCAACTCCGCGTTAGAAAGCACCTGCGGGCCCAGCGCGGCCAGCCGCTCGCGCGGGCGCTCCGATTCGTGCAAGTCGGTAATGCGGTAGGTTGGGCGGGCAGCATGCTCTTCCATGGCAATTTCTCCTGAAGCCTTATTTTACAGCCTTCTTACAAACCAAGTCTACTCGCTCGCGGGGCTTTTCTAGGGCTTTCTTAAAGTGGTGAACTATCATTGCGAGGAGCGGTTTGCGCGCCGAAGCATTCTCTCTGGGCCCCGATCATGCCCGTTTAGCGGGAGACTGCTTCGGCGAAGAACGCCTCGCAGTGACATGATTCCGGACTTTAAGAAAGCCTTGCGGGGCTTTTCCTTTGTCCAAACGCTTGCCCCAATACCAGAATTCGGCTGATTTTCGGACATGAGTTAGGACAAGGTATGGAAAGGAGCCTGAAAACCGGGTAAGTTTGGTTTACGACAACCACTTAA
>FWPV01008727.1_pt1 | contig 17542 bp, 9 predicted proteins | sample 2228371 | NCBI WGS metagenome assembly FWPV01 (sample SAMEA103939776, study PRJEB20133) | metagenome | reverse complement strand
GGCTACCTGTCAAGAGAAAAATGACTCCCCCACGGATGAATGGGGATGGTCAAGGGCATTACTGTTACCCGGGGGGATTATATCATTTCAGTGGTGATCCGAAGCCCGGTGCCGGTGGCAATGAAATAATAATCCTTTGGCACAGACCACACAGACGTAATACAATACCCTCGTATAAGCCACAAGAGCCTTTTCTACCGAACGACAAGCTTATATGGTTTGTAAGTACAATCTGCGCTGCCAGCAGTTTGAATTGCTCATCAAATTCCCGTCTTGACAGAAAGGTGTGTTGAGAGATAAAAATCTATGCCCTTATTGTCAACTTACGTCTTTTTTTTCACCACGCAGAACACGGAGAGAACGGAGAAAAATAATATCCATTCAGTAAACCCATACCATCAAAAGAAGAGTCTTTTCTGATATTTAAACCACGATGTTTACAAAGAATAAATATAAAGAACACAAAGAAACCGGAGATATTTTATCTTAAATATGTTTTTGAATATTTCGTAAAACCTTCGTGGCTTTTGCCGTTAAAGATATAGGTTCGTGGAGACAGGATCTATTGACTTACACAAATTCACTCCATGCTCTCCGTGTTCTGCGTGGTTTTTATCATGATTTTTGATTTATGGTTAGTATATTTTGTAAAGTAATAGTCAAAAAGATATGTTTTATAATTTCTTCGTGGTCTTCGTGTCCTTCGTGGTTAAATAATCAAAAAATATTGATCTTGCTGGATGGTAACCGGATATATTTCTCTGCGGTGTTTTCTCTCTGCGCCTCGGCGTTTTCACTTTCTCTGAGTTTTTTGTTGATATGAATTAAGAACTATTGGTTTACGGAACGTATCCAGAAATAAATAATCTTTTATATATAACACTACTCTGTTGCCGGAACCACCTCGACCTTTTTGCGGTTGCCGCGTAAGGGGGAAAATTTCACTATACCTTTGACTTTTGCAAACAGCGTAAAATCTCTGCCCATACCCACATTGGGGCCTGGATGCACCTTAGTCCCCTTCTGGCGCACTATAATACTCCCCGCGTTTACCAATTCGCCCCCGAACCTCTTGACGCCTCGCATTTTCGGATTACTGTCACGGCCGTTTCTGCTGCTGCCTACGCCCTTTTTATGCGCCATATATTCTCTCTCCTTCCTCCCCGAACATTAAATATTTATCGATAATATCTTTAACTTTGTATACTGCTGGCGATGACCGTTTTTACGGCGGTAGTCCTTCCGTCGCTTTCTTTTGATAATCAAAATTTTTTTGTCCTTGTTATGGCCGAGTACTTTTGCCGTAACCGATGCTCCCTCCACCACAGGCGTTCCTATTCTGATTTTTCCTTCGTCTGTTGACGTAAGTAATACCCTTTCAACCGTTATTTCCGCTCCCTCCGAAGCGTCCATCAGGGGCACACGAATCGTATCGCCCGGTGAAACTTTATACTGACTTCCTCCCTGCTCTATAATGGAATACATCATCACTCCTTTAACTTACTATCGAAATTTCCGAAACTTCTATGCGGAACCGTTTATTCTGTTGTCCGACGTTTTTTAATAAACTACCAAAAATAATTATTCGTTACTTGTTTAATCAACATTAAGATCAAAAACAGATTTTTCTTTTTTTTATTCTCTTTTTTCTCCATGCGGTTTTATTATATACTCATCCTGATCCAGTTCCTGATCTTCTTTAATAAACAAACGGCAATTATGTTCCCTTTCGAGCATATTCTTTATATGATTTCCGTCCTTCTTTAAATATGCGCATACCGCCGGATGTACGGATATCTCCAGTTCATGGAATTTATCTTTTCCTCTTCGCAGATCCCTGTCGATTCGCGCAGTAACATATTCCGCCGAAAAGACCCATCCCAGGCCTTCGCATGCAGGACACACATCGGTAAAATACTCCTGAAGTTCAGGTCTTACGCGCTTACGGGTGATCTCCATCAGACAAAATTTCGAAAGGCCTGTACATGCATGGGCCGACGGATCCGCTGCGAGAAATTTCTGCATTGCGTTTTCTAGTTTCCGCCGGTTTTCAACCGATTTCATATCGATAAAGTCGATTACTATCAAACCCCCTATATCCCGCAGACGAAGCTGCCTGCATATCTCGGCAGCGGCCTCCATATTGGTATTGAAAATGGTCTCCTCCAGATTGGATTTTCCGATGTTTTTTCCGGTATTTACGTCTATTGCGACCAGCGCTTCGGTACGATCGATGAGAATATAACCGCCGGCGCGGAGCCATACTTTACGCTTAAGCGATTTTTCGAGCTCTTTTTCGATGTCGAACTTATCGAAAAGAGGTGTCTCTTCTTTGTAAAGTTCTACACGGTTGCAGAGCGCGGGCGAGAGAGAACGCAGATACTCCTGGATCTCTTCGTAATCTTCCGGTTGATCTACTATAACCCTTTCGACGTCTTCCGAAAACATATCGCGGATAACTCTTGTTGTGATGCCCATCTCGCGATGGATCAGTTTGGGGCCGCTTCCGGTAAGGGCTTCTTCCTGAGCATTCCGCCACTTGTCGAGAAGCTGGTGGATCTCCTTGACGAATTCCGCTTCCGATACCTTAAGACCGATTGTACGAATAATAAAACCCACTCCCGGCGGTTTTATTTCGGAAATGAGTTTCTTAAGTCTTGCTCTTTTCCTGGGATCGCTCGTTTTTTTGGAAACCCCTATAAAGTCGGTGTCGGGAACCAGCACAAGAAAACGACCTGCAAGGCTTATCTGGGTGCTCAGCTTGGCGCCCTTCGTTCCGATAGGTTCTTTGACGACCTGAACAAGGATCTCCTGCCCCGGACTTAATACTTTTTCGATCGGAATACGGGGGATGTGCTTGCGTCTTGCATGGACGCCTTTGCCGCCTATATACCTTTCCATAAGCGAGTCGCCGTTTTCGAGCAGAACCGAAGGGTTAACGTCGCTTCCGTGCAGAAAGGCGCACTTCTCGAGCCCTATATCCACGAAGGCGGCCTGAATACCGGGTAGTATCGAAGTCACTTTTCCGCGATAGATGTTTCCTACAAGCCTTTTACTGTCGGGCCGTTCCACCACCAGCTCTACAACTTTGCCGTTTTCCAGCAAGGCTGCCCGTTTTTCAGTGTGGGTGGCGTTGAAAAGAATCATTTTTCCCATATAGAGTTCCGTTTAAAATGTGATCTTAACCGTACACATCAGTTCGGTGGTTGTTGTTTTCTGACCGCCCCGATCCTGTTGACGGAATGTAAAATCGAGGCGGCCGGTGACGTTGTCGGTAAAAATATACGAAAGGTTTGGTACAACCGAAAGATTCTTGTCGTTTCTGTCGGATTCGGTCTCCCTTTCCGAGTTCCGGTTGAATTTCAATCCTACGGTGGTTCTTCCCTTTATGGGAATGGTCCACATAAGCAACCGGATTTCCGATAATCTGCTGTTTTGCTCTATCTGGTAATTCACGGTAAGTTCATCGGAATGCAGGGTGGCGTTCTTATTTACATCAAGGCTTTTCCTTTCGGCAGAAAGAGTCGTATTTTTTTCCCTCGAGTAATTATGGCGGTAATCGAAACTGACCGGCCATTTTTTAAGGGAACCGGAAAGCGACAGGAGAGGCATGAAATCCAATTTGTCCGAGCGGCTGGAACCTCCGATCTGCTGAGCCGTAAGACGGTCGCTGCGTCTCCACGTAAAGGAAGAGTTGAGGGAGACGCTCTGGAGGTTGTTTTTTATGAGGCCGATACGGTTGAGGGCCTGCGTGGAAAGGCCGATGGAAAGATCCGGGAACGTTAAAGTCGTGTCGCTGCGCGAAGTGTCGGGATAGAGGGTGTAATTCACCGTGCTTCCGAGGCTTATCTGATTGAACGAAAGATCCAGTTTTTTAATAGACAGTCCGCTTGACAAACGCAATGAACGTTCGATACTTCTGCTGTCGTTGCGATAGAAATCGCTTCTGTCGTACAAACGGCGCGACCTCATTCCCAGAAAACGCTCATCGTCCATATCTCCGGTAAGAATATCCAGCGGGGTCCGGCCTTTCACGCCGAATTGAAAAAGCGTAAAGTCTTTGACGCCCGAAATACCCTGGCGCTCGAGGAGCGAAGTGCCTACATAATCGTTTTTGAGGTTCGATTCGGCACGATACGAAAGGGTGATCTGACGCAGACCGATCCCGTCGAAACCTTTTTTCATCATGTCGAAAAGCCCCATAAACGGGCTCTTTTCGGTTGCGGTTTTAAGCTCGTTGAAAAGCCGGTCGAACTCTATGGTTCCGTCAAGCGACAGGGACGATTTGAGTTTCGTATTCAGATACGGGTCGGGCTCCTTCATCCAGTAAACGACCGAGGCTCCGTAGTCGCTCGTATAATCGGCCGACGTGGTCAACCACTCGAAAAATTGCGGACTCAGCTTCATACCGGCGTGCTGCGTTCTGTCTTTCTCACCCCAGAGAATCCAGTAATTTTCCCACATTTCGTCTCGTTTGAATATTTTTCTGCCTTTTTCGAGAGTCTCGTCATCTGCCGACGCGACCAGATCCCTGTTGATGCCCAAAGTGTAATTCATGTCGAGGATAGGAGAGAGAGGCGTATAAGATATCGAGGCGTTGTGCCGTACGGTATAATTGTTTGTAAAGCTTCTCGTTCCGCGCCACGTATCGATCTGACGCTGTCTGCCGAAATTGATATCCGCCACATCTACCGTAAAAGAGCGCGGCAGGAGAGTCAATTCGTAATTTTTCAGACGCGAGGGAAACCAATCCTGTTTTACGGATCTGAACGGCGACCAGTTCAGCCATTCCGGCGGTTTATAAGGGGTAAGATCATACTGTACTTTTCCGCTGTAATTGTCAGTAGTGTCGCACCTTACGAAAAAGACCTCTTCTCCCGTTCCGTCGGTATTAATGCCGTAACGCACTTCGTTTATACTTTTATTGTACCTTGCGTCAGCGGACCAGCGATCGGCAAGGAAGCTTACTATCGGATTTTCGTCGCGTTTGGTTTTTTTATATCCGGTGTAATAGGTTCTTCCGATATTGCTTGTCTGATACTCTTCGGCCCGGGTCATTTTATTGTTTCTCTGTTCAATATCCATCATTGCGCTCATAGCGTCGCCGACAATATCCGTAAATCCGTCTGGTTTTCCTTTCTCATTCAGAAGAAATACGTCGGTTTCGTTTTTTAGCTGGGGCCTTACCACTGTGCTGTTATAGGTTACGCCGGCCGGAAGCGAGAGCCCCCACTCCTGCGGCAGAAATTTCTCAAGGCCCATGGAAGCGCCCACGCTGCTTGTAAGCTGTGTGTTGTCGGGAGTGTTTTTAGTTTCGGTCATGCGCCTGAAGTCGCCGTTTTCGTACTCCATACGTGCCTGTAAAGACAGCAGGTCGGCCCACTTTGTCATAATATCTACACGTGAAGCCGACCCGTTTATGTTCCGTATGCCCGTAAGCTTCATCTCGTTTACCCAGATCTCGCCGGAAAGCGAATCTATACCGTTTGAAGCATAGGTCCTTACTACTCCGAGTGCCATCCAGAGTACCCTGGAAAAATTCGGCTGTTTTCCCCGCGGCGCTTTAACCCTTAAAGTTCCGTCGGAGATTTCGATTGCCGAGTCGCGATGCCCCACCATAAAGGCGTCTTTAAGATTGGAGATCTGTTTGAGATCGATCGAGATATGGTTGTTCCACTCCGGAAAGATTTCCCTGCTGTATTCGTAGTAGGTGGAATCGTCGGTTCCGAAACGAAAGACGAAACGGATATTGCCTTCGTAAAGAGGCCGGTTCAGCGGCGCGTCGGTTCCCGGGGGCCTCACTCCGAAAACCTCGAGCGAAAGCCGTTCATAAGCGGAAAGATTGAGATTGTGGTACTGGAAACTCTTTCTTACAAAAGCGCTGTCGCCCGGAACCAGGTTGATGAAATTGAGCCTCAGAGCCTGCTCAAGTTCATATCCGTACTCGTCGCGTTCCCGGTGTATATAGCCTTTGTATTTCTCCCATATTTTTTCGTAATCCTTATCCTCGCGCGTGTTGACCACCGACGATCTGATCTTAACCCGCGCCGAATCCTCGACGGCGATCCACTGGTTGCCGACGAATTCCATATTGTAAAACACGAGGCTCTGTTCTTTAGAAAGCTGCCCGGGGTCGAAGTCGGTCCATATAAGTCTTACCGTCGTGATGTTGGACCATGTAGGATTATTCACGCTGTCGCATACAAGCTCATGTCCCCTGAATTTTTCGTGAAGGGGTATACGGTACTTACGCCATATACCCGGCCTGGCATATTTGACGGTTCTGTCTATAAGCGGCGAGGAAGAATCACTAAGATCGATAGTAAACTGATAATACCTTTCCGGCACCGAAATCTGTACCGTGCCGTCGAAAGTGATATCTTCGGAACTCCCCACGGTCTTTCCGTCTCCCTGTCGGCGGCATACGTACCGGTAATTGTTGACGTTTCCGTCTTCGAAATAATACTGCCTCCAGTTGTCCTTTGCGGGATCGAGAGCATGAATACCGAGAAGGGAGTCGCCGTACCTTAGCGTATCCCACTTTCCGGGTACGGAAGAAGGAATAAGGTACACTTCATCCTCATCCCGGAGCAGATCCCATCCCAGATCCAGCTCCCTATTATCGGTCTGTGATCTCATGGTCTGAGCCGTGTCTTCACGGTCCTCGAGACGGTTGGGCGGGCCGCCGTTCAGAGACACGTCCTCGCGCATCTCTCCCATCTGGATAATTAATTTTCCTTTGTTATTGAACCCGCCGTCGTCTTTTACAAAGAATTCGAAATACTGAGCCTCTTTTTTATTTGCAAAGCTCTGGGAGATCGGCGTCATTATTCCGGCCCATGATTTTCCGAATCTAGGCGCGAGCGAATCGACGGGAGGCGAAGGTATCGCATGTAATCGCAGAACATATTCATATTCGGAACCCAGCATGGTGGCTCTTTTTTCCTCTTCGCTTAGTACTACTATTTCGTCACGCCTTACCCGGTGTACCGCGTCGTTGTCGCGAGGAGAGAACCAGAAAAAATCCCAGGCCGGCGGATGGTACCAGAGAGATTCCGGCGGTACCGGAAGGCTTGCAAGGTACCAAGACTGATAGCTGTTGGATAAAGGCTCCGACTGTTTGCTGTCTTCGAAATCATCTACATAGGCGCTGCCTCTCTTATTTGGGTTGATTCTGCTGTGAGCAACCTCTAAGTCGAAGCTTACCGAAGAACCGGCGTGGGTTTTTACAAGCGGCAGAGCGCTTACAAGTTTTGTCATCCACTCCGGCTCCAGCTCTATATGGGTGTTGAAATCGAGCAGCAGTTTTCTGTAGGGTTCCTGATCTATTCTAGGAATATCTTCGTTGCTTTCGGTACTCTGAAAAAGAAAACTTCCGCCGGCATAGGATTTTTCCGAGATAAACGGCAGATTTATTTTCCCGTGCGTTCCGAAAAACGATTTGCGTTCCGGAACGAAAAGCGCTTCGCTCTGATATTCGATTTCTATTTTTTCAGCCGCCTTGGCACGTGGAGATTTGAGTTCGATTATTCCCATATCGTAATTGATGTCGTAATCCTGATCGCGTATCAGGGTCGTACCGTCGGCTTTTACAAGGTCGGTTCCAGGCAGGATTCCCCATCCGAGGTCGTCGAAAACGGTTTTTTTCTTGGTTCCGGACATCTCTATCTCGTAAATATTCTTATAACCTTCCGATAATTTTCGCCTTATCAAAGCGTCGGAATAGCGGTATATCACCGGATCGCGGAACTCGCCCAGCAGCGGATTATCGAACACATCGAGTCCGGCCCATGAAGTATCGAACGGCGGGAAAATAAGATCGCCGAATTGTTTATTGTAAACCAAAGGATTCTGAATCATCGGAGTATTGTTTTTATCGGCAAGCCCCAGAATGGTTGTATAAAAACCCTTATCGGTCTGCTCTACTTTCTGTCCGCCCGTATTCTCGTCGATCCGTTTTACCGATATTTTGAATGATGCAGGGTCGGAATAATCGGCCGGACCGTAAGCGTGACGCCACATCAGAAAGAACCTTGAAGTATCTATTGCGGCGGAGTCTATTGAGGGTTCCATAAGCCGGATTGTCCAGAGCGTCCATTGGGTATCTGGTACTGTTGTCTGCGAAAGCGAATCGTACCGTTGGACAATATCCATAAGGCCTTTCTGAAGCTGTGCATAAGCCGGATCGTCGGCTTTTTCGGTTCGCATAAATATGGCCACCTGCTGTTGGGGCTGAAGCGAGACAGAATCCGCAAACCGGATCCACCCTTCCTCTTCGTTAAGGTAATAGTGCTTGTCCCTCTCCAGCCTTTCGTAAAGATATGTCTGATCCAGCGTATCCGTTTTTACGCTCTTAATATGCGATTTTTTTTCGGTGACCGTGCGGTCGTATTTCCGCCATACCGAAAGGTTTACAACCCTGGGCGGAGAAGCAGGATTGACGTTCTGAGGCGCATATTTTTTTATGTAGTATCTGCGGTAATAATTATCCAGGAAGAAATACCGGTCCCTTAAAAAATCCTTTGCTTCTTTTCTGACCTCTCCGGTACCGGTTCCGGAACTGGAATAGGTCTTTTTATTCGACTGCCCCTGTTCAAAGCTTGCAATGGAGGTAAGTTCCAGAGGCCCCAGCTTAGACCTGACCTTTATTCCGAAAAGCCCTTCATGGCTTTCCGAATATCCCGACAGGTTGGTTCCAGGCATACTGAAGCCGGTGTACCCTACGATCACCTCCTGAATTATCTCGTCTTCGAGTTCTCCGGGAGTGGATTCCTTGTATTCTATTTTGAAGTTCTTCAGATTGTCGGATATTTCGAAATTCTGCTCCTTGTCGGCCCGGATATTGATACTTATCAGCCTTCCTACGCTTCCCGTTATGGTAAAAGAGTAGTTGATGTCGAAATTGAAATTGTTTGTGGGCCTGTATCTTTCCGAGGCTATGTTCTCATCGTACTGGATGTTTTCGTATCCGAAGGCGATTTCCAGAAATCCGTCGATTGTCAATTTGGGCGGTTCCTTTCCCAGTACTCGCTGGGCCCATGTGGGATACTGTACCGGAAGTTCCCATTCGAGTTTCATTCCGTGTTTTTCGGCTGCAATGCCTGAGGGCTGCATGGCTGTGACGCCTTTTTTCCACGACAAGCCCAATGCGTAACTGCTCCTTGACGCAAGGTAGTCGCTCAGCTCTCCGTAGTGAAACTCCCACATTATATAACCGAGAGAGTCGGTGCGCCTGAAGGTGATCTGGCGTTTCTCGAAATCGATGTCGGTTGTGTCGTAAAACATTTTAGTGTCGAGACGAAGCATAGCCGCTTTTTTTGCGTTAAGCGGCGACGGTTGATACGGCGACTCATCGAGGGGATGAAAACCGGCAATCCATGGTTGCTGAACGCGTAGTCCGAGACCAAGAGAGGAAACCGAGGCAACGGCAACGGATATGCACATACGCCGGAGGGTTTTGATACTCACTTCCCGTCAACCCCCTTTTTTTTGCCGTCTGACGAAGGTACTAGATCACGGCAGCAGCGAAAGCCTACGGGGTTATGACTGTTTTGAGGATAGTAACTGTACCGTTTGTCTCTGCAGCCGCTCTTCGGACCGCTTTCCCAGAATCCTCCCAAAACATAATAAAATGCGCTGTTTTCCGACGCCCGCGTACTTGTCCACTCGAGCAGATTGCCCGACATATCGAACAGCCCGAAAAAGCTGCGGCATTGAGACCTACCGCCAGAGGGAAGTACGGTCGTATCGTGAGTAACGCATCTGTAAGGTTCGTATCGCTGACCGTAAGGGTATTTCCATGTATACGGTCCTGCACAGGCGATCATCCACTCCTCTGCGGTACACAAACGTTTACCCGCAGAGTAGCACGAGTCCATAGCCTGATACAAAGAGACAAGCGTACGTGGCCTCACCCCCCGCCTGTTAGGCCATTCGTACCGGTCGATGCAGAAATTCATCTCTCCCACCTTTACTTCTTCCATATCATTGGGACAAGGCGATTGTTTGCGGCTTGTATCGATTTCATAATACTCCTCTTTGCGTTCCATAACATTTCCGCAGGTATCGATTGCGTCGAAGTAAAGATTGGTTGTGGATGAAATAATAATCGGAGATCCGTCGTATTGCCTCCATTCGGTTTCCTCCCTTAAACGGAAATGGATTATCGCAGGCCGGTTGGATACAAACCGCACCTGCACCTCTGCGGCATGAATACCCCCGGCGGGGTCCGGATAAACCCAGAGTTGCGAAGTATCTCCGGAACAGCCGGCTTTTACTGCAGAAGCGGAATCGGGTAAAGACTCAGTCGAACCGGAAACCGAATCCGGGGCGTCTTCAGCCTTCACGGTATCGGTCTTTACGGTAGTATCGATCGGCTTTTTAGGCCTTGGCTTGGGAGGCTTTATTACCGTAGCGCTGCAGGGTTTTTCTGCATCCTTTCCTGTAATGAAAGTATCTAATGGAGGCGCCGCCTGAGAATCGGTAGAAACCGCAACGCTGCCCTCCTTTTCAACCGGCTTTGTCCCAGGTTTTCTATTAAGTAAAGAAGACAGCAGAATTATAAGAAGTAAGAAAAGAAGAATAAAAAAAAGAGAAATCAACAGCAGATTCCTTCCTTTGGCGGTCTTTGTTTTGTCGTCATTTTTCCGTTTCATCCGTACTACCTGTCCGGCTGTGTCCGGTGCATTCCACTAAAACTTTGAGAAAATCGGCGGTTGCCGCAACGTCATGTACTCTGAAAACGGATACTCCGGCCTGGTAAGCTGCGGCAACGCTTCCGAGACTGCCGTAAAGCCGCTCCGGCGCATCGCGGCCGGTTATTTTCCCGATAAATGATTTCCGTGACGTACCTATTACTACGGGATAACCCAGCCTGACTATACGCTCGAGCGACCTCATCAGTTCTATCGAATGTTCGGCGGTTTTGGCAAAACCTATTCCCGGATCGAGCAGCAGCTGATCATCGCCGACGCCGGCCTTTTTGAATCTTTCGACAGCTTCGGAAAGCTCCTGTGCAACCTCTGCAGCCACATCGTTATAATGAGGGGCAATATGCATGGTTTTGGGAGTTTCCCTGCTGTGCATCAGTATTATTTTACAGCCGCTTTGTGCAACAAGAGAAATCATCTGCGGATCGAACCGTCCTGCGCTTATATCGTTTATCCAGTGAGCTCCTGCTTTGAGAGCCTTTTTTGCAACATTGCTCCAGGTGGTATCCACGCTTATAACACCCCCGAAAAATCCCGCAACCGCTTCTATTACCGGCAATACCCGTTTTGCTTCTTCATCAGGCTCCACCGGCTCCGCAGCCGGCCTGCTCGAAGCGCCTCCTATGTCGATTATGTCCGCCCCTTCTTTTACAAGATTGCGTGCATGTTCGACGGCAGCATCAACCGAAAAGTAACGCCCCCCGTCATAGAAGGAATCGGGCGTAACATTGACGATCCCCATTAAATAAAAGGGACGGGTTTTATATTTAAGGATTCCGCTTATGTCCGCCATATTATTGCAGAAACAGAAAATATCTACTTCGCTTTTTTCTTGTCGGATTCCACCTCTTCGATCAAGCGAGAATGTGTAAAAACGACTATAATTTCGGTTGATCGGATGATTTTTCCGCTACTACGGTGTTTTCCGGTTTGCCGGAGGACGCCGCTTCCTCAACCGGCTCTTTGTCCGGCCGTATAAGGAGGGCCCTGCTTTTCTTTACAGATGCAAGCGGGTGACCTGCTATCACCTTCATTATCTCTTCCCTGTCGAGCATTTCGTGTTCAAGCAGTGCTTTTGCCAGCAAATCGAGTTGATTTCGGTGTTCGGTCAGAATCGAACGCGCACGGTCGCACTGTTGTTCGATAATCTCACGCATGAGCCGGTCGATCATCTCGGCCGTCTTGTCGGAATAGTCGCGGTGACGAGATATTTCCCTTCCGAGAAAAATCTGTTCATCCTTCTCGCCGTAACTGAGAGGGCCCAATTCGTCGGTCATGCCGTAATCGCACACGAGTTTACGCACCAGATCGGTCGCCTGCTTGATGTCGCTTGCGGCGCCGGTAGTTCTATGGTTGAAAACTATCTCCTCCGCCATTCGTCCGCCCAGCATCACGCATATCCTGTCGAGAAGATACTCTTTGGTATAACTGTGTTTGTCTTCGAAAGGAAGCGAAAACGTGACGCCCAGTGCACGCCCTCTCGGAATGATCGTAACTTTATGGAGGGGATCGGCTTCTTTACAATAGATATTACATATGGCGTGTCCGGCCTCGTGGTAGGCGGTCAGTTTTTTCTCCTTTTCCGAAAGCACCATGCTCTTCCGTTCTACCCCCATGAGTACCTTGTCTTTGGCCTCTTCGAAGTCGACCATAGTTACCTTTTCCTGACCGTACCTTGCGGCCAGAAGCGCCGCCTCGTTGGCAAGGTTGGCAAGATCCGCGCCCACAAAGCCCGGGGTTCCCCTCGCTATGACATGAAGATCCACATCCGGAGCAAGCGGAATATTTTTGGTATGCACCCGCAGGATCCCTTCCCGTCCGTTGACGTCGGGGACGTCCACCACTATCTGCCGGTCGAACCTTCCCGGCCGCAGAAGCGCCGGATCCAGCACGTCGGGACGGTTTGTGGCGGCGATAAGAATCACGCCGGAATTGACTTCGAATCCGTCCATCTCGACAAGCATCTGATTGAGCGTCTGCTCCCGTTCGTCATGACCGCCTCCCAAACCTGCGCCCCGCTGCCGTCCTACGGCGTCTATCTCGTCAATGAAAATTATACATGGCGAGTTGCGCTTGGCCGTTTCGAAGAGATCACGCACCCGCGACGCTCCGACGCCTACAAACATTTCGACGAAATCCGATCCGCTCATAGAAAGAAAAGGCACACCCGCCTCGCCCGCGACGCAACGGGCAAGCAGGGTTTTACCCGTACCCGGGGGCCCCAGAAGAAGAACCCCTTTCGGAATTTTTCCTCCGAGCCTTCTGAATTTCTTAGGATCTTTCAGAAATTCGATTATCTCCTGGAGTTCGAGTTTGGCCTCTTCGACTCCAGCCGCATCCGCGAAAGTGGTCTGGGGACGGTCGATGACGCTGAGTTTCGCGCGGCTTTTCCCGAAAGAAAAGATTCCCTTCTGTCCGGCCTGCATCTGACGCATTATAAAAACCCAGAAAAGAATCATGATAACCCACGGAAGCACGCTTACCAGTACGTCGCTCCAGTTCAGCTGCTCTTGCTCGAAGGTGTATTCGAACCCGACTTTGTCCCACTGGGCAAGCATTTCGCCGTCGATATACGGCAGATTGACCGTAAAATATTTCGTAGGCGTGATGTTGCGCAGTGAAGGGATCTTCGTGAGACTTACTGGGTCGGCCACTTCTCCCTGAAACTGCGCCCTTTCCGGTCCTTTCTGAATTACGTGAGCCTTGACGATTCTTATGTCCGGATTTACAAGCAATTCCCTGAACTGACTGAAGCTTAACTTTACCTGCCGGGGGCCTCCTGCGCCTTCGATCGTACGAAGGAGGAATACGACCGCGACTGCAATGGCTATCCACATAAGGATGGTTTTCAGAGGGTCGTTGCGGGGCGTCATTTTCTTATTGTCGGCAGACGCCCCGTCCTTTTTCTTCCCGCTGCCGGCAATATGACTTTCCTTGTTTCTCTTTTTCTCTTTTTCTTCCAAGATTTATGTCCTTTTAAAATTCATTTATCCTCATAAGACACATTTATATTTTACACTCAAACCTATTTAAAATACATTATAATATTAATAAATGCTTTCGGATTGCAGCTTTATTATCCTTTTTGCGGCATTTGTGATCCTAAACCTTTCGTCCATTCTGATTTCGGGAATCCATATTACTTTATTATCTCCGTCAACTAGACATGCGGTTCTGACTCTTTTTAGCTTTGGAATCCCCTGTTTGGCAAGGAACTTAAGTATATTCACCTCCCTCTTCGTACCGAAAGGAATGAAATCGTCTTCCGGTTTTACGGTTCTGTAAAAGCAAAAATCGTCGAGTTTCCCTCCGTCAATATATACCGTGCTCTTTCCGCAATCCAGCTTTTCCGGCAAGCAAGACTCTACGGTAGCAGTAATCCGCCTCCCCTCTTCCCGAATCGTACAGCAGCCCGGAATTGGAATTTTATAATCTATTACCGGGATATTTTTTTCGAAAATCAACGACTCTCTGCAATACCTGTAGTTCCAGCCCCCGGGCAACAGAAGCGTCCCTGCTCGGGAACAATTTGCCTTTTCAATCACCGAATCGATATGGCGCCTTGATAAAGAAATCCCGTATTTTGCGAATATCTCCCGTAACCCTTCCGCTGCAAGAGATCGCTCTTCAAAACCCTGTCGTTTGATAGAGAAAGATTCAGGCCGAAGCGGTAAGAAATTTTCTTCAATCCATCCGGCTGTCCGTTTCCTCCCCGACTCCCATTGTATTGCAGCCTCTTCCGCAAGCGCCACAAGCTTTTCAACTACTCCGGGCTGCATCGATTCAAGCTGCGGAATGAGAATATGCCGGATGCGGTTTCTCATAAAGTGAAGGTCATTGTTAGAGCAATCGTTACGATAAGAGACGTTTCTTTCTCGAAGCCATTCTATAAGCTCCTGTCTGCGTACTCCGAGAAGAGGCCTTACGATTCCGTCTTCCCGCACAGGCACTATTCCACGAAGTCCGGCCAGTCCGCAACCGCGCATAAGCCGCATAAGCACCGTTTCCGCCTGATCATCCATGGTATGGCCGGTTGCAACGATACTGCATCCCGAAGCTTTTCTTACCTCCTCGAAAAAGAGGTATCGTTCTCTGCGTACCGCAGCCTCGAGTCCGGAATCACCGATGTTGTAACCGCTAAGCCGTTTGGTGTAGAACCGAAGTCCCAGCTTATCTGCATGCTCCCTTACCAGCAACTCGTCCTTGTCGGAATCCTCTCCGCGCAAAGAGTGATTAAGATGGGCAACAACAAGATCGGATATACCAAGCTTATCTCTGATACCGGCAAGCAAAAAGAGAAGTGCTGTCGAGTCGCTTCCTCCGCTTACTCCTACGACGACCGACGCTCCGGGCCGGATAATTTGCCTGGAAAAACGTATGACTCTATCTTTCAACACACAAGGGAGCATTCCGTCAACTGGATGAGAGGAAAATAGCAGCGGAGGGAGTTGAACCCCCGACACGTGGATTATGATTCCACTGCTCTGACCAGCTGAGCTACGCTGCCGTCTATCATTAAAATATATTTAAATAAATAAAGAAAGGCAATTAAAAACCGTCGTTACGAAAAGAAAAGTTGCCGTTCCTCACTCATTCTGGAGATGACGTAAGGTTTGAAAGGAATAACGCCGGAAAATACCTATACCCATTGGTCAAGTTTGAATGGTTTAATATGACTATATATGTTCCGGCGCCGATGGAGAATTTGCGCAAATCAATCGTAAGAATTTCATTTTCATGCACCTGACGCCTGACCGAAGCCTTACGTTTCCCGGCCGGATCAAAAAACTCGATATGCGCCTGACCTGAGGGAATGAATAAAAATCTGATTCCTCCGCTTCCGGCCCGCATAATGATTTTAGGTTTATTTTTTCTCTCCGTTGAACGATTTCCGTTTAACGATACTGAAGGTTTCAGACTGTCGGGAACAAGATCGCAAAACGATATGGCGCCGTACTGGTCGGTGGCCGTGAGATTTTTTTCGCAGCCGATGCGGATAATGAGTTTTTCCAGTTTCGACTCTTTATCATAGAGCGGTACACGCTCCGCGGATACAGAAGTCGGCGGAACTCTGTAATATGTCATTTTCCCGCCGCATATTTCGATATACGGCATATAGCTGCTTATGGGATTATCGGGCGGGAACATCTGGCTGATCGACATTTTTCTGTAACCGAGATAGCCGGAATTACATGTCGAAGTGTCGGGCCGTTTGACGGTCGAATCGAGAAGCGTATTGACCGATACATATATTGCATGGGTTATTTCCGCTATCGCCGCCGGATCGGTAAGCTGAAAAGAGGGATTCGGCCTTCCGGAAAAAACATCCGGATCTATGACGAGACCGGCCGGTTGTTCGAATAATTTGTCTTTGTAAAGCGCCTCCCCGCTTTCCGTCCGATACGCCCAATAGTACCAGATCTGGTCTATAGCGCCGCCTACCAAAACTTTCAGCTGGATCATCACCGCATACCGGTCTTCGCCGGTTTTAACGAAAAACGCCCTGCCGTTATTTATGGAAACCGAATCTCCGTATCCTTCCTTAGGCGCTTTTAGATCGTACTTTTTCATCATCGAATCCAGATAGAACAGCGACTCCCGGTCGTAATTGATTGTCTTGCGGAGAATAAGCGACTGAGCATAGGCGCTTAATGCCGAATCGGAGCAAACGCCGGACGGCGCGATAACGGAACCGTATCTGAAAATGCAGTCGGCAACCTTCAGACTGCACCGGCTTGCCGCTATCGACTGTTTGGAACAGAAAGGCGTGAGCTCGGAAAAATCGACGTATGAAAAGGCGCTGTCTCTGTTGAGACGGTCAAGAATCCAGATCCCCGACCGGACTTCGCTTTCAGCAAAGGTATGTAACAGCAACAACATAATGAAACTTGCGACAACGTTTTTTGTTGACGATAATTTTGACATATCTGCCTCCTGAATTTTAAAACAGCTGCTTTGTGAAAAAACATTGACACTTCTACGACAGCGCCGCTTGTTTTTTCCTATTCTATGATTAATTTACAAAAAAATCATAGACAAACCTTCGGAATGCCATAAAAAGTATTGTCTAAAGACAACGCTTTTTTAATAATCCGACTCAAGACGGAGGCGGGATGAAAAAATATTTTCCTGAAAAGTTCTCATCTGTCAGGAAAGCGGAAGGGCTGAATAACTCCGCCGGCTATCATTTGGTAGCCGCCTTACCGGAACTCCTCACACAACAACAAACGGTTTTAATATTTTCAGTTTAAAAACAAACAAATAATTTTTATAAGAATAGTGTTGTCAATAATATCTAATTACTTTTTCAATTTAATGAATTTATATCTTTATAATAAATTGATTATTAATAAATTAAAATATTTAAATAAAATATCAAACATTAAAGGATTAAAAATAATAAAAAAACCATTAAAGTATATTCAATTAAAAAATAATCAGGTAATTAAAAAGGGAAATGTTGATGTTGAAATTACAGTAGAAGCATTAAATAATAAAGATAATTATGATATTTTTTTAATTATTTCAGGAGATTCTGATTTTCTATATTTAAGAAATAATTTATTAAAGCTTAATAAGAAGATAGTTTTTTTAAGTTTTAAAGGAAATTTATCTTATGAGTTAAAACAAGGAAAATATTTAACTTTTGAAAAAATAAAAGAATATGTTCAACTAGATAAAAAAATAACCCCGCCTATTAAGCGGGGACTGTTACTGAATTTAGTATATGATAAATTCAATGATTTGTCAAGTACTAATCAAGGTTGGTTTTCAATTCCTGAAGATCAACTACCTTTAAAATTGCCATATGTAAAATCTTACGAACCAACAGA
>FWPV01008726.1_pt1 | contig 17543 bp, 12 predicted proteins | sample 2228371 | NCBI WGS metagenome assembly FWPV01 (sample SAMEA103939776, study PRJEB20133) | metagenome | reverse complement strand
GAAGATACGAAATTATTTATGTAATGTCAAGCATTATTTTGAACATACATGAAATATTTTTTGAAATGTCCAAACTTGAGCAGGAGGCTTATTGCCTCCTTTCTAAAATCCCAGCAGACAGCAATTCACGGATGGTTCAATTGACAGGAAATATGAAAACCTCCGAGTCATTGCGAAAAGCGAAGCGACGAAGCAATCTATCTCACAGACGAATCATGAGATTCCTTCGCTTTGCTCGGAATGACTGAATTGTCCATCGTGCCGGGCTCTAAAATCATCGTGCTAAAAATCATCCTGCTAAAAATCATCCTGCCAAAAATCATCCTGCTGGACATCGGCAAAAATACCGAGTCATTGCGAGGAGCGAAGCGACGAAGCAATCCATCACTCGAACGAATCATAAGATTCCTTCGCTTCGCTCGGAATGACTGAATCGTCCATCGTGCCGCGCTATGAAATCATCCTGTCTGAAAATTAGACTTTCTCATAATCATCCTGCGGATATTCCAAAGCACCTACTGTTTCAGCCATTGATCCAGCCAGCCGATCACCGTTTCGTGCCACAGGATCGAATTGTGGGGCTTCAAAACCCAATGGTTTTCGTCCGGGAAATACAAGAACTTGCTGGGGATGCCCAATCGCTGCGCCGCAGTGAAGGTCGAGATGCCCTGGGTCTCCACCACGCGGAAATCCAGCGCCCCATGGATCACCAGGATCGGCGTTCTCCAGTTCTTGACAAAATTGACTGGATTGTGCTTCTCATAGCCTTCGGGATTGGTCCAGGGCGTACCCTCATGATCCCACTCCGGAAACCAGAGCTCCTCGGTATCGAAATACGCCAGCCGCTCGTCGAGGTTGCCATCGTGGCTCACCAGGCATTTGAACGCCTCGTTCCAGTTGCCCGCAATCCAGTTGATCATATACCCGCCGAACGAAGCGCCCAGCGCGCCCACCCGCTCGCCATCCATCCAGGGGTAGCGAGCCAGCGCTGCGGCCAGCCCCTTCTGCAGGTCCACCAGCGGCTTGCCACCCCAGTCGCCGCGAATGGCATCGGTAAAGGCCTGGCCGTAGCCAGTGGAGCCATGGAAATCCACCATCACTGCGGCATAGCCCGCCCCGGCGTAGGCCTGGGGATTCCAGCGATAATGAAAATGATTGCCGAACGAGCCCTGGGGCCCACCATGGATCAAAAACGCCACAGGGTATTTCTTTGCTGGATCGAAATCGATTGGCTTCACCACATAGCAATAGACCGTCTCATCGTTCCAGCCATTGAAAGTGAACTGCTCAAAATCCCCCATGTGCGCCTGAGCCAGCTTCTCGGCATTGATTTTGGTGATGGCCCGGGGGTCGCTGCCATCGGGATTGACGGACCAGAGCTCCACCGGAGACTTCAAATGATCCAGGGCATAGACGATCCGTTTGCCAGCCATGGCCGGCGAGCCAACGGTGCCATCGCGCACCACGGTTCTCACCGCCCCGGTTTTCACATCAATGGCGAACAGCGAGGTCTGCCCCAAATTATCAGCAGTGGCGAAGATCGTTTTGCCATCGCTGGACCAGCACAGCGACGAGGGAGAACGATCCCAGTTCTCAGTAAGCACCCGAGTCGATCCATCCGCCCAATTGTACAGGATAATGCGATAACGATCGGCCTCATAGCCGGGTCGGGACATGGCCAGATAGGCCAGGGTCTTGCCATCGGGCGAAAACACTGGCTGCGTATCCCAGGCCTCATTTGCTTCGGTCAGACATCTTGGCGGCTGCGAACCATCCAGCGGCGCATAATAGAGGTCGAAATCTGTGGACCAGGCCTCCTCTCGTCCTACATCTTTGGCTGCAAATACGATCCCCTTGCCATCTGGGGTAAATGCCATTTCCTCGATGCCGCCGAACGGCTTGGACGGCGCATCGGCATCCATTTTGGCCATCACGTCGACTGGATCGCCACCGGCGATGGGCAGCACGAACCAGTGCGAACGACGGCCATCCTTCCAGGTATCCCAATGCCGAATGAATAGCCGATCGTAAATTCGACCGCTGGCCTTGCGTTTCTCCATCTCATCCAGTCGCGATTTTGTCTCCGAAGGCGAGGATCCGACAAACACCTCCATCGTAAACGCCAGATGCTTGCTGTACGGCGAGACCTTCAGATTGCTCACATCCAGGGGCAGGTCCGTGAACTGCCGCGCCTCGCCCCCATCGATGCCGATCCCCCACACCTGGGATGAGCCCGAGCGGGTCGAAAGGAACCAGATGTACTTGCCGCAGGACGACCATTGCGGATTGAAATCCCCGGCCGGATGCGAAGTTAATTGCTTCAAATTTTTGCCCTCAACATCAACGAGCCAGATATCCGTTCGCCCACGATTGGCATCCAGATCTGTCTTGCGCAGCGTGAACGCGATCCACTTGCCATCCGGGGACACCTGCGGCTCCGAAATCCGATCCATCGCCAGCATATCGTGCACCGAAAATGGATGCGTTTCCGCAGCCATAGCAGCCGACAGATTGATAGCAATCAAATAACCAACGAGAATTGCGATGAAAATTTTTCGCATGGGATCCTCCCTCAATTTTCAATTCATTATTGTCGTTATTAAGCCTTTCTAACCCCTTCATGACCCTCGAAAGCCCAAAATATCTCCCGCCTGACTATCTACCTTTCCCTTACATTTGCACTATTCCAATATTCCACTACCCCAATATCCGAATACTGCACCACGTTATTACACCATTATTTCCCTATTTCACCAATTTCTGACTCCATTATTCCATTACTCCATTACTCCAATCCCCCATCGCTTTACCATTCCATCATCCCTCAACTTCACCACCTTCTGACTCCAGTACTCCATTACTCCACTACTCCATTACCCAATCCCTCCATTACCCCTTTACTTCATCACTCCATCCCTACATCGCTCCATCACTCCAATCATCATCCCAATCATTCCCCCACCTGCATCTCTTCCAGCAAGTGCGTGGCTCCTGCCAGCTTCTCCGCCACCCACAGCACATAGCGGATGTCCACCGCGATGGAGCGGCTATAAGCTTCGCTCCAGGCGTAATCGTTGATGGTGGCCTCGAACGCCCGATCGAAATTGAGCCCCACCAGTTCGCCTCGGGCATTCAGCACTGGACTGCCAGAATTGCCGCCCGTTGTGTCCATATTGTACAAAATGGCCACCGGGACGCTGTTGAGTTTCGGGTGCCCAAACCGACCGAAATCCCTCGCCTGGATCAAATTGATCAATTCCTGCGGTGCATCGAACGGCTCCTCTCCGGTGGCCTTCTCTAAAATGCCAGTCGCCGTGGTGATCGGTGCCGCATAAATGGCATCCCGGGGCGAATAACCGCGGATATAGCCGTAGGTCAGCCGCAGCGTCCCATTGGCATCTGGAATAAAATCCCTGGCCAGAAAATCTTTTTTCACATCGATCAATTGGGCGTATAGCTTGTCGATCGCACCCTGTCGGCTGCGGCTCTGCGCCTCGCGCTCTTTGTAGGTCGGATACAGTTCCAGGGCCAGTTGAACAAACGGATCATCCAACTTCTTGAGCTCCTCCAGCGACCGCTGGAAGCATTCTGCCAGCGCTTTCTCATCGGTCATGCGCGTTCGGCGATAGGCTTTCTCCAAAAAGCGATCGATCGCCTGCTCGGGATTCTTTCGGCTCCCAATAAGCTTCTGGATGGCGGGGATCTGCTGGTCCGCTGGCAATCGGGCCGCCCGCAGGAGCATCTCTTTGAAAATCGCCCGATCGCTGGGCTCGTAATACTCCCGCAGGCTCAAGAACACCCGCTCTTTGGTGCGGTCGAAATTGCGATCCATGTAGGCGCCGCTGCGCTCCAGGTCCTTCTTCTGCCGCTCGATCGCTGCCTCGTACACCGTGTACGCATTGTTCAACGCCGTTGAGCTACGTAACAGATACGTCAACACCAGGTCTCGCTCGGCCTGATCCCGCATCTGCTGATAGATGCCCTCGATCTGCTGAAGCAGATTCCCGTACGTGGCGTTGCGCAGCGAATCGGCTGCGATGAACTGCTGCAGCGCCCGTTCCTCAGCCCGTTTTTTCTCCACCAGGTTCAGCCGTTTCATGCCGATCAACTTGCCGCGGTAATTCTTCTCCACGTTGGCCAGCGATTTGATGCGGCCATCGTGTTTTAGCGCAATGGCCCGATCCCCGCGACTGAACTGCTGCATCTGTTCGATCTGCCATTGGTACCACTGCACCACATACGGCATCCGAATCTCCTGCTCGTAAGCCAGGTAGAACGATGTCTGATGCCGATAGGTACGGCCCGGGTAGCCCAGGATAAACACAAAATCCTCCTCATTCACCCCCTGGGGCGCGACCTTCAAATAATTTTTGGGGCGATAGGGCACATTATTCGGGGAATAATCGGCCGGAGAACCATCCGGCGCCACATAAGCCCGCATGAAAGAAAAATCACCCGTATGTCGCGGCCAGGTCCAATTATCCTCCTCACCGCCGAAATTGCCTATGCCCCGCGCCGGCGCATAGACCAGCCGGATATCTTTCAAATAAGTATAGAGAAACAGCACGTAGGTTTTGCCGATGAACATCTCGGAAACTTCAGCCCGCTTGCCCGGATGTGCTTTTTCCGTCTCAGCTATTATCGCTTTGATCTTCTTCTCGATGGCTTTACTGCGCTCGGCCAGCTCCATTTGATCCGTCACCGCGCTCAACACCTCGGCCGATACATCGCGATACGATTCGGTGATGCGCACGGTAAAGCCGCGAGCGGGATATTCTTCGGCTTTATTTTTAGCCAGAAAGCCGTTTTTGAGATAATCGTGCTCCGGGCTGCTGGCCGCCTGCACCGCACCGAACGCAATGTGGTGGTTGGTCAGGATCAATCCCTCGGGTGAGACGAACGAGCCAGTGCCGCCATCCACCTTGCAGATGGCATCCACCAGGCTGATGCCATCGGGATTGAAAATATCCAGCGGCTCGAGCTGCATGCCCTTGCTTTTCAAATCCAATTTCTGGATCTCGCTGATGGGGTACATGCCTTCGTCGGCGATGACTGGATTGATGAAAAGAAGAAAAGCAAAAAGAACGGTAGCGAAATACTTGCTCATCATAAACTCCTCTTGATTGATTAAGCATTGAAATAAAAACCAGGTTTCTGGCAGAAACCTGGTTTTTTGAAGCAATTCACTCTGCCATACTGTGACACACGTGACCGTCATCCGCCTATATTGGCGGATAACGGTCATGTCTTCTCTGAGACTGCTACACGAAGCCCCGCAATTTACGACAGCGTTGTCTCCAGCAGATAATTTACTTCGTCATCGAAACTGCGTTGATGTTTCTCAGCCAGGCTGGAAATCTGTTTATAGAGTTCTGGCTTCAAATTTAATACAACTCGATTGGCGTTTTTCTTGACCTGCTCCAGTTTTAACGCTGCCTCGTATCCAAAAAATTTTTCACCACAATTATTACAAATATCAACTTCAATATTTGGAATGATAACTGTGCTACCTGAAGCATCAACGATCTCGTGATCTATTGTTCTGGTAATCATTTTCCCCTGTCCACAAAAGGGACATTTATATGTTTTCTGATGCTTCATAGAGCTTGATCCGAGAGTCATAATAAAAGATTCAGCATCATCGCGACGTATGGTCTTGCCATGAAAATAAATTCAATTGTCGTCTTTGGACAAACCTTTAATCATGTCTAACGGCTCAATCCTGTTTCATCGCGTTCTTTTTTTATGAGTCTTCCATAGAGTATGGAATGCTTCAAGTCTTCAAGATCATATTGTCCGGTATAAAGCTGACTAAAGGCTTTGTTAGAACATCCGAATTTATTCTTCGAAACAAGCTTGATTATGGTAAGCGGTACTTCCAACGTTGTTTCCTCGCTTCATCAAAGCTCAATTCGTAATATGAATGACCGGTAGGGATTTTAGCCCAATTGAACATATCGTCCCTAAAGGGACTTAATGTTATTTGTGTTGCCATTACTACAAACATTTAATCCCTACGGGATTGAATTTGGGATTATGAAAGCCAATTGCTGCGCTAAAATAATACCAGAGACCTGTTCCGTTCGGAACATAATGTTTAGAGATATTATCCTTTCGATCATTCAATCGTCCCTTTAGGGACGGAATGCAATTTATTCATTTGGTCATTCGTATTACTATTTTCAACCATCATCTTTAAAGCATCACTCAATATTGCTGCACCTGGTACTCAACTCTTATAAATATACAAAAAAAGAAAACAATGTCAAGCAAAAGTTCATCATCAAAATCTCGGCATTGAGTAAATCAAACTACCAGCAAAAATTTTTCGCAGGCATCCACAAGACTGATGGCATCGGGATTGAAAATATTCAGCGGCTCGAGCTGCATGCCCTTGCTTTTCAAATCCAATTTCTGGATTTCGCTGATGGGGTACATGCCTTCGTCGGCGATGATCAGGGTTGAAAATAGCAGGGTGAAAAATAGAATTGGAGTAAAAAGATAATGCTTGTTACATAGCAATCCCTAATAATTTTTTATTCATATCAATCCAGTTTCTTAACGGATTGCCTCTCAATCAATTTTAGCTCATACCCAAACTAAGGGCTTTCTGATATTTGAGCGCATACAAAACATTCCCCCTCTCTTCCCAAGAGAGGGGGTGAGTTCAACCTAAAACAACAACTGAACTCATCCCCAAAACCCCCTTCTCTTGAGAAGAAAAAGGGGCTTATTGTGAGGAAATTCGCACATTAAACGCAAGCAAAAATTTCCCCCTCTCTTCCCAAGAGAGGGGGTCAGGGGGTGAGTTCAGCATAAAACTACAATCGAACTCATCCCCTCGTTCTATCGAGCAGAGAAGGCAGCTTTTGATGTGAGGATTCGCACATCAAACGCACACAAAACATTCCCCCTCTCTTCCCAAGAGAGGGGGGCAGGGGGTGAGTTCAGCATAAAACTACAATCGAACTCATCCCCTCGTTCTATCGAGCAGAGAAGGCAGCTTTTGATGCGAGGATTCGCACATCAAACGCACACAAAACATTCCCCCTCTCTTCCCAAGAGAGGGGGACAGGGGGTGAGTTCAAAAACCCCAATCCATCTCTCACCTTGAACTCATCCCCCAAACCCCCTTCTCTTGAGAAGAGAAGGGGGCTTATTGTGAGAGGATTCGCACATCAAACTCACATATAAAACATTCCCCCTCTCTTCCCAAGAGAGGGGCTCAGGGAGTGAGTTCCCCAAACTTCTTGCTTCCCAACGACAAAAAACCGTTTAATTACCGACCACCACCAAAAAACATTCAGATTATGAAATTGTCAGATGAACAGAGGGTCAAGACTAAGCGCCGCAAACCACACGAAAACCAACATTGCTGCGCCTGTAGACGGGATAGTAACTGAGACGATTGGTGCAACGAACTCCCAGATCGACGAACGCCCCGCCACGCAACACACGGGCGCCAATTGGTGATGAAGACGGTCCCTTTGGATTATTCTGGGGACTTTTTCGGTAATAATGCTCATCGTACCAATCATAGCACCATTCCCAGACATTGCCCGCCAGGTCGAACAGCTCCGCCGGCTGCCCGTCCGCAGCAATCGCACCACTGGCGGGGGGATAGCTGCCGACTGCTGTTGTTTGTCCAAGCTTGCTTTCATAAAAATTTGCCAGCTTCGGATTGGGCGGCTCATTGCCCCAGGGATATCTTCTGTCGGTAAAGCCGCGAGCCGCAAACTCCCATTCCGCCTCAGTGGGTAGTCGGAACTTCTTGCCCGGATTCTTTTCGCTCAGCCACATACAATAGGCCATGGCTTCGTACCAACTGACCCCAACCACTGGCGCTAAGGGACGGCTTCGGCCAAAGCGCTCGTCCAACCAGAAGGGAGGCAATTTTTCTTTCAATTCTTTTTTTAAAAAATCTCTGCCATCAAATTGGAACTGGCTTTGATCATCGAACCAGTACCAGTATTTCTTATTTTTATAACCACCCTGCTTGATGAACTCGGCGAACTCTTTGTTAGTCACCGGGTATTTGCCGATCCAAAAAGGAGATAGTTGAACAGGATGGATTGGTTTTTCATTGTCATATTCTTCACTGCCCATCATGAAAGGCTTTTCTGGCTTCAGCAATACCATGGGCGGATCCAGCACATCGATAGGCGGCTCGTTCATCAGTCCCAGGGCATCGCCGCAGGCGAGGAACAGCTCTGGTTGGTGATGAGAGCAGTCCCGCAAATTTTCAATTTTGATCTTGATGCTGTCGTGGAGTCGGTAGCGGCGCTGGTACTCCTCGAAATCGCTGAGGCATTCGGCCGATAGCTTGAGCAGCGGAGTATCCTTCCGCTCGGTCGCCAGGGTGCCCAATTGCTCCAGCAAATCTTCACCAAAGGTGGGATTGAACTTGCCGAGTCGATTGAAAAACAAGCGGATCACCTCGCGCCAGTGAGGGGCATTTTCCAGCATGGCGAACAATTGTTGCTGTTGCACCGCTTCCTTCTGGAGGCTAAGCCAGTGCGCCGCCAGGTACTCCTGAAAGGTGCGATGAATGAACACATAGTGTCCCCCGCGAAAAGCCAGCAATCCGATCAGTCGATCGCATTCATCGAGAAAAAATCGGGCCGCTTCTTCCAGCTCGTTGGAGGACTTTTTCTTCGGCGGAATGAGGTCGCTCTGCTTGAGCCGCTGCAACATGAGTTCGGGGTTCAAAAACACCTCATCCTCGGTGCGCTGATGGGCGTGGAACGCCAGGTCGCGCAGCATGTCGATGATCTGGTTATGGTTCCAGTCGATCACTGGCTTGCTGGCATCGGCCGGAAACTTGAACGAAATTTTGCCGGTTTCCAGCTTGCCCGGCGTTGCCGCCTTTTGCGCCATCAACTGCTCGATGCATTTCTCATACAATTCGGCCCGGTAGTGGGGCAGTTTGCCCTCCTTGTAATGCAGCACCGCGATCACGGTCAGCAATAATGGATTGGTGGCGAGCCTTCTGGCCGCCGGAACCTCTTCCAGCGCATCGATCAGCTCCTTTGCCTGCTGCTTAACACGCGCTTCGGTTTCGTCCAGCAAATTGGCGGCAAAATAGCGATAGGCAAAATCCTCGATCTGCTTTTGTTCCAAATTTAAAATGGTGAAATAGGGGATGCCCAGCGTGTTCAGCAATTCGTCAGTGATGGCTGCTGGCCGACTGGTCAGCGTGATCTGCAATTGCGGAAATTGATCCGAGGCAACGATGTCCCGCACCACCATGGCCAGTTTCATGCGGCTGTCCGGATTGGAGATTTCATCCAGCCCATCGAGGAACAACCAGACTGGCTGATGCTGCATGGCATAATACAGTTGCCCGGCTGAAAAGAGTTGCGTTTTGTCCCCGCGCTGCCAGAATCGAGCCGCGCATTCGAGCAGGCAGCACTCCCCATCAGCGTAATCGCTGATCAGCTTGCCGAAATCTTCCAATCGCAAATAGATGGGAAATGGCGTTTTCTCAGCAAACCAGCTTTTTTCAATAAACCTGGTTTGTCCCTTTAGCGCCTCAAAGCACTGCAACGCCAGGTAGCGGCAGGCCGTGGATTTGCCGGCGCCGGCATCGCCAATGAACAGATGGAATCGAGCCTTTGCCGGGATACTTGCCAGCGGCCGGGGGACAATGGCCCAACTGCTCAATTGCCAGAGAATGCGATAGACCTGGTCACGTTCTAAACGCAACCCAGACATGATTTCTTTTATGATGACCTCTGCCTGCCGCAGGTTCGATGCTTTGCACTCCTCAAGAATTTTTCGGGCGATGGTGTGGGATGGCTTTTCGTCGGTCTCTAGTTCCAGCGCAACCATTCGCTGATCTTTTTCAAGTTTCAGATGGAGCAGCTCATCGAATCGCTGGAACAACAGCGGCAGGTTTCGCTGCTGCCGCAGCGTCAATTCTCTCACATCAGCCGCCTGCATAATGCGGTCGAACGAGCGATCTTTCACGTTCAAAGCGACGTAGACCTTCTGGAGCTCCAGCTTGTGTTCCAGCCGATCCCGGGTGGTGCCCAGGTGGCCATAGTCCAAACGATCCAGCCGATAGACATCGCGGAACATCGTTTCCAGCTCGCGCAGGTCGATGGGGGTGGGATCGGGCTCGATCTTTTTGGCGAATCGCTTTTCTTCCAATCCCATTTCTTTCTTTTTCAAATCAACCAGTTCTTTGATGCCATTTCGAATTTCAGCCGTGTCGCTTTTTATTCCAATGAGGGCGATAAATTTCTCTCGCTCCACCAGCACGGCTTCGCACTCCCGAATTTGGCTCAGCTCCTGCCTCAGCTTTTGAACGAACGCCAGAATCACTTCCGGCGGCGCCTTTTTGTCATCTGCCAATTCGATTCGGGAGATCAACGCAATATCGGGTTCCGGCCGCAAGAGCAGCAATTTGGCGAATTCCGCTTCGGCAGGGCGATAGTCAAAGAAGCGCTCATTCTTTCTCCCGTAGCGATTGCCATAATTTTTTTCGTACCAATCTACAGTATTCTGAAACGCTCTTTCATACGCTTTTTGAAGCTGGCTTTTATTGCCCTTTAAAAAATGCACCAATTCAGTCAAGCCAACTTCGCCGATTACTGATGCAGCGACCAGGGCAAATTCGATCATGGGTCATTTCCTTTGAATTAGAGCCTGACTGCTTAATTCCAATGGCTTAACTCCCGCAGAAATCCTTTCGATTTCGATTTTAATATACAAAAAAATCGGGCAATGTCAAGCGAAATTATCCTCATTTCTGTGAACGATAAGGCCCAAATGTGGAAGGGCGATCAAATCGCCCTTGATCGGGAAAACGCCTTGCCGTTAACGACAAGGCCAAAATTTGGGAGGACACTCAAAGCGCCCTTGATTGGGGGGCCGAATCATTCTTGCGGAGGTTTTGAATTCTGGCAATGGTTTGCGGCTATCCAGCGCAGCCAGAGCCAGCCAATCGCGCTACCCAGAAAGTAATATGGAAAATCGGACCATACAAACGAGGTGCCCAGGATCGTGGCGCCGATGAAATAGCTCCGCAGCCATTCGAGAAAAGGCGGATGCCACAGTTGCAGACATTCTAACAGGCAGGTGATAGTCAAAACAATCGCGGCGATCTTCCAGGGTTTGCTTTTTGGAAAAAATAGGTAACCGACCAGGCACCAGAAAATGACATAGAAAACACCCCCCAGCGAATCGTTTACCCAGGCTGCGGCGGGTCCCCGATAGAATTTACTGGCAAAGCCGATGGGAATGATGATGAGGATCGATAAGATGGTTCGGTTGCGTTGATTCATGCTGTGTGTGTTGAGTTGTTGAGTTGCTGAGTTGAGTAGTTAAGTGAGTTAAGTAAGTTGAGTGGTTGAGTCAGGTGAGTGGGTTTAGTTAGGCAGAAAACCTGTCCCTGCCCAGTCACCTAATCGCCCATTTGCCCAATTACCCAATCGCCCAATTACCTTGTCCGCAAACCACTATTTCAAAACCCGCAGGCTGCGTCGTGTATTCCAGCAGCTCGGCTCGCCCCCGTGTTCCATTTCAAACAAAGTTGGCCAGCGTGGCGATCAAGGCGCCGCATTCGTGGCAGAGCAAGCCACCATAGGAAACCATTTCGTTCATTCGGGGATTCCTTTGTTATCACCCTTGCAAAGGTTTAGAACCTTCGCAAGGGTGGGTAATTTTAAAGCGATTTTTCCCCTTCCGAAAGCTGGTAACTTTCGGATATGGGAAGGTTGTATATTTTGCACGGTCATAAATAGGGCTCTTATGTCATTGCGAGCGAAACGAAGTGGAGCGAAGCAATCCACGCTGTCAGTTGAGATTGCTTCTGCGCCTTTCGGCGGATCGCAATGACTGAAAACACACTGTTCAATTTGTGACCGTTTGCAGTATAGCTACAGGTTTTTGAATAGATTTCCTAAGACCAATAACGCAAACCCGACCGCAAGCACCCAGAAATCATGCTGCTTCAATTGGGCGAGCTTTACTACATCCAACCGAAGCAGAATCGCCAGAACTCCAATAGCCAGTGCGATAAACCAGGTCAATACTTTGGGAGCGTTCATTCTCATGGTTTTGTCCTCCAAAAAGTTATGGTTCACTCAATCAGTTGATGCAATTTCCCTCAAAAAGCCTGACGGCTGAACTTCCATCCATTACTCCATCACTCCAACACCGCAATCATCCGCTGCTAAAAGCCTCACGGCTTAACTCCCTTCCATCATTCCACCATTCCACCATTCCGATCTCATCACTCCAACACTCCAGCACTCCATTCTACCATCAGCAGTCAATACCGCCCATACAACTCCGCCGCCTCCATCATGGCATTGATATTTTCGATGGGCGAGCCTGGGGGGATATTGTTGCCGTCCTGCACGATAAAGCCCCGATACGGCGCCAGCTTTTCGATCACCTTTCTCGTCGCCTCCCGAACCTGCTCGGCCGTGCCCGAATGGATCAGCATGGGATTGACATTGCCGAGCAAAACGACCTTTCCGCCCATCACGTCAGCGATCCGATCCAGATCGACCTCGTAGCCGAAGCCCTGATACTCGTTGATCTTCAGCTCGTCCCGAAAGATCTCCAACAGATGATCGGTCTTGCCGCACATGTGGAGACAGAGGTAGCCATCGAAATGGAAGCGGAGCTTCTTCTCATAAGGCAGAACGATCTCCCGATAGACTTCCGCCGATAGCCCCGCTGCCAGATCATCGGTCCAGGCGAAATCTTTGGGCACGGGCAGCTTCTCCTCCTCCCAGCAGAAATCGAGATATTCGATCAGCTTGTCGGTGACGATGCGGAGCAGCTCTTTGACAAAATCGGGCCGCTCGTAAACTGCCGTGAACAGTTCGGTCTGACCCATGAGATCGCCCGCCACGCCGAACGGGCCATCGGACGTATGGGTCAACGAGGGATTTTCGCCAGGGTAGAAGATCGGTCCGCCCTGGAAGCGGACGGGGTATTTCTCCGCCACTGCGATCATCGCCTTGCGATAGGCAATTTGCCTCGCATTCAATCCCGAATGGACGAAATCCATCTGCTCCAGCGTTTTCAGATCGGCATCGTTCTTCACCCAGCCAGGGCCGACCCAGGGGATGTCGTCCTCGGGGAAGATCACCTCACAGCCGAGACTGCCCGACTCGAACGTGTTCTGAAAATCGGTCCAGGCACCGACCCAGGCGCCTGTGATGGAATAGGCATCGGTGCGGATATTCTCCATCAGCCATTTCTGCGCCAGAATCTGGGTGCGCAGCATGGTCTCGGGATCGCTATAATAATCTCGGAATTTGACGCCCACCTTCGGGATCAAAAATCGATGGGCAATAGCAGGAATGACAGGCACCCGATCGGGCGTCTCGAAACGTTTGGCTCGCTCCACCCGCTCCTTTCGGGCTGCGATCTCTTCGATAGGAATGGCAATTTCGATGGGTTGTGGCATAGTGCTGATTGGATCTCTGAGTGAACTCTAAAAACCGCCAATTTCACCAATTTTTCTAATTTCGCGAATTTGAAATTCAACCAAAATTTTTAAATGAACCCTGTCGATCGAACATGAAAATTCTTAGCTCACGAAACACGGGTTGACATGAAATTCAAACGATAAAAATCCCTTTTAGCGGATTTTCGTGCGGCCTTTCTGGCCTTTTCACTGGCGGTTTCGTGAGGCAATTATTGATCATCACTTTAGAATTTCGGATTCATTAAAATGAATTAGCCCAAATTAGCGGTCCAGGTCGTTTTGTTCTGGACTGATGGTTCAAAACGATAATATCAGTTGGTTGCTTTGATCCATTAGGATTCAAATATATTTTTGCCCAACGGATAGATGAAGCCAACGGATTTTTTCATATCGCTCATTTGCAATTTTGTTGCTGAAGCAGATTCGCAACGGTATTAATGAATTCATTCACCTTCGGAATCAGCGGCTCGATAGTATCAGCAGTGAAATGAGGGCTTCACGAAAATCTTCTTTCATATAGCCCATCCCTCCTGCTCAATCCGTCGTTTTAATGGCAAAACTGAATATTTTGGAGAATACCAGTCCTGTTTTGATCGAATGATGCTGCTCAGGATTTGATTCGTTTCCAGCTCGATCTCATACAAGCAGTCTCTTAGCTTTGTCGTTAGATTAGAATCAACAACCTGATCAACAAGAATCAGTAAATCCCAATCTGAATCGTCCTTTGCGTCACCACGAGCCCGAGAGCCGTATAGAATAATCTCAGCATTGGGACTGATTGAATGAATATTTTGCTGTATCTTGTATAATAGCTTTGAAACGCCTGATTTCTTTTTGATCCATTGATTGCTTGATCTCATCGTATTTTTTCTCATCGTTAGCCTTGCGATAGTATATAGTGACGCTTCATTTTATTTTAATTTAAAAAACATTTCGATAAAAGCAACTGAAATTTTGATCATTTCTAAAGTCCCTAAAGGGACTTTTTGGTGTTTATGATGCCCTTGCTACAAACATTTAATCCCTACGGGATTGAATTCTGGTTTTGAAAATCCAATTCCTGATACTACAGCCGTGTTCCGTTAGGAACAGAATGTTTATAGATAATATCTTTTCGATCATTCGCCCGTCCCTTTAGGGACGGAATGTAACTGCTTCAACAGTTCATTCATATTATTGGTTAATCAAAAAATATCCTATTTTTTAAGACAAATGGCTTTTTATAATCCACTCCCGAAACACAGGCACACAAAAAACCAACTTGTCATTTTCTTTCCGCAACACCTCCTTGCGAAGCAGCGAGCGAACGGCTGGGGCTAAATGCGAATATACCGCTTTTAAGCATCAAGATGAAAACTGTCTTCTCTTAAAGTCGTCGACACCGAATCACCATTGCGCACCCGTGACAGGATATTGGTGATCTCCTGCTCCCTTCCGACAAATTCGTGTTCGTTTCTAATCGTGGAGCGATTGGTGAAGGGATTGTAGGGGATGTTTGTCATTGGAGGATTCTCCTTCTTATACAAACCAGGTTTTTAGAAAAACCATGATTTGTGAACGACACCAAAGGCATTGGCTGAAACGCCAAATCAGCCATCTGCAAATTTTATTAAATTCAATCAGGACGCCTGATGCGCAATTTCTTTCTGGTGATGATGATCAAATTTCTTGTGATTTGATCTTCATGAAGCTGGTCGAAAAATCTAAAAAATAATTGGGTCGTTTTATCCACCCGAATTTTATACAACCTTACAACAATAATTCCGCCGCACTGATCACTGGGAAAGCGCAGCATGTTCGAAAAATGCTTGTCCATTGTGACTATAACTCGATTTTCTTTCACTGCCATCCGAAAAATTTCTTCATCGCTGAGGCCGACGTCACCCTGTTCAATAATGCTGAACACATCATGCCCTCGCTTTCTTAAACCAGAAACGATTGGGATGTAGAGATTTTCATCAGCCAGAAATCTCATGCAGCCGCTCCAACTTCTTCATCGGCAAGGACTGCAGCATATTCTAAACATGCCATAATATCTTCCCCAGTAATATGCGGATACGCCTTGAGGATATTTTCCTTGGTTTCACCCGCAGCCAGCAAACCCAAAATAATATGAACGGGGATGCGAGTCCCTCGAATGCAGGGCTTGCCACTGCATATTTTGGGATCAGAAATAATTCGCCTGGTTTTAAGTCTCATAACAAAGTCTCCAACATCAAGCTTGATAGCTGATTTTGTTGTTGCTTTCTCTGTTTTATCGACAAAAATAGATTACAAAAATAGATGAATATTTCTGAAAAGTCGAGCCATTTCTCTGGAGGACAAATTGCCAATTTGTCCCCATTGCATATTTCTGGATCCGAAACAATTCGCCTGGTTTTCAGGCTCATCAAGAATTCTCCATCATCAAACCTGAAAGTTGATTTTTTTATTACTCTCTCTGTTTCATTGAAAAGACCATGATAAAAATAAATAAATTTCACGGGAAAAGCAAGCCCTTTTTCGGCTTGACCAAATGGGATTGGATTATGTCGGAATCGGTCGGAGAACTATCGGGATCGGCGACCAGATCATTAGAAATACCGCTTGCTTCTCAACATATTTTTTATTATTTTCACCCTGAAAATTTGGCCAGAAATTGAATTCATTGATGGATCATCATCATTCGCGAGTATTTCCAATGCGAGCAAACTATCCTTTTCGCCGAACCCGGGCGATCCAGATGATCGCTGCGGCTCTTTTGTTCATGTTCTCCAGGGGGTCTTTGGGACTGGCACAGTTCAAAGTGCCCAAGATCGAGCCCGAGGAGACAGTGCTGGATTTTCGGGCCTGGGAGGTGCTCCACCAGCCGATCGTGGGGTACAATCGGGTGCAGGGATTGGTAGTAGGAATGGATGTGGCGGTTTATTGTCGGGAGCTCTGGCACATCAAGTTGCAGGGCAGCCTTGGATACGGTTTCGAAGATCAGGTTCGTTATCGCATCGGCTGGCAGCGCTCGTTCATCAAGGCCAGTCCGCTCACCATCGGTGCTTACTATTACGACCAGGTCGCCAGTCTGGACGACTGGTACATGAGCAACTGGGAGAACAGCCTGGCAGCGCTATTGTTCAAAGCGGACCTGAAGGATTTCTACGGCCAGCGGGGATGGCAGATCTTCCTGGATCAAAAGCTGTGGCAGCAGCATACCTTCCGCATCGAACTGAATCGCCGAAAATTCCAATCGCTGGCCCGACAAACCAACTGGTCGCTCTTTTATCGGAACAAAGCGTTTCGGGATAACCCGGCAGTGATCCCGGAGCAGGCAACCAGCGTTCGATTGCTCTGGGTGCTGGATTGGATGGATCGGGACGAGTTCCCCAATCGCGGATGGTCGGTCGAGGGGATCAGCGAATATACACACAGCGATGAAATGACCACGCAGGGCCTATTCCTGACCATTCGGCGATTGATCCCGACGTTCGAAACGCAGCAGCTTCAAATGAAATTGATGTTCGGCGCGCGCAAAGGCTGCGACGAGACCGCGGAGCAATATCTGATGGACCTGGGCGGGATTGGCTCGCTGGCAGGATATCAGGATAAGGAGTTCAAAAACGGCAATCGACTGCTCTATGGCACGGTGCATTACCTGTTCAACCAGCAGTTCATGGGTCGCCGGCCGATCCGCTACCTCCCGTTTTCCAATCAGTTCGTCTTCGGCGTGTTTGTCGAAAGCGGCTGGCTGCACTACGGCGGCAAAAATAGCCAGCCGATCGATGATTTTGGTCAGCTCAAAATTACCAATTTCAAGACCGATGTTGGGATCAGCCTCCATCTATCCGATGAGCTGGCCCGCATCGATGTGGCCAAGCGGACCGATCGCGCCAAAGATGCCTGGCGCATCACCGTCCGCCTGATGCCGCGGTTTTAGGGCGCTTCATTTGGGCGGCATTCAGACCGCGAATTTCGCGAATTGTACAAATTGCGCGAATGAGATTTTCGCCACGAGGCCAATTTGAGCTGGGGGCTATTGCCGAAAAACACTCCGCTTTTCATGATTATCGGTGTGGATCGGCCTGCATCTATGCGATGAGCTGGCCCGCATCGATAGATCGGA
>FWPV01007196.1_pt1 | contig 17547 bp, 16 predicted proteins | sample 2228371 | NCBI WGS metagenome assembly FWPV01 (sample SAMEA103939776, study PRJEB20133) | metagenome | reverse complement strand
CAATTCTAAATCAACCCTTCAAGGTTTGGTCCAGCACATGCAGCGCATGGTTCAACTCTGAGGATTGATTTCGCAATTCCGATATCTTGTTCACTGCATGCAGCACAGTGGTGTGGTCTCTTCCACCAAACAACTCACCAATTTCCACATAACTTTTCTCAGTCAGTTCTTTGGCCAAGTACATGGCCACTTGGCGCGGCAGCACGATTTGGGCTTGCCTGCGCTTGGAAAACATGTCTGCTACTTTGATTTTGTAGTAATCGGCCACCGTTTTTTGAATGCTTTCAACCGACACCTGGCCATGGTGCACTGAAATCATGTCGCGCAAAGCCTCACGCACCAGGTCCATGGTCACGGGCTTGTTGTGAAAACTGGCAAATGCCATGATTCGTCTCAAGGCGCCTTCCAGCTCGCGGATGTTGCTGCGCATGTGCTTGGCCACGAAAAAGGCCACATCTTCTGAAAATATTATTTTTTGCTGCTCGGCTTTTTTCAGCAGAATGGCCACCCGCATTTCAAGCTCGGGAGGTTCAATGGCCACAGTCAAACCACTGTTGAAACGCGAAATCAGCCGGTCGTCCATGCCCTGAATGTCTTTGGGATAGGTGTCGCTGGTGATGATAATTTGCTTTTTGGCCGCAATTAACTGCTCGAATGCGTAGAAAAATTCTTCTTGTGTGCGGCTTTTGCCCCCGAAAAACTGAATATCGTCGATCAAAAGCAGATCGAGCGAGTAATAAGAGCGCTTGAATTCTTCAAATGCCTTTTTTTGATAGGCCTTGACCACATCGCTTACATACTGTTCGGCGTGAATGTAGCGAATTTGAGTGTTTGGGTTTTGTTCAAGCAGACGGTTGCCAATCGAATGAATCAGGTGGGTTTTGCCCAAGCCCACACCACCATACAAAAACAGTGGGTTGTAGCTCACACCCGGGTTAGATGCCACTTGTTCAGCAGCAGCTCTGGCCAACTGGTTGGCACGACCCGACACAAAATTGGAAAAACAAAGGTCGCGGTTCAAGCGGCTGCGTTCATAGACGGTGGCAGCAATCTCATCGCGTTTTACGGCGGCAACCTTGGGCGCACCTTGTGCCACAGCTTCATTGCTGTTTTTCGGTGTGGACGGAGGAGGCGCGATTAAAGGACTGGCCTGTTTTGCTGCGACTTGCCATTGAATGGCCATGTCACAGCCAAAAAATTCTGTTGCCAGCTCATTAAAACGGCCGCCATAGTTATTCAAAACCCAATCCAGCTTGAAGCGGTTCGGGGCAGCCATGCTCAGGCTGGCGGTGTCTTCATCAAATTCAACCACAGTAAGCGGTTCGATCCACAGCTTGATCTGTTGGGCTGGAATTTCCTTCCGAAGCGCTTCAACACAGTGGTTCCAGAATTGATCAATCACGTTATGAACAGCCTTATTATTCGAATGAACTGCTTTGCAGGAATTAAAACTCAGCGTTCCATTGTATCCAAACCCCCACGGATTGAGTGAGTGATTGGCCGCCTTCACGCGAACTTGCAGATTTTTCTAGGTTTTTCCCGAATTTGCCTCTATAATTTCGGGTTCCCTTGGTATGAGCTTCGATCCTTGTTGGCTTTGTTTAATATGCCAAACCCGGGGCCAAACCAGTGATAACCTATTTTTCGCCAAATTTTAAGCCCATGTGGGCCAGAGGCTTGCCATGAAACGCACTTATCAACCTTCTAAAGTTCGCCGTCAAAGAACACACGGCTTTTTGGTACGTTCACGCACCCGTGGTGGTCGTGCCGTGCTGCGCGCACGTCGCTCCAAAGGCCGTGCACGTTTGTCCGTATAAGCCTGGCGCTTTGAACATTCTGAATTGCACAGGGTGGGTTCCGGGTCGCATGCGACAAAAATCACTCGATCTGAAACATTTGGCGGTCTGTTAAAAACCAGGCCAGTGGCCAAAACAGATCGATTGATGCTTCACGCGCTGTTCGAAGACACCCCACCGCAGTTCGGGATACTGATTCCCAAGCGTTTGGTCAAACGGGCCGTGGATCGGAATACGCTCAAACGTTTAATCCGCCATGCCTGCCAAGATGCACTGGGTAACTACCAAGGCAAATTTCTGGTTCGCTTAAGTAAACCGGTATGTGCAGTAGGTCATTCAGAGCGAGCAGCGTGGTGGATAGAACTCCAGCAACTTTTAAACGATCTCTCACGGCGCGTGCCATCACAGCACTGATTCGTGGTTATCAGTTCGCCGTTAGCCCCCTTTTCCCGCCTTCTTGCCGTTTTTACCCCAGTTGTTCGGAATATGCCCTTGAAGCAGTTAAAATTCATGGCGCATGGAAAGGTGCGGCCCTCTCTTTTGGCCGCATTTGTCGATGCAACCCCTGGAATGCTGGCGGTCTGGACCCTGTTCCCGAAGCTCGCCGCACCAGTCACGACTCTTAGTCATTAAGCTTAGTAATTAAGGATTTAAATGGAAACGCGCAGGCTAGTCCTTTTGATGATATTCAGCTTGTCTCTCATCATGCTTTGGGACAATTATCAGGCTTCTATTGGCAAGCCCACTTTGTTTGGCCTCAGCACTGGTGCCCAAACCAGCGACAAAGGCGATGCAGCCAAGGCGGCCAATACACCCACCGGTTCCAGCGCAGCCAATGATTTGCCTCAGGCAGTGGCTCCTGCTGCTGGAGATGTTCCGGCAGATCCGAATGCGATTGCATCGAACGTTGCCGAAGCTGCGCCCGCTGCGCAAACTATCACTGTTAAAACCGATGTGCTTGAACTGCAGTTTTCAACTCAAGGTGCACAGCTGATTACTTCGAAGTTGTTGAATCACCCAGCTGCAGAGAATCCGGAGTTGCCCGTTCAGTTGTTTGAGCAAACAGCCAATCGAACTTATGTAGGCCAAGCTGGCTTGGTGGGTGTGCCTGATGCGCCTAACCACCGCACCTTGTTTGAGCTGGTGTCAGGTTCTACTGAATTCGCACCGGGCCAGGATCAGTTGAAACTGGTGTTCAAAGCCAGCAGCGGTGGTGTTGAAAATACAACCACATACACAATTTTTAAAAATCGCTACGACATCGACCTCGTGATCAACGCCCGGAACACAGGGGCAGAGCCTGTATCACCCAGTGCGTATGTTCAAATTACCCGCGATGGCAACCCGCTGGAAAGCGATTCTTCACTGTACGCAACTTTCACGGGCCCGGCTGTCTACACACCCGAGAAGAAATACCAGAAGATCGACTTTGAAGACATTGCTGATCGCAGCGCAGATTATGTAAAAACCGCTGATTCCGGCTGGTTGGCCATGATTCAGCATTACTTTGTGTCAGCCATTATTGGTCAGGATGGTCCTCGCGAGAATTACACGCGCCAGGTAGACTCCAACTTGTATTCCATTGGTCTGGTCAGCAGTCTGGGCACGTTGGCGCCCGAACAAACCGCAACATATACAGCCAAACTGTATACCGGTCCGCAAGATCAAAGTGTGCTGGAAGCCTTGTCCCCCGGGCTGGACCTGGTCGTGGACTACGGTTGGCTTACCGTGATTGCCCAGCCCATTTACTGGTTGCTGGAGAAAATTCACAGCTACATTGGCAACTGGGGTTGGGCCATTGTGGTGTTGACCATTTTGATCAAGCTGGTGTTTTTCCCGCTGTCAGCAGCCAGTTATAAATCGATGGCTAAGATGCGCAAGGTAGGCCCGCGCATGCAGAAGCTGAAGGAACAATATGGCGATGACAAAATGGGTTTCCAGCGTGCCATGATGGAGATGTACAAGCGCGAAAAAATCAACCCTTTAGGCGGTTGTATGCCTATTTTGATTCAGATCCCTGTGTTCATCGCCTTGTACTGGGTGTTGCTGGCCAGTGTGGAAATGCGCAATGCACCGTGGTTGGGTTGGGTAACCGATTTGGCTGCGCCGGATCCCTTCTATATTTTGCCGGTGATCATGGCGGTGACCATGTTCATTCAAACCAAGTTGAACCCCACGCCACCCGATCCCGTCCAAGCCAAAATCATGATGATCATGCCTTTGGTGTTCTCGGTCATGTTTATTTTCTTCCCGGCAGGTTTGGTGCTGTACTGGGTTGTCAACAATATTTTGTCGATTGCCCAACAATGGGTAATTACGCGTCAAATTGAGTCTGCACCAGCCACAGCACGGTGATCCCATCGTTGCCATCGCCACCGCGCCCGGCAAGGGCGGGGTGGGGGTGGTGCGGTTTTCTTTTCCTTCCCCCTCTAGTTTTCAGGCCTTTTGTACGGCGTTTTGTGGCAAGTTGCCTCAACCCCGCCTGGCAACTCTTTTAACGCTTCGCGATTTTGATCAGCATGCCATTGATGAAGGCATTGCCTTGTTGTTCAATGCGCCGGCATCGTTTACAGGCGAGAACGTGCTTGAGTTTCAGGGCCATGGTGGTCAAGCGGTGTTGCAAGGTGTAGTGGGGCATGCCCTGGCCTTGGCCCGGCAGCTGAATATTCCGTTGCGCCATGCCATGCCGGGTGAGTTTACGCAGCGTGCATTCTTGAATGACAAACTTGACTTGGCGCAGGCTGAAGCGGTGGCCGATTTGATCGATGCCGGCTCTATAGCCACGGCCAAAGCCGCTGCGGCCTCGCTCAGTGGTGTGTTTTCGAAGCAGGTGAATGAACTGGCCGACCGAATTGTACATTTGCGGTTGTTGCTCGAAGCCACACTTGATTTTCCTGAAGAGGAAATCGAATTTCTCGAGAAGGCAGATGCAAAAGGCCAACTTGCGGATATCTTGAATGCACATCGACAGTTGCTCGGTTCCGCGCAGGAAGGAGTGAAGTTTCGCGACGGCTTGCAAATTGTGCTGGTGGGCGAGCCCAATGTGGGCAAGTCGAGTCTGTTAAATGCACTTGCCGGCGAGGAAATCGCTATCGTGTCGGCGATTGCTGGCACCACGCGGGATCGAATCAAACAGGAACTGAATATTCGCGGCATACCTTTGGTGCTGGTTGACACGGCGGGTTTGCGTGAAACAGTGGATGAGGTGGAAAGAATCGGCATAGCGCGAACCCGAAAGTCGGTAGAAGAGGCCGATTTGTTGCTGATTCTGAAAGATGCAACTCAGGGCTCCCCGAGTGCGTTGAACACCCACCTTGAACTGCCGGTGCATTTGCCCACCATCACCGTGATGAACAAGATTGATTTGTTGCCCACGGTCCCCCGCCTACCGCACGATGTGTTGCCGGTGTCTGCAAAAATTGGTCAGGGGCTAGAGCAGTTGAAGGACGCAATACTGGCCAAGGTGGGCATTGCTCATACGCCCGACCACGGTTTCATGGCACGTCAGCGCCATGTAGATGCCTTAATGGTGTGTGGTCAACACTTGGCAGTTGCACATGAGTTTGCACAACAGGATGATCGAATTCTTGATTTGTTCGCCGAGGAGTTGCGTTTGGCGCACGACGCATTGGGCGAAATCACCGGGCGTATGTTGCCCGATGATTTGCTGGGCTTGATTTTCAGTCGGTTTTGTATCGGCAAGTAAGTTCTAGTCGCACAACACCAGTTGTGGATCAGCAAAAGCCATTTGATCGATCAGTTCAGATTCCTGCTCAAACACAGCACTTAAAAACACCAGCTGCTCGCACAGTGATTCAATTGAATCATTGTGACTTTCAGGGTCGAGGTGTACTACCTGCTGGGTGCGTTCTACTTCGTCCAGATATTGAGCCATCAGGGTTTGTAGGGTCGGTTTGTTCAGTGTCCAGGTTTTCAGCTGAACCACCAAGGCGAAGCGCGCCTGTGCCGAGCCGGTTTTGCGCAACTGTTGAGCAAAATGTTTCAGGCCATGTGCCACATTGTCCAGTTCCATGGTGACTCTAGCCTCGGACTGGCGAAAATAAAGTGGTTCACAGTCGTCTTGGTGATGTTGGACCAGTGCAATTGTCATGATGGCTTGCTCCGCAAAGGATTCGGTATGGATCCATCTTACTGACTTGAATTTTCCTGCCCATTCCGTGAAATGAGGATGCTTGTTTCTGATGCCCCCCCGAAATGCGGAACCCTTTGTAAAAAAAGGCAAAATGCGGGCTTAATTGTTACCCTGAATTCATGTACTCTTTGGGTGGAAGAAGAGACCCAAAGGTCCTGTGTGCCTGACTTAGCCTGCGAACAATGAAAAATCAAAAAATATTGGTGCTCGAAGATCACCCGCTGATTTCGATGGTAATTGAGGACGTCTGCAAAGACATGGCCCCCCACGCCCAAATCCATGTAGCGACCAGCCTGGTTCAAGCCCGAGAACATCTGTTTGAAAAACCGGATCTGATTATTTTCGACCTCACCCTCGTGGACTCGAAGGGCCAAGAAACCATTGACTGGCTTGACTCCATGTTTCCCAAGGTGTGTGGCTTAATTTATACCGGCTTTGTAAGTGAGGCTATTCAGGCTCGTGCCGTGCAGTCAGGTTACTCGGTGGTGGAGAAAACTTGTAGTCAGTCGGCCTTGGCTCATGAAATAGAATCTGTGCTGTTTAAATCCGGCATTTTAAATGGCAGTTCTGCAGACAGTGTGCCAGCCAACGAACACCAATCAAATATCGTGGCCTACCCTGGCGCGAAGCCTTTGACTTGGCGACAGGTCGAGATCATGCGAATGACTGCAGAAGGTTTGTCTGCAAAAATGGTGGCTCAACGAATTGGGCTGAGTCCTGAAACCGTGCGTGGTCACATTCGGGAAATTTTCAAGCGCCTTGAAGTTTCGAACAAGGCTCAGGCAGTAAATGTGTTTCTGAAAGCAGAGCGCAGCGTGAAAATGAAACTGAACGATTAATTTTCGTCAGTGGTTGGGGTGGGGCACTCGTTTCAAGTCGACGCCCACTGTCAGGGTGCCTATCATGTAATCTCCGTCATACACGGGCACGCTCACCTGGGCAATCATGGCTTTCGTGCTGTCGTCCCAGCGGGCTCGGGATATGTGCGAATCGGGTTTTCTCGAAGGCAGGTTGGTGTCGAAAATAGCGGTAAATTTTTCTTCGTCCCCCTGCCAATAATCAGTGGTCACTATATTCATGGCAACAGTTTCACCCTGGTTGCCGGTCAAAATGGCTTCTTTAAAATAGCTTTGCTTGTTCATTTCGCTGGACAGCAAAGCGGAAACCTTCGAGTTTTTGATTTGATCAGCTTCTGGCAAGCGGCCTTTTAGTTTGATCCACTTTTCGTCAAGTGCAATTACTTGATCTTTGGCGAGCTGGCGTGCATTGGATGCCCTAACGGCCTCAATTACTTCCGGCTTGGCTGCAATCGATTTGATTTCTTTGATCAAAGTACCCGCACAAAATGCATAGGCATTGGTCCCGGCCAAAAAAAAGGCCACGAGTAGAAGACCCAGCTGCGCAAAAGGCCCCTTGCATTCGAACTTTAGACTGGGCTTTTCCATTTTCTGCTTCTTTGACCGCTTACTCGGCCAAAACCTTGATGAGTTTTAATTTAGACCTCGTGGGATTACCCTGCAACTCTTTTCGGGTGAGGTAGCCCAACGCATTTGGATTGTTGGCCAACAGTTCAACCATGTGCTGGCTGTCACGCGCCACGGTGGGCGCTTTGCTGATACCAATACATTCCAAAAGTCGCTGAACCGTTCGGAACTCTTCGGTGGTGAAGCCCAGAGTGCCTGAAATAAACCGGCTACGTTCGCCGAACTCATCATCCCGGTCAATCACTAACACCGCAGAATCGCCCACTGCCTGGCTTTGACCGGTGTACAGATCGCGCAGTTTTGTTTTCGAAATTTCATTGAAATGGATATTGCTGGAGCCCACCAGTACCACTTCGGCTTGAGCCACGCCGGGGGCTCCGACCATCGTCAACAACACGAGGCTGGTAATCACGAAATGCGAAAAATGTTTCACGTCAAACCCTTGAAAATACTTTGACTACTTTGTGTAAGTTCTTGACACCACAAATACTAGGAACTTTTTATTTTGTTAAATCTTGTAAACTTAGTGTATGACATGCTGTGGGCGAACACAATTGTTTGCGCGCAGCTTCGCTCAATGTTTTCCAAAACGATTAATCAACACCAGAATTTTTTCGGCTTCATCCACGATGGTCGGCCATACCTCTTTGACTTCAGCCATGACCGTGGTTTGCGTTGAGGGGTCTTCCAGTGATTTGTCCATCCTCGAGAACTGCTGTTTAACGCTCTCGGTGCCCAACATTCCGAGCACACCGGCCAGCGAGTGAATTTCTCGTTTGAAGGTCTGAATGTCGTTCGTTTTCGTGCACTCTTCCAGGCGTTCAATCAGGTTTTCGCTGGTTTGTAAAAACTTGCCCAAATACTTGGCCATTCGTTCGGGCTCGAAGCTGTCTACTTTGAAAATTGCAGAATGGCGAGGGCTTGTCGCGGGTTCTGTCGCGGTGGCGGTGTGTTCTGACAACGGCAGACGAGGTGTTTCCGGCCTGGTTTCAAACCCTGTCAACACACCTTCTTTGTTGCGCAGGCAGCGCTTGATGGCATCGAACAGATTTTTCTCGTGAAAGGGTTTGGTGAGCACATCGTTGATGCCATGTTCTTCGCAGCGCACACGGGTTTGTTCAAAGGCATGTGCTGTCAGGGCCATGATCGGTGTGACGCAATGAACGGCATTTTCCCGAACCCAGGTGGCCAGCTGGTAACCGTCAACAAAAGGCATTTCAAGGTCTGAAATCATCAAGTCAAAAGGCTCGGGCGTATTCTTCAGAATTTGAATCGCTTCTCGACCGTCCTTGGCACAGCGGATCTGGTAATTTTTCGGGCTCAGGAAATCCAGCAGCAATTCCATGTTCAATGGGTGATCTTCCACAATCAACAGCTTGGCTGAGCGCACTTCTGTTGGATCAGCGACCGGTGCTTCGCTGGTTTTGGCGGACTTGCGTGCTGCGGTAGTTGTCGTGACCGAAGTAGGCGAGGGCTGCTGTATCTGGCGTTCTGCCAGTTTCATCAAGTGCACAGGCAAAATGGGCGTGGTCAATACGCGGTTATTGGGATCTGCGCCGTGAACGCGTTGTAGTTCGCTTGCGTTGCGATTGGAAAGCCAAACCAGGTTGTTGTTTTGATTCAGGTGATTTGCTTTGAGCAAAGACAATAGTTCAGGCGAGGTGGTGGCAATGTCGCTGTCGATAAAGACAATGTCTTTGGTTTCAAACGGCCGTTGGTCGGTGACCAGTTCTTCCGCCGAAAGTGCTGCCAGTGGCACATAAAATTGGTCCAGAATGCTGGAGATGGAGCGGTGTAACTTTTGGTCCAGCGAGCAAATGTAGGCGCGTTTGATGTCTGGCCCATGCAGTAAATTCGGGTTGCGTGCAGGTGCTTCCGCTTCCTGGGTTTTCAGGTTCAGGGTGAAATAAAATACAGATCCACGCCCCGGTGTGGAATGGGCATGAATGTCCCCTTCCATCAGGTGCACCAATTCTTTGGCGATACTGAGCCCCAGGCCACTTCCACCGAACATGCGTGTGGTGCTGGAATCCGCTTGCGTGAACTTGTCGAATACGCGTTGCAACTGATCTTTGCTCATGCCAATGCCAGTGTCGCTGACACTGAATTGCAGGGTCACCTGGTCGTCGAGTTGCTTGAGCACTTTGACGGTGAGGTTGATATGCCCTTCGCTGGTGAACTTGATGGCGTTGCCAATCAGGTTTTTCAGAATTTGACCCACACGCAAAGAGTCGCCTACCAGTCTGTTCAGGGTGGACTGCAGACCCTTGCCTTGCAGGGTGTACAGCAGGCGAATGTTTTTATCGAGCGCAGAGTTGCCCAAGGTGCCAAATACTTCTTCCAGCACATCGTCCAGGCGGAAGGGTCGCTGCTCTAGCTTGAACATGTCAGATTCAATTTTCGACAAGTCCAGAATACTGTTGAGCAAGTGAAGAAGATTGTCGCCTGACAGCTGAATTTTGGTCAGGTAGTCTTTTTGCTTTTCGTTCAAATCGGTTTTCAGCGTGAGCGCTGTCATGCCGAGAATCGCATTCATCGGCGTTCGAATTTCGTGGCTCATGTTGGCGAGGAACGAGCTCTTGATTCTCGATTCATTCTTCGCACGTTCTTTTTCCACGTTGGCCAGGCTGACTTCCTCAAGCGCTTGTTTCACGCGTTCGCTTTTTTCGAGATCGCGCTGGAATGAACGAATCATTCGGTTGAATGCGCGAATCAACAGGTTGATTTCATGAGAGCCTGTGCGGTTATTCACACGTACGGTGTAATCGCCCTTCATGATTTCTTCACTGGCGTTGTAGAGCGAATTGATAGGGTCGATGACTTTTTTCTTGATGGACACCAAGCCGACGAACAGGCCCAGCAGGAACAACAAGGTGAACACCACATCAAGATAAACGCTGTAAGTCAGTTCTTTGCGGGAGGCATCGATCAGACCCAGGTAGCGGCTTTTCTCACGCGCAATGAATGACGACAATTCAGCGGACAATGCATTCGTCAATTCAATATGCTCACGGTCAAACAACACGCCGAATGTTTCTTTGACTTCGGGTGGAGACAGGTATTGACCTTCTTGTTTGTCAACGAAACGGGTGATCCCGCTGGCAAAAGCGCTCAGTTCGTTTTTTTCGAGTTGATGTCGCAGGTCGAGGATTCGCTCAATGGCGGGCTCGTTTTCGGCGATGAATCGAAGCGAATAAAGTCGCTCACTGAGGTTTTGCCCGATACCCCACGAGACGGCGGAGTCTTTGTTCTGTCCGGTGATTACATCAACCCAGTAGTCGGCCTCTACGTTGGTCGTGTAAATGCGACTGCCGTTGTGCAGACCCACGATGTCAAGGTAATGGTTGATGTACTCCGGGTTGCGACTGGCTGCGTAGAGCAGTACCAGTTTTCGCATGGCTTCAAACTCGGCAAGTGTGCGGGTTAAAATGGCTTCGTCGGAAGCCCAAGCCTGATAGTAATCTTCCTGAACTGTTTGCTGGTGAATCGAAATACTCTTCACCCCGATGCCGAATACCGAAAACACCAGAATGAGTAAACCAAATATTCGAATCAGCAGGGTCAGTTTCATGGGCCAGCCTTGTTATTGGAATTGTTCGGCCCTGGCTCAGTGACTTTGCGCTTCTTCAAGTAACCGCGATTGTCGTTCTGCCTTGGTGAAAATAGACACTGCGTGGGCTCGGTTTTGAGCGCCTAGTCTAACAAGGACTTCGCGCATGTGGGCGCGTACTGTCTCCGGACTCAAGTTCATGTCGCGGGCCGCTTCCTTCGCGGTCATACCCACAGCAATACGACGCATAATTTCAACTTGCCGCCATGTCAGCGGTTTTTTAGAGCCTGGTGCAATGATGTTGGACTGGAACTCATTTTTGGACTTCATCTTGTCCGCACTCATTCCTTCTTGGCAGCTTACGCCAGTGGCCATCAAGCCTTTCATGACCGCATCCAATAGTTCGTGGTAGTCGGCAGATTTGCGCACGCAGGGAATTTCCATCTCCTCCAGTTCCTGGAGGATGTTGTCGTGCGTGGTTCCAGTGAATGCCAGCAGTTGCGAGAACGGAAACAGATTACGTACACGCTGGGCAGAATGCACCCCTTCGCAGTCGGGCAAGTTCAGATCAAAGATGACAAGGCGCGGATTCTCATGAATGTGTTGCTCGCTGGCCTGAATGGTGGGCACTTTGAGCACACTCAGGTCTGGGGCATGCTCGGTCAGCATGTCGGCCAGCATCATGGACACCAGTGGATGATCTTCAATCAAAAGTACAGCGTTGGGGTTCATTCGGCAACCTCCCAATTTGTTTGCCAAAAAATAAAAACCGGTATTACCGATATGTTCTATTCATGTTACGTGTGAACCCTCGAAGCGATGCCCCTTCATTTGGAGGATGGCTTCATTTGAAGCGTGCGGGTACGAAATGATTTCTCCCTCAAATAGGGGGGGGTCTCTTTGTGTTGATGGTGGCATACCCGCCATCCACTAACCTAACGGTATTGAGTCTAAATGCCGTTTGGCCGGGTGAATGTAGTGCGTGAATCGGAATCAAAACCATTGGAAGTCTGGGTCGCTGAAGATTCACCGTTCTACCGCCTTGTGGTGGAAGAGGCCATTGAAGAAATCGCCAAGGTGACTTACCTGTCCATTTCACTGACTGTATTCGAACGCTTTGGCGACATACGTGCCGCTTTTGATCAAGCTGAACGCGGCTTGCGGCCTTTGCCTGCGGCGGTGTTGTCTGATCTCCATTTTCCTGACAATGCACACGACGACTTGCAAGATATTCTGGTGTTTTACAGCAGGTATGTGAATGCTGTGCCTGTGTCTTACATGTCCTGTAATCTTGAGAGTCTGGAGCTTGCCGAGAGTCTTGCAGAGCATCGTTCGGACGCTTTGCAGCCAGCCCGGTTTTTGCGCAAAGACACCGCAGAGACGATGACTCACCTGGTTAAAACCATTCATGCAATGGTGTTTGCACCACGCACTCAGCATTCAAGTCTTGGTGCCACGCTGGCCTGAGCGCGGCTCCCATTCAGTTCTCAAAAACCCGAAACACAATCAAAAAACACGGCGCATTTCGCGCAGTGTCCAGAAACGGTGAAATCAAAATGTCGCAAGGCACTTTGTTGTCCGGATTGATCTCGTATTCTGTTTTTACAAGAATTTTTTGGTGACTCAGAAACCCGACAAGCAACTGGCGATAGTGCCTTGTCGGAATACGTCCGTGAATCAAGTGGTAGGGGTTGCGTCCCAGCCACTTGTCTCGTGCCTGACCAACGAAGGTTTCGAATGCAGAGTTCACATACAACAAACCGAAAGGGTCTTTGGTGTTGCGAATGTCGTTGGTCACCATGATGACTTCGCGGATTTGTTCAATGGCTGAATTTAGCATGTACAAATCGCTGCTTTGGTTTTTGCGCTTGGTGATGTCTTTAATCAGGATGGTGTAGCCAGTACCCGACTTGAAAACACGCAGTGAAATCCAGCGTTTGATGAAACCTACAAACTGTTCTACAGATTTTGAGAAACCGACCTGATTCACACCTTCCAGCAGTGCTGCAAACTGGTTTTTGTCCAGATCAGGAATCAATTCCGTCAAAGGCATTGCGTGTACAAACAGTTCTTTGTCTTTTTGCAGAAGCGTTTTCGCATTTCGGTTCACAAAACTCACATTCAGGCTGGAATCGATCTCAACCAAGCCATCGGTGAGGTTGTCAACAATCAGGTTGTAGGTCAAAAGATTCTTTTCCAGTGCCTGCTCTACTAGGCGTGTTTCGGAAATATCAACAATCGATCCATATAGACCCATGGGCACACCTTCATCGCTGATGGAGGGGCGAATCATCATGCGAAACCATTTGGGTTTCTCGTGTTGCCCAAGTGCTTCAAATTCGAGGCTTGCAGGTTTTCGGTTGTTGATACATTCGATAAAAAGTACCGCAATATTGCGACCGGACAATCTGGAAAGAATTGAGCTGAGATGAAAGATGGAATTGAGTGAGTCTTTGCTGGAGCCCAGCACTTCGCGAAGTATTTCAGTGGTTTTTAGCGAACCACTTTCAAGGTGATAATACCAGCCACCTACTTTGGCCAGAGTGCCGGTCAAATTCAGAAGACTTTCGTCAAATATTGATTTCTGAACCGAGGACGATTTGTTGATCATTGCCGTGAAATTGGCGATCACTGAAGGTTTCTTGAATGCAGTGAATCCTTTTTTTGGGCAAAGTTCCATTCGCAGCCAGGTGCTGCTTTCATCCTGAAAGTTCAGGCGCACCCATGCTTCTGATGGAACATTGCTGCTCAGGCATTGATTCAGGATTTTGGAGAACGTTTCCTGATCCTCGCCATAAAGCAAATCAATAAAGCTTTCTTTGTGTTTTATCTTTGTAAATTCTTCGTCTCCCGCACTGGCCATGCCGGAGATTAAACCTTGGTGGTCCAATGCAAGCCGCCCTTTGACTGTCTCTCGCAGAAAAGACTTGGGAAACTTTTTCAAGTCCTGATTAGGCTCCATGCGGGGTAAGTCGTTGTGGACGCTTGACGCCTCTTGATGAAGACTTTCCAGCGCAGGTTCGCTGATTTTTTTAACCAAACCAAACAAGCGGGTGTCACCTGCGTTGCCGCTGTCATAAACCTGTTCTTCAAATCGCACGATGTCGCCACTGGGCAAACGGACGCGATACACGAATGCATTTCCATCGCGTTCAAGTCGTGCTTTTTCGACCATCGCTCGATCTTCATCGATCGGTAAGTTGTGGAACCAATGGGCTTGCACGACGCGGGTTTGCGAAAGGTTCAACCATTTCTCCATGGAGGGCGACAATTCAATCAGCCCGCCGTGATCGGTATTCTTCCAGCTACCCAAACCTTGATTGTTGTAGTTGTAGTGTTCTTTGGAATTCAATTCGTTTGATTCTTTGGCTTTCAGGGCACGCTCAACAAGGCTGTGTTCAACCAGTTTGGCCAAGGCAATTGCGACGGTCACTTCAGATTTGGTCCACTCTCGAGCGGTGTTGTCGAGCAGGCAGAATGTGCCAATGTTGTTACCGTTTACCGAGCGGATGGGTATGCCCAAATAGGCGCGAATCCAAGGGCTGCCCAGCACCAGAGGGTTGGTCTTGAACACAGGATGTTCAAGACAGTCGTTGATGACATGCGGCTGATTGTGTTGAATGGTGTGAGAACAAATGGAAAGATCGCGCGGAACTTCCTTGACTTCAAATCCTCGCTTGGCTTTGAACCAGAGTCGATCAGAATCAACAAATGCAATGAAGCAGAATGCGCAATTGAACGCTGACAAACCCAGGTCTACTAGCGCCTCAAAGTACTCTTCTTTTTCCGTGTCCAGAATGTCGAGTTGGTACAGCTCAGTAAGCCTCACCGCCTCGCTGATTTCTTTTGGACTGCTCATTGTGGAAGTGTCTCCGTCCCTTTTGCCTCTCGGTACCCACTTTACACTTTGTCACTGATACGAGGGACCACACTTTTGAACTACCCAATAAAAAATAGGAAAGTTTCGTGGGTAATTACCCTAGTTCGTGCTTAAAAGTACCCGTATTTGCTCTACACGTTTTCTGTTCGCGTCCAGGTCGCTGTACCCAACACGCGAAGCTGATCGCACATGGAGCAAACCGCTGCCTTGATCCACACGAAACTCAACATCATCGACAAAGCCAAAAAGGTCACTTGTGAATGTGCTTGCCATGTATTGATCATCGGAAAAATTGACATCGCCACCCAAGAGCTCGATGACTTCTTTCACTTTCAACAGGGGTTCCTCCCCCATGCCTGGCGTGATCGGTAAGGCGGCGATGGAGTGATCGTCTGAGGGAGAGCTCTCGCTGCTTACACAGTTGGGTTTGTTGGGGCAGGGTGCCAACTGACCATTGGCCAGCCCCGGGGGTGCACCAGTCTCGGAGTAAAGGCCTAAGCCGAAAAATACGACGATCACCACTGTGATCAACACAATCAAGCTGAGCATTGCTCTTTTCACTTAGAAGCCCCTTCTGTCATATACTGATTGTTAAATTCTCTCCAGTTTAGCGGTCAGTGAGATCAGATGTCCAAGCCTTTGCAGTTTAAGTTGTCCGAAGAAGATGTTTCCCGCATTGTTGAGATGGCGTGGGAAGACCGGACGCCATTTGAAGCCATCGAACTCCAGTTTGGTTTGAACGAGTCTCAAACCATTGAACTGATGCGCGCCAGCATGAAAGCCAGCAGTTTCAAAATGTGGCGCGAGCGTGTCACTGGTCGCAAAACCAAACACCTGAAGTTGCGTGGCTTTGTTCGCACCAAAGCCTATGCGCCTGGGCATTACAAAGTTCGCTAACTGAGTTTGTTCACCGAGTGACTCGGCACCTGTTTCAATGGGGAGGTCTGGAATGCTAAAAGAACAGCACAACTCCCCATTGGCCGCACGCAGTGGGCAGGAATGGATGCTCTGGTTCGGACGTGCCTCGCAGCACCTGCCCGATCTGCACCGCGCATTCCAGTTTTTGGAAAGCAGTTGTGAACTTCTCGATTCAACTGATGAAGCCGACGTGAAGTCCAGGCCACGAAAGCTCAAGCAACTGATTAACCGGTTTGTGGGTCAGGCGCGTTGCCCTTCTGCACAATCGTGCGAACGAATCGCGATTCGTACCCAGGTTTTTGATGGCTGGTTGCAGTCAGAGTTACAACGCCAGCAAGATCCCAATTTGTTGGTGGAATTGGGGGCACATGGACTGCAAAAATTGCTGGCCATTTGCGAGGGTGCCGATGACAAGCATGGTCTCTTGCTTAAGGCAGTGCGCGAATTCACGCGCGATTGGTTGAGCATTGTTTCCGCACGGATTGAAAATCCAATCGAGCGCGCACACCTGGTGTATCCGGTGGCCATGTTGGATCAGGCCGGTTTGGTCGACCCCTCTTGGTGGTGGAAGCAAATTGCCTTGTGCGATCGCCACACCGTGCTGGGTTTGATTGAGCTTGAAATCAATGAAATGAATGAAATGCAGCCCACCAGCCATGTGAGTTGGCGTTCTTTCGATAAGCGGTGGAGAAGGTTGCGTGTTCGCGCACTTCTTGAATATCTGGGTGAAAAACGTTTGCTGGCCGAGTTGCTTCGAAAGTCGGCCGTTGATGATTTTGAAGCCGTGGTGGCAGTTCGCATGTTGCGCGATGCTGGCCGTTCGCGAGATGCGATTGTGCAGGCCGAGCAATGGCTGCGTGCCCTGCCCAGAAGCCCGGTGTTGGCTGAAGCCTTGTTCGACTTGTATTGCGAAGACGGCTGGGACGAAGAAGCCTTGGCTTTGGCTGTGACCCACCACGGTTATGACCCCAACCCCGTGTGGATCGAGCGTTTGGGGCGACTCGTGTTGCCCGCAGCCAAAGCCCAAGCCAAAGTTTGGAAAAAACAGCTAGCCGCCTAGCTGCTGTTACAGCAAATCCATTTGTCCCTTTCGGGTTTTGTATCGAAAGGATTCAAGCACTGTTTTGCCCTGCGGGTTGGCGAAATGCTTTAACTCGATTCCCGCCTTCAAATGCCCTGTTTGAATTACCCGCAAATACCATCCGCAATTGCCTTGCTGGATCATTTGTTTCGGGGCTGCACCGTATCCCATCCGAATGGCAAATTTGTGGCATGGCTCGCGTGGGTCGGTCACCCGAAGCCGAACCTCGCCCAATTCAAATTCATCCCCGATTCGAACCTGGTTTTCATCCAGACCTTCCACCACCAGGTTTTCCCCCAAAAAACCCCAAGGCAGATCGGTGTCAAGATTCTTTTCCTGGCGACGAGATTTCCAAAATTCGTAGTGCTCAGCCGGCATCATGTACACCGCTTTGTCCAGCCCGCCATGCACCGACAAATTGCATTGTTCATCGCCTTCAAGGCCCAGCTTTTTGATTTCAACTGACGTCGGGTTTTGTTCAGTGCTTATCGCCTGTTTTTTGATTCCGCTTGCTTCGGTTTTGATGTCACCCGATGCCGTTCGATAAACCAATGGGGCAACCAGTCCCGTACAAATTGCAATCAGCTTCATAGGGCTTCCATAATCGTGCAGTTTCGCCACTTTACATGGCCTGTGTCGGAAAGCAAACACCGTATGCGATTAGGTGATAATGCCTATAGGAAAA
>FWPV01008724.1_pt1 | contig 17550 bp, 17 predicted proteins | sample 2228371 | NCBI WGS metagenome assembly FWPV01 (sample SAMEA103939776, study PRJEB20133) | metagenome | reverse complement strand
TATTGAATATGCTCACATTTTACGTATGCCCGTTTCGCTGACGGTTTCGACAATTTAGTACGGTATTTGCATAAATTAAAGACGGATGTCGCCACTTGAGAAGGAGGTGATGCCGGCGCAATAAGGGTTTTCAGGTTCTTAACTGACCGACCAACCTTAGTCGATAGGAAAGGAGGTAAGGAGAACAGAAAAACTGATCGACGCATGGCTGGGGTAGCGTCGAAACGTCAGCAAGAAGAATTAGCCGTCAACGAAAAAGCCCGTCGATACCGACGGGCTTTTTCTATTTGTGATTTGTCAAGTTTTTTGTTAATGATATTCATGTCTTGTTTTTCTTGGAAGCATGACCATTTGCCCATCCGGATAAAGTGATGAACAATGGTTGTCTCAAGATCGTCGATTCGAGCCTCTCGGGGTTTGAAGAATCCCGCAGAGGCTCTTTCACTTAATCCATGCCAAATTTCGTGGCCTGATTTCTTTAACAGCGAGATATTGAGAAGTGAGGGCTTACCACTTTAAGATAACCTAACCATTTTCAAGATCAAAAAGGAGGGCTTATGCATATCAAAAAGATTGTGATTGTTTGTCTGATCCTGACTTGCGTTTTTATATTTTCCTGTCAAAAAATGGAACCAACACCCCCGACATTGAAATTCGAGAAAATGAAAGTCCTGGAAGCCATTCCAGGGGACTTCGGAAAACTGGTCGGTGTTACAATGAACTCTGCTGTTCCAAATATGGCACAACTTTGGTTTGAGAAACCGGACAAGACAATTATGGTTGTCAAGGTCGACTGGAGGACGGGATACCTCTCCCCAGAGGTTTTAGTCATCCCCCGAAATTAGTTTTTTAAGAGGAAAGGAGAAAATGATGAACCTTGAAAAAATGATGAGCCTTGGCGCCAGGATTTTTTTCGCTTTGTCGTTTATATGCCTTTTTACAGCGGTCTTGGAACGACTCGCAAACCTCGTTGGCTATTCGATACTTTATCCTTACTATATTCCATGGCGACTGCTTGAATTTGCAGCTGTTTTCCTCTTGTTTGCAATCGCCATAGTTCTTCGACAGATACGTGAGGAGTTGAAACAGCAAAGGAAGGCTTGAGCCTTTGGACGTAAATAACGATTTCTGCCCGAAACAGAAAAAGCCCGCCGCTTCCGACGGGCTTTTTATTTTACCTTTAACTCTGCCGTTTCTATCTCATCTCAAAACTCATAATTCAAAATTACCTATCGTTCCTCCCACCCTGCAAGCCTCGCCCACAGCCACCATGCGGCAATGCCCTTGCGGGCGCAATTCAGCTTCTCGCTGTGGGCACAATCCCCGCATGACGCGGCAAGCGCCGTCAGGGGATCCCCCGGATGCGCTGCAATCCACTCTCGCGCCCAGTTCCCGCCTGGATAGTTGCAGCCATCATTACTCTTCAGCGCCATGAAATTCGTCTTACCACCGGGGTCATAACTCTCGATATCGGCGAAGTCATACAGTATCTTGTTGTTCGCCCGGCAATAAGACCTGATCTGTTCATTTCGAATGTTCACGTTCCCGAGCACACCGGTTCCATCCAGATGACCCGTCATGTAAACAAATTTGACTTTGGGGTAATCTCTCTCTAAATTGCTCATTAATGCTAAATATTTACTGATTTCCGTTTCCGAGCCATTCACCTGCCCGCACCAGGACCACATGATCACGTTTACCTCGGGGTGCGACGCAAGGTAGTTCTTCGTTTCGATGACCCACCTGACCCTGTCAGGATAGCCGAGATCCATATACGCTTCGGAAAACGGGGTATCCCGCAAATCAAGTGCCCCGTCCTTACCTCCCTTGTTAAATGCATATTGAGGGCCTTTGAAACGCACCAGACCCTCCATACCGGTGATGAGCTGGCTCCCATGGGACGTGTGGCCGTAAGCAATGTGTAATTTTTCTTTAGCGGCATTGATCCACTGTGTCGGTATCCGATCGAGGTCTGTGGTGTTATGGTCGATCACAATGCCGGTTGTTGTGGGTGGCAGATGGCTCGATGTCAAATTCCGTACCTCCCTGCCCCCTCCACAGCCACACATTGCCGTTAGAATTACCATCGCGGAGAGGCATACCCATAAACCCCGTTTCTTCCTTCTCGTGCATATTGATCCCATTTCATCCCCCCGTAAATAAAACTTGACATAACTGAAAGAAGTGAACCTGCGACATAGAAAGACTTAGATGGACCCAAATAGAACTAAACGGACTTATTTTGTTCCTTTTGCCGCTCTTGTTTTTGATCTTTTCCTCGTACAGACCCGACAGGCTCTGCCTGATCTTCACACAGGCGGACCCGTTTCCACAGTAACTTACCGCACAGGCCGCCGGTCATATTCCGCCCGATTCTCGAGTAACTCGTACGTTGTTGATACGATTGTGTCTGGATCCATCCCGACATTTCTCGTAACACCAGTCTCAGCATCCCTCATAATTTCTGTGATATCTCTCATGACAAGTACAGGTGTTCCCAGGGACAACGCTTCCGCCTGCATTTTATCCGAATCCGTAATAAACAGACAGGGCTTGTTCGATAAATAGACTGAGGAGGGTAATCCAGGCGTGCCATCATTTGCACGTTGGTCAGCGATTCTCCGTTAAGGGCTGCCGGGTGTTTGTATTGTTTTGTGCCAAGTAGACAGCTTCGACAGATTCATTCTGCTCGATTTTTTCAAGACCTGTTCAATATCCTAAAATATTTTCCATACCTGTTTTCGCCATTTCCCGTTATGGGAATGACCTTCTTATTAAAATATATTGATTTCAATTCCGGTATTTCACCCGGTTTTTTGTTTGCGATTCTGTTGAGACAAAGGAAGAATGAATCAATTCCCGTGTCTCCGACCACGAATAACCTATTCTCGGACACGGACCCCGTCAGCAAATTTTCTCTTTCTTCGGATGTTGTTATAAAGTGAATATCGATGATCTGTGATGTCAACCTGCTGCTCAGTGCCCCGGGAAAAGGCGTGTACTTGTCAGGGTCTCTGAGGCCTGCCTCCACACATGAACTTTCTCATAATACGCGGTCAGTGCACCCGCGGCGGCCATGGTGGTGCCACCCTGAACAACAAAATATCAGGCCTCGAAATCCGCAAGAAATCTCTTCTACCCGCAGGTGACTCGTTCAGGATCGAACCATCGCTCTGATCCCTTTTCAGGTTGTAGAAGGCGAAGTCGGTTTTGATTTCAAAAAAAACCATGGTCCGCTCGGGCATCTCCCCCTGCACGACTGAACAGCTCGCCATATTTCCTTAACTCTTTTATCAGCGGTGAAATCTGTATCGGCTCAGATTTCGTGCCCAGAAAGAAAAGCATTCTCATTTTTTGATGATTTTGGCGACAATATAAAGAAAAAATCTTCTGAAATATCTACTCGGAATTACGAGGCTTCTTTGTGGTCAGCACCAAGCGAATACCTTAGATTGCAATTTGTTTACTGCAGAATCGGATAACGAAAGAAATGCTTGCATCGGCATCAAATATGAATAAAATCCAATAAATAATATGATTCACATGCCCACAATAATGTGAACAAATGGTCTATTCATATGATTAATCGTAAGACCCTGCCTGTGATTTTTGTCGGAGTGATTTTGATTGTCATTGCCTGCTGGATAATATTCTATGCAGACAATGATGGTGTTATATCGTTACAGTGGAATTCAAACAGGGAATCCGATTTGGCAGGTTATAAGATATACTATGGGACATCCCCGGGAAGTTACTCCAACTCTGTTGTTGTACCGGTCAGTGATGGGCAGCAGCCAGCCATGTTGCGTCATAAGTTAACGGGCCTGGTAAAGAACCAGGTATATTTTATCGCAGTTACGGCCTTCAATAAATCAGGTCGGGAAAGCAAATTTTCAGAAGAGGTAGCGGGCCTTGCCCGCTAAGATGCGGCAGTAGGCGCTATAGAATTTTTATCTTGCGAGGGCGATAGCCTGGATACTTTGATTCTGTGCCTGCGCCGCCTTGACACACACGGCATAATCATTCTTTTGAATCCAGCCTCTGACGCGGCCATACCAATACGAGAATATCCACACAATTACCATACCTGCCAAAAATAAGATGACGAACCCGGTAAGGCTGAGGCCACCCTTGAGCCCCAGTAGCGCTGGCACACTTTCAACGATGGCAAACTGGATCACGAATGTGAAGAGAGATGTTCTTCCAAAGACGGATAAAAGCCAGAATAAGCGATTGTATTTTCCGGAAAGGTCGATGTGCTTCACCAGTGAGGCTAACAGAAACGCAAGCACAGCCAGGTAGGCGGGCAGCAGTGTGGTTGTCTGACCTGGGTATATCGCGAGAAATACATTGGGACTCCAGTCATTTCCGAAAGTTATCTTGAGCATTTTATAGCCAACTGTTAGAACGCCACCACAAACGCCCAGGGCTATTCCAGCTTTGCTGATTCTCTGCACTAAAGTCGCTTCATCGATGGACCCTTTCTTCAAATACGCGAGCCCTTGCCCCGCAAAAGACCCCGTCAAGAAAATCGCCAGCCATGGAACCAATGGAAACCAGAATACACTTGGCACACCCAAAACACCGAATGTGACCTCCTGGATGGCAGCCCAAAGTGGATCGACCATTGTCACGCAGACCCTGACGAAGACAGCCGATACCAGCATGGCAATGATGACCACGGCCCTCATCGCAGAGCCTGAATAGACGATGAACACCGGCGCAATGAGCAGGCATATCGCGATCATATCGGTAATTGGAAAATTAAACACAATCAGGGTCAGCAAAGCGTGGGAGCATGAAGAAAACTCTTTTCCAGCCGCATTGAAATAATAGCTCGCCAAATTAATGGCCGGGTGCGCGGCCAAAAGCAGAAAAGCGGCGCGTTTTGCGTAGCGCCGGTATACATTCCGCCAGTCCGAGGCCATGTAAAGAAAATAACTGTATACCATCCCGGAGATGGACACAAAAGCAACGGCGGCAAGCCCGGTTATGGGCCATATAAAAAAATCAAACAAAATATGAATTGATTTCAGGCTGACGCTGAGATAAGAGTGCTGAAGTATCACCAGCACCATCGCAATGCCGCGCAAAACATCGATAAATAAGATTCGATCTTGTCCGATGTGGTGATAATAGTGAATCGCCCGTTGAAAACCTCGATATAAGGGATCAGGGTGTCTTGATCCTTTTAAAGTCTCTCCTGGATCAACTCTTTCCACAGACGATAGCCTGCCCCGTTCAGGTGAATGCCATCGAGAGAATATTTCCTTGAAATCCCGCCAGAATCATCCAGAAAGTGCCTGTGAAGATCTATGAATTCAATCCCCTTGGATACACACAGCATTTTTAAGCTTTCGTTTAAGTCATTTATGCGGTGATTGATATCCTTCTTATTTGCTTCGACTGGCAGCAGGCTTTGGAGATAGATTTTTTTGGATTTTGTTCGGTCCAGTATAATAGCAATATTATTCAGTATATCCGCATTTGTACGATATTGGAGATCATTGTAACCAATAAGCAAAAAGAGCTTGCTGATCTTCAAGTTATTTACGTTCCTGTCCAGTCTATTCAAGAGCCCTACAGTGGTGTCTGAATATACACCTCTGTTGAGAACGTTATAACCGGGAAAGTATTCCCGGACGTTGAACCTTACAGTATGGCTATCCCCCAGAAACACAATAACAACTTTGCTTACTGATTGATTTAGATTTTCATATTGATCAACCATATCCTTATAGTCGGGTGACATCCATACTGCGTCTCTTGCTGGATAAAATACCCTATCTATGTAAAATGAAATACCGACATCTCGCCAAATGAAGAAATAATAAATGTTGAAAACAATGAGTATAAGCGCAAGAAAACTGGATATGTACGCCGTATATTTATATTTACCGTCTGGCATACACATTGACAAAACCCCAATGAGCGATCCAGGAAATGACACTCATGCTGAGCACAAAGATACAGAAGGTTAGAGGAAGAAATGATGCATTCCTGATGATAATCGGATTATATTTTATTAGAAACGCCCCATGGAGCAAAAACAATTCGTAGGAAATTGCGCCCAAGAAGCTGAGGCACAGACTCTTATATCCTTTTGCACCCATGACTGCTATGAATGTAATTAGAGCAATACTGAATATAATGCTTATTCCCTCGTCTAATGTTTTGATCATGATGGTGGGTACGTACGGGGACAATATGCATGAAGAAGCAAATTTATATACTATAACTCCAAAAAGAGAAATTGTGGCTATTAGAAAATAGTAAAAGGGCTTTCGTGTAAAAGCGGTGTTGATGACATTGTAGTAATGGCTAATTGCGCAACCCACGGGGAAGGCAAAAAACTGGTAGAAGCCCAGATTTGTGACGTAATAGTCCAATGGAAAAAATATCGTCGCACAAAAAATCAGATAAAAAACTCTTCGCACATCTTTAAAAAACGAAAATGCAGTAAAGAAGCATATATACCAGATAAGGATGAATGTAATAAACCATCGCACATAATCGATGTATCTCGTTGCCACGTTGATGTTGACCCCGAGCATCGTCATGACGATATCCTGCAAACTATATGTTCGGTTCAGGATAAAGTAATCGATGACAACTACAAATACCGTAATGACCCAATAAGGAACCGCTACCCTATTGAGACGAGCCATAAAATAGGCACGGGGCAACACCACACGGTTTTTATAGGAGGTCGTCAGCCCATAACCCGATAACAGTAAAAATACAGCAACGGCCTCCCCACCAAAAAGCAACTTTGGCAAGGAACCCACTACGTGAACCCAGAGGTGGCCTAAAATGATTAAAATAATAGCCAATCCCCTGAGCTGGTTCGATTGATCGAACGTTAATAAATTCTGAACTTCTGTTTTTCTCGTACTTGTAAAGGATATAAATAATATCAGTGCAATAATTAATAGATTGGTGAACTCTGGGTTACTAACCATGAGTTTCAGTGTCTCATAATTGTTTATAACCATGCCTTACTCTTCGGCCGCTAATGATTTATCCAAAAAGAATGATTTACCTTTGAGGCGTCCACATGGTATCCGATGTCCCTGCAATGGTTCGGAACCACGCCATCAATTGGGCCAACATGGTCACCATAAAGAATTTTGCGATCAACCCTACCCTGCCTGTCTTGAAGCCAAGTATGCTGCTCAGAGCAATTGCATAGGCAGCAAGCTGGAGTCCAATTGACAGACCGTATAAATACGATGTCCGAAGTAGCACAAGATTAATCCCGAATGTAGCGATCAGGAAAAAGGGGACGAGAAACCGCATCATCTTGTGTGAAAATAAAAAATACGTGAAATAGCCATAGCGAAGCGGATTAAGAAACTCCAGATTCCGGCGGATCGCCTTCAGCGTTCTATTCGTGATTCTCACCTGCCGGTCATACTCTTTGCCTGCTTCATCAGCCGACTTTTCGAAACAATAGACCTCGGGGTCCATGACCACCCGCTTGCCCTGCCTGATGACATTGAGCGGGATTACAAAATCGTTTATGTCGTCTTCCCGGAGTGTCTGGTAGAGTTCTTTGCGGATGGCGAAGATAGCACCATCGGCGCCTACGCAGGATGAAATTTGACTCTCCTGGATTTTCGTCCATTTCTCGAATCTCGAATATATTCCTGTTGTATCCTCTTTTTGGTCGACGTCGCCATATCTTGTCCAACCCGTCACAAGTCCGATCTCGGGGTCTGCAAAGTTGCGGACTACCTTGAGCAGGACGTCACGTGGGAACATCGAATTGGCATCTGTAAATAGAATGATCTCACCCCGCGCTTCAGGCACCGCCCGGTTCAGGCACGCTGTCTTGCCGGCTCTCTCCTTGAATGCTTTGAGCACCAGGCGCTTATCGCTGAAACCACTGACGATCTTTTCCGTATCGTCCGTCGAGCCGTCTGATACGATCAATATTTCCAATTTCTCGGCAGGATAATCGAGGGCCAGGGCATTTTGAATTTTTTCTTTTATGATCTGTTCCTCGTTATAAACGGAAATAACCACTGAGACCAAAGGTCTGATATCTTTCTTGGTCCACGGCCGCCGTACAATCTTTGTCAATGCAGGCAGGCTGAGCGGAAAAAGCAGATACGAATAAACGGAAAGAAATACGAGTGACCAGAAAACAATTTCCATATCAGGAATCTGTCGCGATGTCGCCGTTCATGTACATGTCGAACCACTTTTGAAATACCAGTAACGACCAAATCAATGTATCGTGTAACTCTTGACATGAGAAGTGCTCGTTGAGAATGTTTCTTACGGTTTCATGATTGAGCAAGCCATGCTTCTTCAGGTTTTTCTCGGACAGCGTCTCCGTCGTATAGGCCTTCAGATCATTTTTCAGCCACTGGGCCATGGGCCCCACAAAGCCCTGCTTCCGATGTTTAATCACATCGCCGGGAAGGATGTCTCGTACCGCCTTCTTCAGAAGATACTTCTTGCTGAACCACTTCATCTTCATTTCCGGTGGTATCGTGGCGGAAAACTCCATGAGTGGATGGTCGAGGAAGGGGACCCTGACTTCCAGTGCATGATACATGCTCATCCTGTCCGTGACGGCGAGGATGTCCTCCGGCAGATAGGTCTTGATATCGCAGTAAAATACACGGTTGAGAACATCGCGTTCGTCTTCCACGGGAACGGATTTGAAGTGGCCAAGAACAAGTTCCCTGGAAGCTTCGAGACATTTCCCAAACCTTGAAGAATCAGCAAAGAATTTCGACTGGATTCTTGGACTCAGGCGTGTCAGGTAGCCGTAGTACGCTTCGCCATCATCCTGGGATGACGACCGTACAAATCTCTTCATGTGATTGACGGTGTAATGGCCGTCTGAACGCTCGGGCATACTGTCCACGATGCGACGGATCAGACGCTCCCTGGCAAATCGGGGGAGCTTACCATACAGCGCTCGCGCCCTGAAGCCCATGTAGCGCTCATACCCCGCGAAGGCCTCGTCACCGCCAAGTCCGGACTCGGCCACCTTGACATTCTCCCGCGCGATTTTGCAAACGAAGTACGACGGGATGGTGGAGTCGTCCGCAAAGGGTTCGTCAAAGGATCGAACGATCTTTTCCAGAAGACCGTCCGGCTCGGGGTAAATCTCATACTCCTTGTGATTGGTTTTATATCTTTCGGCAACCATTCGTGCGTAGCCCCGCTCATCCAGGTAACCGCCTGCATCGCCGCCAAAACCCATGCAGAACGTGTTGACGGGACTGTCCGTTACCATGCTCATCATGGCAACCACGGTGCTCGAGTCGATACCACCGCTCAGGAACGCCCCCAGGGGCACATCGCTTATGAGATGAATTTTGATCGATTCCTGTAAAAGCTCCATGAGCCGGTTGATAAAATAATGCTCGCCTTTACTTCTGTCCGGAGCATAGGCAATATCCCAGTATTTCCGAATACGTGTGCGGCCGGCCTCCCTGGTCAGGGTATGTCCCGGCAGCAGCTTGCGGATGCTCTTGAAGATCGTCATGGAATCAGGGATATAGGAAAGGGAAAAATAGCACGCCAGAGCGACCTCATCCATTTCACGACGAATCGTCGGGTCGGCCAGGATGGCCTTCATCTCCGAGGCAAAGTAGAAGGTATCCCCGTGCTCCGCGTAGAATAGGGGCTTTATCCCGAACCGGTCTCTCGCGATGAAAAGCCTCTTGGCTCTCCTGTCCCAGATTGCGAAGGCGAACATGCCGCGAAGGTGCTCCACACAATCCTCACCCCATTCCTCGTAAGCATGAAGAATGGTTTCCGTATCGCTTCGCGATTTGAATCTGTGATTTTTTGAAACGAGCCTGTCATGCAGCTCAGGGAAATTGTAAATCTCCCCGTTGAAGACGACACACAACGAGCCATTCTCGTTGAACATCGGCTGGTGACCGCTTTCGAGGTCGATGATGCTCAGCCTGCGATGGCCCAGACCGGCGCCGTCGTCTAAGAAAAAGCCGGAATCGTCTGGGCCGCGGTGGGCCAGCAGATTCGTCGCCTTCTTCAGGTGAGCCTCATCTATTTTCGGGCCTACGATTCCGAAGATTCCGCACATATTATTTTACATTCGTGGGTTTTTATGGGAAAGTTCGCTTGGCTTTAGGGCCTGGATGAGATGATGATATCGGTTCAGGAAATTGTTTATGATTCTGGATTTCCGGATCGAGCCCGCTTATGATCCAGTACCCGTTTGATCCCCTCTTCCGCAGAAACCGACGGTGTCCAACCCAATTCCTTCTGGATCTTTGAAGAATCGTAAAGGATGCTTTTCTGGGAAGAAGTCAACCGGTACCTTGTGAGGAAAGGCTTCCGCCCCATGAAGGAAAACAACATTTCCTGGATGTAAACCGCCGAATATAATAGGCTATAGGGAATGTAAATGCAGGTGGCAGCTGGATATAACTTTTTAACCAGCTTGTTCACGTACTCCCTTTTTGTGATCCTCTCCGGATCGACCACATTGTAGATTCCACTGGATGAGTCCTGCTTTTCAATCCCTTTGATGATCGCCTCTACTAAATTGTCTATATAAACAAAAGGAAGTGTGAATTTCCCGTTCCCGATCACGGCAAAGAGTTTATTCCCGAGAGAGAAACCCATCATGGGGGTGAATACCTCCCCCCCCGGGCCCCATATGGTTCCCGGGCGAAGACTGACAATCGGAAGGGATCCCTGTGATATGGCTTCGGCAATGACCTGATCCGCCTTGAGTTTTGCCCAGGAATAAAAGCCTCTTTTCTCCGGAAAACGCTCCAGAGGCATATCCTCCGCGACAACGGCCCCCTCCCTGTAGTCGGCAACCCCGTAAACGGCGCAGGAACTGATGTAAATCAATTTCTTGATTCCGGCCTGTAAACATAATTGAAGGATATTTTGTGTACCCCGGATGGTGCTCCATTCTCCTTCTCTTTCATTCCCCGCCGTATCTGCGGCGGCGTGGACGACAATGTCAATGCCGTTAAAAGCCGGACGCAGCGATTCCGGATCGGCCACATCGCCGAAGAAGATCTCGACCCCGCATGCTTTGAGCTTTTTCGTATTGGAGAGCTTCCGGACGAATGCCCTCACCGGGTATCCCTTCTGCGCCAATAGCTCGACAAGCCTCGTCCCCAGAAACCCGCTTGCGCCGGTCACCAGTATCTTCGGCAAACCGTCTTCAATACCAGGCTGCTTTGCCGGGACGATAGGTTCAAAATCCAATTTAGTATTTTTTATCTGCCTGAATATTTCTTCCATGGCGTCCAGGACCATCAGGGCATCCTCCTTCGACACCGGCACATCCCCCTGACCCCCGATGCTGTCATAGAAACGATGAATCAGATTCTGCATGCCATGGTAGGACTTGAGTTTTCCCCTTAGAAAATTCCATACGTTTGCTACCGTTGAGGAAAAGAGCTGCTTACTCTCGCCGATATTGTAAATAACCTTCTGGGCCGCCTTGGGAAGGCTGCTCATCGGGTGAAAGACTGTCGTCATCGTGTTGAAGTCCACATGTATCATTCCGCTTGTTCCATAATAGCGCACATAGTGTAGATGCGGCTTCGCGGCAAATGAAAATACCAAAGTACCTGCGCAATTTTCACCGTCTATGAGAATCCGCAGCTCATCGGATATATCCTGCGGCAGTTCGCCGTGCGATCTCTCCATTACTTTTATTTCACGCGGCTGCCCGGTATAGGGCAGCATCACATATAGGGGGTGAGGCATGAAATCATGAAATACCCCGCCGGGAAGTGAGTAAAGCCATGGCAGAATATTAGGAGCGGGATACCTGCGGAATGCGTCGATCCGGGTGTTCAATCCGTAGTAGCTTTCCACATTGATGATACGTCCGAGGCGGCCGCCTTCAATGATCGCCCTGGCTTTTAACATGCAGGGATCGAAGAAATGGTTGTGCATGGGACAGAGCTTAACCCCTTTGGCTTCAGCGCGATCATATAGTTCTCGTGCCTCGTTGGTGTGAAGGGTTAATGGTTTTTCTATGAGAACGTGGATGCCGTGTGCAATCGCCTCTTTTGCAACGGCATAGTGGGTTGGCGGAGGAGTTACAATATGAAGAACTTCCGGTCTGCCTTGATCGACAAGTGCGCTAAGGTTGGAAAAATACTTATCTATACCGTGTGCCAGGGCACAGTCGTGTGCTCTGTCTTCGGCAACATCAACCACGCCAACAATCTCGGCCCCGGGATAAGCCCTGGCATACTTAATATGATAATCCGAGTTCAGCCCGCAGCCGACGATGCCGATCTTCATTCTACCCAGCCCGGAATATACATATTCAAATAATCTGATGAGATACTATGACTAGATTGCTCGCGCATGCAATTCTTCTGCTGTTTTGAGAATGGCCCCAACATATGCCCCAAAAGTGTGATATTTATTAACGGTCTCCAGCCCGTTTATTGCAAGTCTGTTGTAAAGAGTCTCATCAGAAATCAAACTCTGTATGGCGGTCTTAAGTGAAGTAGAATCGCCCGCAGGCACCATAAGTCCATTTACACCGTGCTGTATGTAATCAATGGTGCCCACCGTCTCGGTCGCAATGACGGGCTTCCCCAATCCCATTGCCTCGAGTATGGCGACCTGGCCGGTGGACTTCACCAGTTTCCGCAACGGCACAACCACGAAATAGGATTCGTGAAGCAACTTCAGATAATCTTCATATGGAATATTCACAAGAATTTTCACGTTCGCTGGGACTCTCAATCCCTGAACGTGATATTCATCGCTTACAATAATGACTTTTACATCCAGCCCCTCCACTGCCTTCAGAAGGACTTCGTAATCCCTACCCGTTTTACCGGCGCTCAAAATATAACCATTGTTTGATGAGATCCTGGCGGGGCTTATTATGTCGGTGTGAAATGGAAGAAAGCGGAAGCGCTCGCGGGGGAGATTCAAACGTGCTGCATAAGTGACTGTTTCGCTTCTGGAAGAAACGAAGATCAGATCAACCGCCGAAAATATAATACGCTGTATTTTCCTTTTTAACTTCCACTTTATCGACTCCCGCTGCTCATCCAGCATCAACTCTAAAATTATATGCTTGGGTGATTTCAGTCTAAGCATTGTCCGAATGAGTCCGATGAATTGTGCAGTTTTTATATTGCCCGTGATGATTGCATCGTACCTTGAGAGATTCCGAATTATTATCCAAGTATCAAAAATGTGTTTATATCGTCCCGGGGGTCCGGAAAGTATCTTGATGATACATCGAATCCATGAGGAATACAGATTTTCGGTCAGGTCTGTTTCCTGAGACCACATTGGACTCTGATAGATATCTACATCCGTGAGTATTCTGATTTTTACAGTTCTGAGAGAGGACATAGCACCATTATGCAAGGTGTGTCGCAGAAATAGAAAATGACGTATTTATGAAGAGTGAAGAAATTAAGGAGATTTCCGCGGTAAGTTCGACGGGGCCGGCTTTTTCATGACCAGTGCTATACCCAGCAGTGCGAGTAATAGTGTTTGCACAGGCCCGATCATCAGCAGTACCCAACATATGCCCACGATAGGCAGCAAGGCCAACCGTACTAAAACTTTCGCTGCATTATGCCTCGCGATGAAGTCTGCGATGGGTGGCGATACTGCCTGATAGAAAGCTACAAAAGCCCTTCCCGGCTCATGTTTCAACATAACCTTCTCTCTGAATTCTCTTAGCACTTCTACGGCGGGCGCCATGGATGAGCCAAAAGCCGCCGTCGCAATGAAACAGCCACCCCCTCCGCCCGATGAGCTATTGGATGGGTCTGGCGTCGGGTCCGGACTCGGCGGCACGAAGTCGCCAGGACCAACATACGTCGTGCTGATCACTAAATCATCGAATTCAATCGCCTGCCATGAATTCTGCCACGCAGAACCATCGCCAACATTGCCAATGGCGAAATGCTGGATGAAATCAAAGAATCCCGTAGCCGACCAGGTATAGTTTGCACTGCTGTATGCCAATACACCGTCTACCCATAGATTGAGAACGTTGTTACTCAGTCCCAATTGAAATTCTATGCAATGCCAATTTCCATCCCATATAGCGCGAAGTCCCGCATTATCGAGCACTGTTGTCCATCCAGCACCGTCGTATATCCCCTATGTACCCAATGTCCGCATATCCCCCGCGACATTACCGACCCTAAAATCAAGGTATATTTCTCCGGAGCCACCTGTTGTGTTGAATCTCCAACTTTTTAAGTAGTCGCTGGCAAACAGAGTTAAGGCGATTGGTATTTTCTGATAATATCTTATAAAGATATTTGAATAATTGGCCGGGAAATCATACCGTAAACCACCTGAATAATTATTCATTGCAGGCCAGTTCGAATGGCGCCAGATTTTCAGGCTTTTCCCTGTTCCGCCACGTCCTGGAACACCTATTTCACCGGCATAATGCGTGATGGAGTCTCGTGTTGTGGAGATATCATTTTCATACCACATAGACCATCCGGCCGGCACATCCCCCCCTGTATGACATGTAGTTGGATGGTTATCGAAATTATCCGAAAATATCACTGCGGAATAAGATAATGACGCCGAGAAAGTAATTATAAATACTGTGCAGAGTTGCACTATATACAAAAACATAAACCCCTCCCTCTTCCGCAAGGGTGCCAGGTCTTTCATTACCTGACTGTTAACCTCTTAGCATTCTATGACGATGAACTGCCAGATTAAATTTTACAAGGATGAATTCCCGGGAAGGGTAAATCGTCGGATGGGGCTAAAATGAAAATTTCAGGATGGGAGTTCGAAGATAGATGACATGTCTATCTAAAATTGTTGCTCTTAGTACAGCCTCAGGCAGGCAGGGAGGATAAACTCCCTGCCTGCCCGTGATTAAAATTGTGGCACTTTTTGATAAAAATGATAACAAAATACTATCAGACTTTCCTTCATTTGGTTAGTTGCCAATAATCCTCAAACCAGTAGGCGCACTTGGCGCTGCATCCGGAGGAGTGGGTTGTGGTGAACTACCCGGCACCGCGGTCGCGACGGTAAGCTCATCCAACCACATCGTCTGCGCCTGTGGTGAGCCATCGCCTATCCAGGGCGCAATCACAAAAGTCCTCCATTTCAGGTTAGGGTTCTGCCCATTTCGGTATATCCTGTTTGTCGCATTATAAACATTGACTCCATTGACCCACATCTGCATGATCCCATCGGCAACTGGAATACCGTTAGTCACCGTATTCATTTTGAAGTACGTTTCAATGTGATACCAGGTGTTTAATGAAAATGTAATTGCCGGGGCATAAAAACATCCTGACCCGCATACAGCCGGGGAATTAAGCAAGTCCTGAAGTATGAGATACGCCCCTCTTCCGTGAGGTTCGATGTATGTGTCAAGATAATTGGCTGCCAGTCCACCCCAATGGTCATCCCGGTCAGAAAGGATATAAACAAGGTGGGGATGATATCCCACGCCCGAACCAACCCAATCGCTGTTGAACCGCCAGTACATCGATACGTAAAGGCTGTCTGTCGCTGTAAAGTCTTTACGCATTGCCATTACGAGGGGAGGGTTTGTCTGACCTGCGCCCCATCGTAGCCTGAGCGAGCCCGCACCAGCATATTTCGTTGCTGTGTCGATGTCGACACTAGTATCGTCAAACCAGCCTCGCGAAGCGAAGTTGTTGTCATCAAAACCTTCGCTAAAGAGTGTGCTTATCGTGACCGGTGTTTGCGAAGGTACTGGTGCAGGTGAGCTTCCGTCAGGGCCAGTGTATGTATCCGCTATGACAAGATCATCAACCTCGAGCGCCTGCCAGGACGATTGCCACTGCGTGACACCTGCATTTCCTAATGGAAAATGCTGCATCATTACGAAACGGCCAGCGTTGGCAGCACCATAGTTGAATGAAGAACTGTTATACTTCTGCACACCATCGATCCACAGAGATAAACGACTCGAATTAATTCCAAACCTCATTTCCCAGCAATGCCAATTGCCATCCCATACATTTTGGAGATCCGCATTACTTAATACCGTTTGCCACGCTGCGCCGAGGACTCTGACCTCTCCATTTGCTCGCATGCTCCCGCCACCAGTTGCATTGTTGATGTTGACGTATATTTCTCCAGTACCACCAGTAATGTTTAACCGAAATAATTTAAGATAATCCACTGACCCTATACAATCCAGATCAACAGGCAATTTCATATACCATCTAATATATATATCATTGTATGCTGATGTACTTGGGAATAAATAAACTAATGGGCCAGCATAACTCGCAGATCCAACCCATGAAGTAGAATGCCGCCACAACTTTAGTGATTTACCTGCTCCACCACGCCCGGGATATGTAACCTCTCCGGCATAGTGAGTTACGCCATCGCGCATAGCAGAAATACCATCTTGCATCCATTGACTCCACCCAGGTGGTACCAGGCCCCCGGTATGTGCACCATCTGGCACACTGTCAAAATTATCTTGAAATATAACCGCGCCATACACCGAGACTGAAAATAACAATGCCGGAGCAAAGAGCAGTGAAAATAATAATACTCTTTTTATAATTGATCTGTCACCCAAGCGTAAATACTTATTGGTTTGATCTTTCATAAGTTAACCCCCTATAATTTATCAAGTGCATAGAATAATACCTTCATTTAGATTGCTGGGTTGAAATTGAAACGAGATCTGATATTGACTGAACAACGGAGAAACGCTGATGTTTACCAGGACTTTTCGTAATGACACCAGTCGGCAACCCGGCAGGCGTATCTTTTGGCGGACTTAGGCGCGTAACTTTGCGGCCCAATCCTTCGGCGTTGTTTGCCTTTTTCAAGTTTTCGCTATGACAATATCGGCGATAAAAGTCGTATACTTAAATATATGCAAAACTTTCAATTATAATAGTGTTCGCGTCAGCAATTTCTGCAAATATCTTAATTGAATTGACTTGTTTTGTTTATTTAGATTTATGAGCATATGAGCAATTACTGTACCAAAAACGACACACTTTCATAACATATTGAATCAAAGGACATTTTATAAAAGATGGCCCAAGATATTAATTTGTTTAATGCGCTCTTGTGAAGGTATTCTCATACACATATTTTTTGTAAAGCAGTTAATTGGTATTGTTTACAATAACTTGCAATGTGTTTGGTATTTCCTTCTGGAGTTGCCCCTATTTTTCCGGACACTCTTCTAACTTAGCCGCGAATCTTCGATATTCACGGGGAGACATCATTTTCAGGGCCTTGTGTGGATGGTACTCGTTGTAATCCTCAAACCATTTCGGCAGCTGCTCCAGGACGTAGCGGGCATTGTAGAGCGGATGGGCATCAACGTAATCCCGCTTGAACGTCTTGATGAACGCCTCGGCCATCCCGTTGGACTCCGGACTGTAGAACGGGGTCGTACAGACCTCAAAACCGAGGGATTCGGCAAAGGCGACCGTTTCTCGGGCGATATAGGCCGGGCCGTTGTCGCTGAGCCACTCGATTCGGTGAGGCAGCCTCTCGACGGGCCCGAAACGGGACTCGATGGCCTCCACCATCAGATCCCTGACCATGTCACCGTCG
>FWPV01008723.1_pt1 | contig 17552 bp, 13 predicted proteins | sample 2228371 | NCBI WGS metagenome assembly FWPV01 (sample SAMEA103939776, study PRJEB20133) | metagenome | reverse complement strand
ATAATATTCCCGTGACATACCTTAAAACTTAAACCCATTTGAAGGCAGGTATACATAATGTTATCAGTTACCATAACTACGTCTTTATTCAAGTCGTCGCTTATCTCCAAAGCCCATAAAAGGCCTATACCTCTGACATCAGATATCACAGAATACTTGGCTTTTAATGCTTCTAAATTTTTCTTGCAAAAACTTTCTAAATTTTTAATATGTTTAATTACATCATATTGCATAATATAATCAATGGTTGCAATAAGGGCTGTAGCGCCTAAAGGATTTTTTTCATGCGTAAAATGGCCTACAGCCTTTTCGTGCATATTATCAAATTTATTGTTTGCAATAAGGGCAGCAAATGGTATAACTCCTCCTCCAAGGCTTTTTCCGAGAGTCAGTATATCAGGCACAATATTGTAATGTTCAAATGCAAACATTTTCCCGGTACGCCACATACATGTAGATATTTCATCAAAAATTAGTAATATGCCATTTTTCTCACATATTGATTTAATATTAGGCCAGAACCACTCAGGAGGCAAATGAACAGTAGTACTTCTGACAGGTTCGGCAATTAATGCAGCAATATCTTTTTCTTTTTTAAAAAGGTAATCGAGATACTCGAGAATGTATTGTGCATTGTTGCCCGTAGTTTTAGAGCAAAATAAACCTCCTTTCCCCGAATAAGGAGGCACCTGAATTGCGCCATTCAATAAAGGACCTGCTTTTGAACGGAAAATCGTCTCGCCGCTATAAGAAATCATATCAAGTGTTGCACCATGAAATGAATCCCAGAATGATACTATTTTGTAATTACCTGTATAAAAACGGGCCATTTGTATAGCCATACTATTCACTTCTGCGCCGCCCGGAGCAAATAGTACCTTGTCAAGACCATAAGGAGTATTGTTTATAAGCATTTTTGCTGCTTTAATAGCCTTTTCATTAGTATATCTTCTCGGACAAAATGCCAATTCATCAAGTTGCTTTTTTATTCTTTTAATTATAAATGAATTATTGTATCCCAAATGATGTACACTATTACCATGAAAATCAAGATATGGTTTATCATTAAGGTCAAATAAATAGGTGTGTCTGCTTTTTTTAATAACGCTTAAACAAGGCGTAGATAAAGACTGCCTTAGAAAATATTTTTCATCCTCTTCAAGGCTTTTATTTATAGCATCAGATAAGCCATTTCGCCAGTAAGCCCTGTTAAATGTAATATTAATATCACCTTCGCTTTTATCCAAAAACATCACGATTAAATATTTAAAGGGTTAACATTTTTATTAACGTTATGCTTCCACTTTGATAACATCAAAACAGCGGAAATTATAGACAAATAAAAAAACGTACGGAAAAGATAATCCCACCCCATCTTCTGACAAATAATAGCCACTGCAATTGGCGACAATAATTGACCAGCAGAACCCATTCCGTTAATAAATCCCGAAGCTTTTGCAGAGTCTTGATGTGAACCTATATCAATGGCTATGGCACCTGACAATAACGAATCGGGGCCATATGTTGCAAAACCTGAAATAAAAATCATTATACACACCCAGATAAAGCTATGATCACTAAAAAGAAACTGGAATAAGAAACCGGCTGACAGGAGAAAAAGCATAAGAGAACTTACCGCAAAACGTTTTAACCCAAATACTCTGTCGGATAAATAACCTGCCACAAGGATACCGCCAAATCCGGCAAGTTCATATATCGAGGACAGATAACCGGCATTCGCGGCTGTATAATTCAACGATTGTTCAAGGTAGGCAGGAAGCCAGAACAAAAAACTATAGCGTATAAACTTCAGAAAAAAATAACTTATTCCTACTAACCATATCTCAGGCAACGATAATAATAAAAGGTAACCTTTTGTATCTTTTTTGGTATTAATTGTTTTGTTTGTCAATAAATTTTGATCTTTTGTTGCTTTTTCATTTGGTATAACAATAAAAAATAAAATAGCAAGCATTAAAAGAAACAGCGAAGGCGCCCAGAATACTTTTTGCCATGAATATGAAGGCAATATACTGCTTTGCGTAAGCCAATAAGTTGCAAAAATACTCGCACCAAATCCGCCAATAACATAACTTGTCGTCCACCATCCGGTAATTACTCCTCTATCCTTTTCATTAAAATATAAAGACAATATTTTAATAGAACCTGACCAACCTGTTGATTGGCCATAGCCATTAAAACCCGATAAAACAGTAAACATCAAAAGACTGAAGCTTAAACCAAGAAAAAAATTTGCTGTGACAGATAATATTATTCCTAATCCCATAATTATTTTTGGGCCAAACTTATCTGACAAATAACCATTAATAAATTGCCCCAGCATATAAATGATGCTGTATATAGTAATAATCTGTGCATAATCGCTTTCAGAAAAGCCAAAGGTGCGTTGCAGCGTTGTATTTGCTATTCCAATGTTTTTACGGCAAAAATAATAGCCGAAATATATCAGCCACAGACCTGATAGAATGATTAAACGTTTGCTTTTATTTGTTGTGTGGCTGATATTCATGTGATTAAAAAGGCCTTTCACCTTTGGATATTCGTTGACTAATTTCATAGATAATATCTTCGCATTCTGATATTTCATTTGCTGTATAATGAGCGCCGGCTTTTTTAAATTTTTGTTGTGCCATAAATTGTAATCTGTCTATTTCATCTTTTTCAAGGTTTTCAATTTCTTTTTCGGTTAATCCTACTTCGTTACCCGAGAGAATAACGCCAATTGTCCACATTCCGGCATTTAATCCTTCATAAATATCGGCCAGAGTATCGCCTATTTTAACCATCTGCCACATAGGGAAAACATTAAGTCGCATTGCATTCATATAGCACATCCATGGGGAAGGCCTTCCTGCAGTTACTTCTGAGGAATTCACCACACAATCAGGAATTAACCCTTGCTTTTTAGCAGTAGGAATAAGTTCTCTCATAATCTCTTCGGGATATCCTGTAGTAGTTCCTATTGCAATATTTCTTTTTCTTAATTCTTCAAATAGTTCAACAGCACCTGATATTGGTTTTGAGAATTTTATTACTGAAGCTATTAGCGAAGGTTCAAATTCGGCATACAATGCTTCAATATCATTATTATCAGGTTTTTTATTAAAAGCATTTTGCCACTGACTACTGATTCTTTCTATTTCAAATATTGAACTTAGATGGGCTTTTTTCTCCAAACCCATATTCTGTCGTGCCTCTTTAACAGAAAGTTCAATATTTCTTTTTTTGAAAAGTTCGATTAATGCATCAACCGGAGCTAAACAGCCATAGTCAATAATTGTCCCTGCCCAGTCAAATATTACAGCTTTTATATTTTTTGCATACATATATTTATATTCTGTTTTGTTTAAACTTAGGGTGATAACATTAACCTATTATTATCGGGAACTAGAGACTTTATAAGGAGGAGGTAACATCACCCTAAGTTTTTTTATTTCAATCCTAAAATTGGCTTTATTTAATTATCCAGATAGCTGAATTAATATCATCAAGCTCTCCGCCAAACTGGGAATTAACTGCAGCCTGCCAGTTTTTCCTATTGGTTGTCTGCTCACTTACCGGGTATGCAAATCTAAGCGGTATTCTGCCACTGTTACCGGTTCCGGGGCCTGATGTAAAAGCAGGAACACCTGTACGTCGATAATTAAAATAGGCTTGCAGGTCGGAATTTTGAAACATAGCTATATATTTCTGAATTAAGATTTGTGTGAGTCCATCCTGATTGTTGCCTTTGTATGAAACTGCAGACTGATCAATATATTCTCTTACAGAAACAATAGTATCTTCAAGCGCTTCATGCGTCAACGGATGATATACAGTAAGTTCAGTATTTTCGTTAATATCATAGAAATCCATTGAAGCTTCAATGCCATTAATATACCATTCTTCAGCATCACCAGTAACCCATCCCCTGTTAATAGCTTCAGCAATATTGAAACATAATTCGGGATAACCTATTAAAATATAATCTTCGGCTGTATAAGTTGAATAATATCGTTGGTAATTAATCAACGAATAAAACCCGTGCTGAACCTTAGACGACATATCGTCAAGTGATTCGCCCGGATCGGCACCCTGAAAAGCATCAAACGAACATGGAGATAACTTTAGGGTGTCGATATAATAAGGCGCCGGATCGGCAGTAACAAATAATCTCGGATCTTTCAAAGATTTCAGTAAACTGATATAAGTATTTGAGGTATTATATCGCAATGCATAAAACCCGAAATTATTGGGATTTAACGGATAGTAATTTGTTACTGAATTATATCGGTAAGCCATATTATCATCTGCACTTTCAAAAACCGGATACTTGGCGCTATTGTTAACGATTGACGCGAACTGCTCTTTAATATTGAGGTCGGCATCATCAGCTTTTTCACTTAGATTTATCAGGACCCGCAATCTGAATGTATTTATTGCTTTTTGCCATTTTTTAAGCTGATTATTGTAATAGATATCTCCTTCAAAGCCGTCAGCCTTTGTCGCTATAAGTATCGCTGCTTCATCATTGGCTTCTTCCAGTAAATTCAATATCTGCCGATAAACCATCTTCTGATTATCATATTCCGGAAAGATATCATCTTTACCTTTTAGAGCAGACGTCATGGGAATATCTCCCAGTTTCATCGACATATAGTCAAAAAAATAAGCCCTTAGGAACTTACCAATCACACTGTACGGATTAACTTCAGGCATACCAAGCCTCTCGGCTTCTTCTTCCATCTTTGTGATGTCCTTGAGTGTTGCATAATAATTGAATGAGTTGGTTGTATTCCAGTTGTATTCATTAGTCCCGTAATAGTTGTAATTACAGCACCAATACTGATTCCATTGCTGAATCTGATTGCCCCTGTCCCACGGTGCATTATACATATCGGTTATTATTTTTCTAAGCACTAATTGAGGGGTAACCTCTGTGGGTCGGTTAGGATCATCCATTAATTCACCAAACTTATCTTCACAAGCGGTTGCAATAATTAGCAGCGTTGCTATTATTAGTAATATATTTTTCATATTTCTTAAGTTTTTCATTTTTTTTGATATTTAGTGATTAAAACAAAAGATTGAGATTAAACCCGAATCTTCTTGTAGTTGGTGTTTGTAAAGGAGCATAGCCCAGAATATTGTATGAAGAACCACTGGGGGAAGCGCCAACAGCAAACTGATCGATATCTATATCTTTTTCTTCAGCCAGGTAAAGAAGATTGCGGCCAACCAAAGAAATTGAAGCTGAACGAATAAAACTTTTTTCCAGTATTTTTTTGGGGATATTATACGATAAAGTAATTTCCCTTAGTTTAATATAAGTGCGACTAATACGGCTTGATTCTTCAGGCCGGTAATACCGGCTAATCCAATCCTGTAAATAGGTTAGCGTTTCATTTGGGGCAAACTCAAGTTCATCATAATTACTTATCCTGCCTTCATTGTCATACTTAATTGCAACACCGTTTGAAACTACGACTCCCTCGCCTTTCCATGACTGAATACCTAAATAATCATTATAACGGGCCACACCCATATCACCTTTTACGGTTTCTATATGGCGGCCGCCTCTGAACGATTGTCTTTTCACTTGGTCAATAATAATACCTCCAACGCGGACGTCAATTTTTATTGTCAAACTCAAATTCCTGTAACTGAAATTATTTCTCAGTCCCCACGACCAGTCAGGATTAGTATAACCAAGAAACTGATTAATAGGGTTATTTATAGGCCTTCCGCTGGCGTCATTAATTATCTGGCCATCTTTTGTCCGCACAATTGCTGTTGAATAATACCCGTCAACTCTGTCGCCTTCCCTGTAATAGGTGTTTACTTTCTCGAGTCCTTCGGGTAATTCCTTATAAATTTCTTTAAAAGTCGACCAATTAGCCAGAACATCCCAATTAAACCTGTTTAACTTAACAGGATTTCCAAAAATTGTTATTTCCAGTCCGTTTCTCTGTGTTTTCAGCGAATTCTCAAGCATAGTTGAATAACCGGTTGCTGTTGATATTTCACGTCTGTATATTTTAGGGCCATCTATTGTATTAAAGTATGTTATATCAGCCCCAAGACGGTTTTTCAATATTTTAAAATCAACGCCGGCCTCATATGATACACTTTTTTCAGCTTTTAGATCGGGGTTAGTAATTATGTTGGTAAACCCCGTTGCCGCCTGATTGTTATATGGAAATGTTATGTTGTAGGCAGGTGTGTTTTCATAAGTTGGACCATTATATGGTGAATAATAGTCTGAACCGTAGTCGAGAATATCCTGAATAGGTCCAATGGTTGCCCTTGTCAAAGCACTGCTCACCTGAGCCCATGAACCTCTTAATTTAAGGTAAGAAAGAGCTTTGGTATTAAATAGCTCAGATAAAACACTACTTAATGAAACTGAAGGATAGAAATAAGATTTTGTTAAAGTTGAATTTTTTTCCCATCGACCTGTAAACTCGGCAAAAATAGATTCTTTAAAAGCAATCTGTGTATAACCATAATTACTCCAGTTTAATAGCCCTGCTGAATAATTATAGGTGCGTTTGTCATTCAATGAATTGTTCATATTATACCATCCGGGGATCATCAGATAGTCGGTGCTCGATAAACCTGCATTATACTGCATGTTTCGGATGGAGGTTCCCAGTGTAGCTTCAATGCCAATGACAGGGTTGAGTATTTTTGCAAAATACAGGTATAAATCCGAATTGCTTTCAAATAATGACCTTTTGTCTTCCCTGTAATCACCCATATGACCCTCACGACCATAAGCCCCGGCTGAATATGGAAATTTCTCTGTTCTTAAAAGTTCATAGGTATTAACATGGGTTCTTCCGTTAAGGTTAAGACTTTTGGTAATGTCGTATTTAACAGCCACTGTCCCTATAATATCAGTTTTATAATGGCCCCTGAGCCATTCATAACATAGAAAATACGGATTGTTATACCTGAAATATTCTGCATAAATCTGCTGAACACCTTCTTTTCCTTCCTGCCAATAATCTTTCATGTCATCAATGTCCCAGTCGGCTCCACCCCAAAAAATGATATTATAAATAATACTATTAGGACCATACTGAACATCAGGGAAATTGGGTGTAAATTGTCGGCTGAAATTAATATTAGACTCAGCAGAAAGCTTTTTTGTCAGTTTTATTGTAGTGCCAATATTGAAATTTGCCGTATTAAGTTGTGTATTGGGGACAATACCTTTTTGGTAGGTATAGGTAGCCGACAAACGCAAACTATAATTATCAGCAGAAGAAGAAAGAGTGAGATTATTTGCCGTAAGAATACCGGTTTCAATAAAACGCTTAAGGTTGTCTTTACCTCTTGCTATCCAGGGCGTTGGTATTCTTTCGCCTGTTTCAGGATCAATAGGACTATCATATTGAGCAATAAGCTGTCCCTCAAATTTTGGTCCCCATATATCATAGTCTGCATCATTTATTCCACCTCCTTTACCATCTACAAACCAGTATTTACCGTGATCACCGGGGCCATATTCATCCTGTACCTTTGGAATAGTTAAAAACGATTCTTCAAACATTGTACTTGAGTTAACCTCAACTGAAAAACTGCGTTTATCATGGTTACCTTTCTTTGTAGTAATCATTATTGCCCCATACTGGCCTCGCGAACCATATAATGCAGCAGCCGTATTTCCTTTTAATACTGTATAGCTTTCAATGTCATCAGGACTTATACTCCAGCTATCACTGTTTACAGGCACGCCATCAACAATAAAGACCGGTGTACGACCGCGCAAAGAAATATTCGGACTCCCCAATAATTCAGCTGAAGAACCTATATTCAGTCCTGCAATCTGGCCAACCAATGAATTTATAGGATTGGGTTCACGAGCTTTAATATATTCTTCGCCCTTTACTTCTTGAATGTTATAACCCAATTTACGCACTTCACGTTTAATACCGAGTGCTGTAACCACTACTTCGTCGAGTGACCTTACTTCGGGCAATAAACCTATATTTATTTCATTTCTTCCCAAAACCATCTCTTCCAAAGGTCGATAGCCAATAAAAGAAATGGCTAAAACCGCATCAGGTGGTATATTTGGCAATATAAACCGCCCCTGTTCATCAGTAATCGTTCCTGTGGTTGTTCCCTTTATGACAACTGTTGCGCCTATAAGTGGCTCACCACTTGTGGCATCTTGTATAAGTCCGGATACTGCGCCATTTTGAGAATACAACCATACTTTGGTTATCAGCATAAGTAATACAAAACTTATAAATTTTGTTAATACTCTGTTTAATGAATTCCTTTTTCTCATCGTTGATTTAATTTTTAGTTTTTCAGCAACCAAAATTAGAGGCCAGGAATTAGGATGTCGTTAGGACTTTGTTAGAAATAATTATCAATTCATTAAAAAAAATAGTAAAAATTCATTCAGTGTTATTTGATATTAATAATAATTTAAACTCAGTTTCAGGTATATGCAATAATTGACCTCTATTTTTGAAAATAATTTGCTTACAAATAACTAAACATATTTTAATCAAACGATGAAAAGGTTATTATTTGTAGTAGATGACGAACCTGATATTCGCGAGATTATAAGCTATTACTTTAGAAATCAAGGTTTTGATGTTTTAACTTTTGAGAATCCACTAGTCTGTTTGCATTCTCTTAATTATGTAAAACCCGATTTGCTTTTATTAGACTGGCTTATGCCCAACATGAACGGAATTGACTTTTGCCGTAAATTAAAAGAAGATAATTGTTTTAAACATATTCCTATCATCATGATAACCTGTAAATCAGATGAAAATGAAATTGTTACAGCGCTTGAAAACGGCGCTGATGATTACATGATCAAACCCTTCCGGCTTAAAGAATTGCATTGCAGAATTAACCGTTGTATAAAACATTCTTTCGAAGAAATAGGCCCAGAGTATATAAAACCTCTCAGTAATTATGAGAATCATACAGCAAATGCAAAGTATAATAGCCAACAAATAATAATCGGTAAGCTTATTATTGACAGTGTCAGTCATGAGGTATTAATTGAAAATAAAAAAGTTGAGCTCACTTATGCTGAATTTAAACTTCTTGAATTACTTGCAAGTTCACCTAATAAAGTTTTTACACGTGAACAAATAATAAAAAATGACGGGGGTGATAAATACCATATAACTGACAGAGCTATTGATGTCAGAATAGTTGGTCTGCGTAAAAAATTGGGAGAAACAGGCAAACTAATAAAAACAGTACGTTCGGTTGGCTATAAATTAACTACATAATAAATTATCTATTAATTAAAACAGTTTTAAAATTGTTCTAATCTTAGTATCCGATATTTGCCTCAAAAATTAAAACTATGAAAACACAAACTTCTTTATGTTTATTTGCTGTTATGATTTTATTATTTTGCGGTTTTAGCAAAAATGAAACGGGCAACAAACCAGAGAATACGAAAAAGTCAGTAAATACTGTTCCGACATTATTAGTTATAGGCTTTGAAAAAAGCCAATTAATTTCAAATTATTATGGAACTGATTATATTGCAGAGAAACTAGGCATTAGTAGCGATAGCATTCATATATTATTAAACCGTTCTATTTTTAAAAAATTAAGTTCATTTCAGGGTATCAAATTTAATGAACTTTCAGATGAACAATTAAAGGAATTTTTCTACCAGCACATTAGTTATATTAACGGTTTAAACAATAGCCATGAAATAACTGTTTCCGAACTTAACATAGATGAGTATAAAAAAATGCTTGAGAAAAAACATTCTGATTATCTTCTTTTTATAAGTCAATACCAGATTAATTGGAGCGGTGAACCCTTTAATACATTGATACATCTTTTAAACTATACTCTTTTTGATAAAGAAATGAATAAAATATATTCAGGGCAATTGTTTTTTGACAGCGAGGAAATTGAATCATTCATAACAACAAAGAAGGCTGAAAAGAAAACCTACCAGCTTGCACAAAAAATTGAAAAACTTGTTAAATAGGCAGGATATTCAGTATCTCAACGACTTCTTGCATGCTATTTTTTTTGTATCGAACTCAGTTCTTTAACTGCAATAATCCTGTCATAATTCCATCGGCTGTCATAATGATAAACCAGAATGAGGTATTCGTTTTCAGTTTCATAATGGTTGCCTTCAAAAAACCCCGGGTCTAATTTATCAGTCCCATCCTCAAGATATGCATACATATAATTATAATAACCCTGTTTAAGCAATAATGAAGCTTCATATCTGCGAGTTTCAGCATTAAATACAAGCCTGTTTTCATCGCCTGCTGCCCAGTCGCAAAGCGCACCCGTTATGTATATATTCCCGCCCGTATATTGAACCTGCGCAGGCATGCTGAAATGTACAAAAACATAGTCTGCATCGGTATGATTATTCTGAGCGCCTTCTTTATCAATAAAATACTTACCGTTCAATTCCTTAAAAGTAAAATAGGGCTTCATTGCCCTTGGTTCATCGGGTTTTAGAAATACATGATAATAGGGATTTAGGAAGTCAATGCTGCTGATATTTTCTGATTCATATTTCATGCTTTTGGTATTGAAATATCTGAATTCGTTTCCTCCATTAAAAACAATTTCGCCATTGCCGCCATAGTTAACAGCGGCCTGATTAACAAATCGCGGATTATTTATGACAAGCTCACTATGCGGGTTGCTATTTTGAATAATCCTGATTTTAAGGTCATCAGATGGTGTATTGATTGTATAGTTGCTATAATTAACGGAAATTTCCATTTCCTGGGCGGTAAAATAACCATCTCCGGCAGGTTGCCTGATTGCTGCCTCAATATTAACCATGTTTTCTGCAATGTAAAACCGTTTTGTCAAAACCGGTTTATCGTCATTACCATCTTCATACACCAGAATAACATAATTTCCGCTAATTAACGGGTATATATCCTCATCAGGAAATGTAAGGCTATAATGAAAATACTCATATGTTGTGTTAAACGAAGATTCAATATTGGTTATCCGGCCCGAGGTATGGCCTTTCAGATATTCATATTGTTCTAACAATGAGGGTTCCCAGTATGCATTACAATGAACAAGCGTGTAATGATAATTCTTTCTGACATCCGATATGTTGTCGAAGTGCAGTTCAAGTTTGTCTCCGGTGTTAAGGACAATAACGGGTTCGGACAATGGAATCCCTGCTTTGTAAAGCAATACTGTCCGGATATTTCTGTCAGACACTTTATTATCAAATCGTTTAAGTATAAAATGATGCTGTGCTGAACAACTTTCAGATTTTATTGTTAACAGATTAACAATAAAAAAAGAAATAAAAGGAATATATGAACTGATTTTCATTATTTTAATATTTTGATTGTCAATTATTTTCTTAATATGTAAAAGAAAAAGTACTTACAGTAAGCAACTTTTTCAAAAATATCTAATTTTGTCGTTCAAAAATTAAAACAAGCAAATAAATGCCTCAGGTTTACAAGATAAGAAAAGGCCTGAATATTAATCTTAAGGGCAAAGCAGAAAAAATATTTGTCAAAGCCGATATGGCTGATTCTTATGCAGTGAAGCCTGCTGATTTTCATCTTGTTATACCCAGGCTTGAAATTAAGGAAGGCGATAAGGTTAAAGCCGGAACAGTATTGTTTCATGACAAAAATCATCCTGAAGTAAAATTTACCAGCCCTGTCAGCGGTATTATCCATTCAGTTAACCGCGGAGAACGTCGTATAATAAAGGAGATAGTTATAAAACCTGATGTCAGCCAGGAATTTGTGTCGTTTGAAACCGGCAATCCGCTTGAGATGAAAAGGGAAGATATTATTGCCAAAATACTTGCAAGCGGTTTGTGGCCTGCCATAAAACAGCGTCCCTATAATATCATTGCAAATCCTGCCGGCATACCCAAGTCAGTTTTTATTTCAGCCTTTGATACTGCACCACTTGCACCCGATTACGATTTTCTGATCAAGGGTTCAGAAAGCGAATTTCACATTGGTATTGATGCTTTATCAAGGCTTACTCCCGGCAAAGTGCACATTAACATAAGTGATGAATATCCTGCCTCATTGGCATTTTCAAAGGCCCGTAATGCTCAGGTAAATTATTTCAGAGGCCCGCATCCGGCAGGTAACGTAGGTGTTCAGATCCATAAGATTGACCCGGTTAATAAAGGTGAAGTAGTGTGGACCATTGCGCCGCAGGAAGTTGTGATGATAGGCAGGTTATTTAAAAACGGAATTTATGATGCATCAAAAATTGTGGCACTCACAGGCTCTGAAGTATTAAAACCCAGATATTATAAGGTAAAAAGTGGAGTCAATATAAAGAGCATAACCGGTAAAAACATACAAGAAGGCTATCATAGGTATATCAGCGGAAATGTATTAACAGGAAAGCAGATTGATTCAAACGGTTTTCTTGGTTATTATGATTCACAGATAACAATTATTCCCGAAGGCATTCATTCTGAATTTCTGGGATGGGCAAAACCAGGCTTTAATAAATTCAGCCTCTCCCGCACGTTTTTTTCATGGCTTGCCCCCGACAGGGAGTATAAAATAACTACAAACATGAATGGCGGCCACAGGGCATTTGTAGCCACAGGTGTTTATGAAAAGGTTTTACCCATGGATATCTATCCCATGCAGCTGTTTAAAGCCATTCTGACAGAAGATATCGATTTGATGGAAAAACTGGGAATTTATGAGATTGCTGAAGAAGATGTGGCATTATGCGAATTTGTTTGTCCTTCAAAAACCAATATTCAGTACCTTGTGAGAAAAGGCCTCGACCTGATGATTAAAGAAATGAGCTAATAAAAAACAAAAATACCAACCGGATGCATTTCCTGAGGAAATATCTTGATAAAATAAAACCTCACTTTCAGAAGGGAGGCAAATTTGAAAAGCTAAGCGCCACCTTTGAAGCGTTTGAAACTTTCCTTTTTGTGCCTGCCAAGGTTACCAGCAGTGGCGCGCATATCCGCGACAGTATGGATATGAAAAGGCTGATGTCGGTAGTAATTCTGGCTTTAATGCCTGCTTTGCTTTTTGGTATGTATAATACAGGCTATCAACATTTTGCGCATACCGATATAACCCGTACGTTCTGGCAAATATTCGGATATGGTTTTCTGAAAGTATTTCCGATAATCATTGTATCATATATTACAGGTCTGACGATAGAATTTGCATTTGCCCAGATTCGCGGTCACGAAGTTAATGAAGGTTTTCTGGTTACCGGCATGCTCATACCACTTGTACTTCCGGTAACCATACCCCTTTGGATGGTTGCTGTTGCCACGGCTTTTGCAGTAATTATCGGCAAGGAAGTATTCGGTGGAACAGGAATGAATGTGCTTAATCCGGCGCTTACCGCAAGGGCATTTTTGTTTTTTGCTTACCCGGGTAACATGACCGGCGACCATGTGTGGATTGCGGGTATCAAACATGCTCCCGGCATGCCCGATACCATTTCGGGAGCTACGGTGCTTGGCAACCTGTTGCAATCGGTGACTGATAAAGTGCCTTATCAGGCTGTTATTTCAAAATTACCTGATGATCTGAATGCATTTTTGGGATTTATTCCCGGTTCCATTGGTGAAACTTCAAAACTTGCTATTCTGATTGGCGCCTTTATTCTACTTTACACGGGTGTCGGGAGCTGGAAAATAATGTTTTCAACTGTTTTAGGCGGACTGTTTATGGGCTGGCTGCTGAATATATTTGCTGCTAATGCCTATATGGAACTTCCTGCATACAAACATTTGCTATACGGCGGATTCGCATTCGGCGCAGTTTTTATGGCCACCGACCCTGTTACCGCCTCGCAAACCGAAAAAGGAAAATGGATTTACGGCTTTCTGACAGGAGTTCTTGCTATTCTCATCCGTGTGCTTAATCCGGCCTATCCCGAAGGCATGATGCTGGCCATTCTGCTGATGAATGTTTTTGCCCCGCTGATTGACCATTATATTGTTGAGGCTAATATCAAAAAACGCCTGCGCAGGCTGAAAAGAAACGAAACAGCAGTTAAAAACCTATAAAAACAAACGGGTTATGAATGTCAAGAGTAATACCTATACTTTTATATACTCTTCAATTGTTGTGGTGATTGTGGCCACTATGCTTGCCCTTGCGGCAACCGCCTTAAAACCCGCTCAGGAAAAAAATGTTGAAATTGAAAAAAAAACGAATATTCTGGCCTCACTCAGAATTCGTGCTGAAAAAAATAATGTCCAGCAACTATATGATAAATATATAACTGATAGTTACGCTATTAACAGTAAAGGCATCAAACAGAAAGGCGCTGACCCGTTTTATATTAACCTTCGTGAAGAGCTTAAAAAGCCTGCAGATAAAAGATTACTGCCTGTTTTTGAAGGCATGAAAAATGACAGTTCGTTCATCATCATTCCGGTTTATGGTAAAGGGCTCTGGGGACCTATATGGGGTTATGTGTCACTGGTAAGGGAAAAAGATACAAAAAGTGTTATGCGTTACAGGAAGATATATGGTGTAATATTCGACCATAAAGGAGAAACGCCCGGACTGGGAGCTGAAATAAACCAGGAGTGGTTTCAGCTGCCCTTCAGGGGTAAGGTTTTTTTCGATGAAAAAGGCAAATATACACCTGTGAGGGTAGTAAAAGGAGGTGCCAACCCTGCTTCTCTGAATGAGGTAGATGCCATTTCAGGAGGTACCATCACCAGCAAAGGGGTGCAGGCAATGCTTGATACATGCATGGTAAGCTATCAGCAGTATTTTAAAATTGTAAAATAACTGAATCATGGAAGCCAAAAACTGGAAACTTATAACAAATCCGCTAAACAATGAAAATCCTATTACCGTTCAGGTGCTGGGTATTTGTTCGGCCCTTGCAGTTACTGTCCAGGTGAAGCCGGCACTCATTATGGCACTATCAGTGACTATTGTTACAGGCTTCTCAAATCTGATTATAGCTACCATCCGAAATACAATTCCCCCGCGTATCAGAATTATTATTCAGCTGGTTGTAATTGCCTCGCTTGTAATTATTGTTGACCAGTTGCTGAAAGCTTATGTTTACGACGTAAGCAAAAAACTGTCGGTGTTCGTAGGACTTATAATAACCAACTGTATCATCATGGGCCGGCTCGAGGCATTTGCCATGTCGCACAAACCGCTTGAATCATTGCTCGACGGTTTGGGTAACGGATTTGGTTATGGGCTGATACTTATAATTGTTTCGGTTTTTCGCGAATTGTTAGGAAGCGGCTCATTGCTTGGTTATCAGATTATACCTGAGGCTTTGTACCATGCAGGGTATAAAGACAACGGCATGATGATACTGCCTCCTATGGCACTCATCACTGTAGGAATCATTATCTGGATACAAAGAAGTAAAAACAGAAAACTAATTGAAAAATAAACTGAAGGAAGCTTAATTTAAAGCGTATGGAAAATTACTTCAACCTATTTATCCGCAATGTGTTTATAGACAACATGGTATTTGCCTATTTTCTGGGCATGTGTTCATACCTTGCTGTCTCAAAGACGCTGAAAACCTCGGTAGGCTTGGGAATAGCAGTAATCTTTGTCATTACGGTCACCGTGCCTGTTAACTGGTTGCTTGAAAATTACCTGCTTAAAGAAGGTGCACTTAAATGGATGGGGCCTGCTTTTGCCAAATATGATCTGAGTTTTCTGAGTTTTTTGCTGTTTATTGCTGTTATTGCGGCTATTGTTCAGTTAATTGAAATGGTTATCGAAAAATTCTCCCCGGCACTTTATAATGCCCTTGGCATTTTCTTACCGCTTATTGCCGTAAACTGTGCCATACTTGGCGCATCGTTGTTTATGCAGGAACGTGAATATGCAAGCATATCAGAGGCTGCTGTTTATGCGCTGGGTGCAGGCGTCGGCTGGGCGCTTGCCATCATAGTACTTGCAGCAATACGTGAAAAAATAAAATATTCCAATATACCGGCTCCTTTGCGTGGACTGGGTGTTTCGTTTATCCTCACCGGTTTGCTGGCCATTGCATTTATGGGATTTATGGGTATTAAAATATAGCGCTTTCCTCAAATATTTAATTATGAGCATCACACCAACTATTCTGCTGAGTATAGTAATTTTTTTAAGTATAATTCTTTTACTGGTGGCCATTTTGGTTTATGCAAAATCAAAACTCACCCCAACCGGTAAGGTAAAAATTTCAATTAACGGAGAAAAAGTTATTGAGGTTGAACCAGGGTCAACATTACTGGCCACACTCTCACAGGAAAAACTATATTTGCCCTCGGCATGCGGAGGCGGAGGTACATGCGGGCTTTGCCGTTGCCAGATTGAATCAGGCGGAGGATCAATACTACCTACCGAAGTAGGATTCTTTACCAGAAAACAAATACATGAAAACTGGCGACTTGGCTGTCAGGTTAAAGTACGCGAAGACCTCGCAATAAAAGTACCCGAAGAGGTGCTGGGAATTAAAAAATGGGAATGCGAAGTGGTGTCAAACCGTAATGTTGCTACTTTCATTAAGGAATTTGTGGTTAAACTCCCTCCTGGAGAAACACTGAACTTCAAACCCGGCGGATATATCCAGATTGATGTGCCCAAATATGAAATGACTTTCAGGGATATTGATGTTGACGAAAAATTCCGCGATGAATGGGATTGCTATAACATGTGGAACCTTACCATGAAGAATTCCGAAGAAACCTTCAGGGCTTATTCTATGGCTAATCATCCGGCCGAGGGTAATATAATTATGCTCAACATACGTATTGCCACTCCGCCATGGGATAACACAAAAAATACATTTAAAAATGTTCCTCCCGGTGTTTGTTCATCTTATATCTTCTCAAGAAAGCCCGGCGATAAAGTCTCTATTTCTGGCCCTTATGGCGAATTCTTTATAAAAGATACCGGAAGAGAAATGATATATATTGGCGGAGGAGCAGGAATGGCGCCACTGAGGTCGCATATCTTCCACCTTTTCCATACACTTAAAACAATACGTAAAGTATCATATTGGTACGGAGCCCGCTCAAAACGTGAAATCTTTTACGAGGACGAATTCCGGAAAATAGAGAAAAAATTTCCTAACTTCAGTTTTCACATAGCATTATCAGAACCAAAACCCGAAGACAAATGGAATGGATTAACCGGTTTTATCCACCAGGTACTTTATGATGAATACCTCAGTAAACACGATGAACCCGAAGAAGTGGAATATTACCTTTGCGGCCCTCCGATGATGAATGCAGCTGTGCTGAAAATGTTATACAACCTTGGCGTGCCCGATGAAATGATTGCTTTTGACGATTTCGGCGGATAGGTTGATTAGTCCTCATTTGTTGGCCAAAAGATATCCCGTACTGTCAATGAGCATATTTGTAAATTTACAGGCCTTTTGAAATGACATGTGCCATAAATCAGGAAAATCCTTATCAGAAAAATTATCGCTGTTTAAATCAATATAAGCAAAAATTGCGCATCTTTAATGCGTAATTTGGATTACAAAATAGTACTGCATGAAACGAGCCATGATAATAAATTTAACATACACGATTCTGATTACCG
>FWPV01008722.1_pt1 | contig 17552 bp, 23 predicted proteins | sample 2228371 | NCBI WGS metagenome assembly FWPV01 (sample SAMEA103939776, study PRJEB20133) | metagenome | reverse complement strand
GTATGAACTTTTCTTATTTATAATTTTCTTTTTATTAATTTTTGTGCTTGTTGGATTTTTAATGAATTTTTACTCTCACGCACACAATATTGATTTGGCTTTTAACTTTTTGAAAGATGATTATAAAGCAACGAATATGATGGATTGCTATGAGATTAAAAATGGAAAGTGTGTTTATATGTCCCTGCTTGAAGGTTATGTCAAAGGCTATGGTTTTATTTTTAAATCGCCTTATTTATTTTTTGTTATTGGTGTTTTAACAGGTGTTGTATCGTTGTCAGCATTTAATGGTTGCAAACGAAAAGAAAATGTCAACAGAAATAAAACCTAAAATCAAATGTGAATTTCAGGCACATAATGTTTATGGTATAATTTATTGTATGCCAAGTGCAAGCATTAATGTTCAGTGCCCTTATTTACTTAATCAAACAATTAAAGCGAAATTATACTCTGCAATCTATGGACATACTAAAGGTGAAGAATACGAGTTTAAACTATGTGGTTTAGAGAAAATCATTGAAAAATGAAAAATAAAATAGAACGATAAACTTTTGCCAGCTAAAATGACAGACGAAATTGACTTTAAACCAAGATTAAGATCAGAGTTCGGAATGGGGCAGTTTGATTTTATTCGATACGCTAGACTCCTTGACAAAGCCGACGTTTTGATGGAGGAAGTCTTAAATTACAATCTCAAAGCCATAATGCCCTTTTTTGCTACTTTGCGGGTAATTTATGCTAATTTTAGACCGATTGTGTTTGAAACTAAAAGAACGGAATTTCAGAAGAAATTTAATGAAATTAAAAAATTAATAGAGGATTGGCAAAAAAAGAGTGAGGAAGAAGGCAAAACCCAAATTCCGATAACTCTTATTGACAAACTTGAAACGTTTTATCAAGACTTGCTTGAATTAAAACAAATTATTAATCTTGGAATAAGAACAGAAAGAGAGGAATCTCCTTTAACAAAACTGAAAAGAGCGGCAGGATTAATTGAATAATTACAGTAAATATTTGAAAATGTGTGAGATAGAACAAGAAATTTTGTCAAAACAGGTAGCAACAGGCAAAAAATATACTTGCGGTTTTCGAAAGTTATGTAGTCGCTTTGATAAAAAAGATTGTAGAGTTATAGATGAAAAATGGAAAATCAATCAACAGAAGAATTGCAGAAAGAAGTCAAGAGAGATGGGGCGTTTGAGGAAGACAAAATTACAAATAAGGAATATAAAGAACTTAAACAATTTGCAAGAATTTTACGATTACGAATTTTAAAAGATTATGATGCTGTTGTAGCTATCACAGGCGAGGAAGGAGTTGGCAAAAGCGCTTGTGCAATTGCAATAGGCAGGGAAACAGATCCTCGTTTCAGTATCGAAAGAAATGAGTTGGTAGTAGCAAGCCCGACAGAGTTAGAAAGAAAGATAAAGGAGATGAGAAAAGGAAGCTGTATTATAGCGGACGAAGCTATAAAAATTCTATATAAACAACAATGGGCTACTAAATCACAGAGATGGATTAATCAATTATATACTCTTGCAAGAAAAGAAAATAAGATAACTTGCCTATGCATCCCAAGATTTAGAGACTTAAACGAATATTTTAGAAACCACAGAGTTAAGTTTTGGATTTATGTTTTAGGGCGGGGAGTAGCTGTCGTGTTTATTAGAGATTGGAGTCCCTTTGCGAAAGATCCTTGGTGGATGGATGAGAACCAGAAAATACTCGATACGTGGTTTAAAGGAAAAAGAGTTCAAGACATTGACATTGAAAACAAAATTAAAGTGCTACGCAAGAGTAGAAATTTCTTGATGGTTTTTACATTTCCTGACTTTAATGAAGAAGAAAAAATCATTTATAAAAATCTTGTAGCGTCGACGAGATACGAGATGGCGTCGGAAGAAGAGACGCGAGGTGCAAGAGAGAAAAAGTATAGAAATTGTATCCGCAATGCTGTGATTGAATTATTGAAAGAAGGAAAAAGTTTAAGAAAGATTGCAGAAATGTTTAGTTACTCTACAGATACGATTAAAAATATCGTTGGAGAGGAATATAAGTCATTTACACAACCAAAAAAACAAAAAAAATCCTTCCTTAAGCAATTAAAATAACTGCCCTTTGTTAAACCGCTTGTTAATAACAGGGTAACCTTTAAATAAAGCTTGGATTTAGTAAAAATTATAATAAAATGCCATGGCACAGGCAAGAAGAACTGAAAAAACATGACATCCCCAGTCATGCAGAAATAGTTAGCTATGCTAGAACCATAGACGACTTGAGATTAAGGGCTTTATTTTGTATATTATATCTTACAGGAGCGAGGATCAATGAAGTTTTAAGGTCGCTAAAAAAGGATGACATAGATATATTAGATGTAGAAAAAGATGGAAAGAAGAGGCAGATTATGTTGGTTACTTTAAGGAACGAAAAAAATAAGCAAAGGAAATATAAGAAAATACCAGTCCCTGTAGACAAGGAAAGGGAACTTATAACTTATTTCTTAGATTATGTAGATTCTATAGAAGAAGACGTTTTGTTCAATTTTACTGAACAGAATGCTTGGAAACAGATGATTAAGAAAATAGGCGTTAATCCCCATTTCTTGAGACATATAAGATTAACCCACCTTGTCACAGAATATGACTTTAATGAATATTTATTAGGGATGTTTGCTGGTTGGACGGATATCCGTCCAGCGAAGCATTATATGGAGTTAAAGTGGAAAGACATCTTACAGAAATATTAATATTCTACTTTGTTTTCTACAAAAAGCCAGATCATAGCTACCACAACCAACACTATCGAGGCTATCAATATTCTATCAGATACTAAACCTAAAATTCTCGAAAATATAGTAGCAATTAATGTAATGAAGCTTGCCCCTGCAAAGGCTCTTGCTGTCGAGTATACTTTTAGAGAAAAAAAAGCTACGCAAAAAATGACGAAAATAAAGATAGTCATTGCCCAGCCACTTGTAATTGTATTTACATAAACAAACAAATCATTTATATTTGTTATATTTGTTGGGTATTCATAAATTGCCATTTTCTTTAAGGTGTTTTTTTCAATATAGCAGATATGACGGCTATTGTAGCTCCTAATATGAGCAAAGTCACAACGCCGATATATATTTCTTGAGGTATGCCAAATTGTTCTGCAGTTAGGACAATAAGTCTTATTGGTGTTGTAATTGCCTGAAGCAACACTTGGAAAAACGAGCCAATTCCCGAAAATAATACTCCTGTAATACCTCCCGCAGATATACCGCTAGTTTGAGTTTGATTATATAAAGAGGCCGTGGCGTTTTTTGCCGCGTTTAAACTTTCTCCATACTCTTCTATTAACTCTATTTCTGTAGTTTCATTATTATATTCTTGGTTTAACGAGTAGTAAAAACCCCCCGCAGCAAAGGCTATGATTCCGATTATTATTAAGATAGTCATTAAGTCTTTTAACAACATTTTTCTTTTTAACTACGCAATTTAATTATTAAGATTACGGCCACAACGCCTATCAAAATAAAGGCAAGCCAACTTAAAGCTACCAGCCCAACAATACTTACCGCTATCAAACCAACAACCGCCATACCAATAGCCACCACAGGATTCCAAATACCAACAAAAAACATAGCCACAATTATAATCAAAGCCCAAATCAAAGTCCCTGTTCCAAAGATTTCTTTAGCCAAATTAATATTAAAGTTGAACCACCTAGTGAATTGAGTTTCAGCATCAAGATTCATAATCGCTATGAAGTCGCCGCTTGTATAATTGCTTAAGTTACAAGTTAATGTTCCAGAGGTTGCCATGCTTGAGTTAGTGCAGACAAGCACATCACTCGAGGCTACACTCCTTTGATATACATTTAATTGAATTGAATCTAATTCAGTAGGGGTATTTTGGTCTTCCCAACCAAAAGTCAAAATTCTTGAGGCAGGATCCCAGTTCCATGAATAAGCAAAGTTTGGATATTCTTCAACAGGATAGAAAGGATCGGTAAGATTCGTTAGAGTCAACTCGTAAATGCAAGGACTTTCTTTACAAGTTAGAACAAAAATCCATTCTTTTATTAATTTGCAACCAGTATCATATACTTTGATTCTGTATTTATAATCTTCTAGCAGTCTTTCTACGGCATTTCCAAAAGCGTCAGTCTTTCTCGCTCCAAGATAGATATAATTATTTAAGCCAAAATCAAATTTTTCTATAGTTATAATATGATCTGGAAGGTTTTGCTGGTTGATGTCTTTGACAGTGAAGTAGACTTTAGTATATGTTGAAGTATTTTTTAGCAAGTATTGGTCAAAGTTGCCTATAAAATAGCCGCCAGAAGTATTACTTATATTTCTTCCACAAAAATAATGTTCTCTTGTTGTATAATTGGTCGCTGTTATAGTTGCTTCTGTGTTAATTTGCGCTATAGCCCAACTAGGATAGAAATAATAGATATGGCTTGTTCCAGCTGGCTGCGTGAAATTGTATTGGCGATAGGTTGAGGCGTTGCCTTTGTTTTCTGGTAAGTAAATCGCAAAACGAATTACGGGAGTTGAAGAAATTGATGTTCCTGTGCTTTCTTCGTTAAAGTATCTATGAGTGAAAAAGGCGGTTCCATTAGAAATGGTAGTGTTGCTAATTACTAATCTGTAGACTGTTTGATTGTAAGTGCTTGTGTTGTAAGTGGCGTTCGTGCCGTTAGTGTAATTGACGAAAAAAGCCCAATAGAATTGCCTTGTCTCGTTGTAAGTCGCTGAAATTGGTGGGATTATTATACTTTTCGTGAAATTCCACGTTGTGCTGTCGTTTGTTCCTGTTGCTGTATAGGTTGTCCCGTTGTATGTAAGGTTTGCTTTAATATTATTAATAAAGTTGGGGTTATAATCAAATAAAAGACTGAAAGTCTGGTTTGAATATTCAAAAACGCTTGGGTTGTATATATGAGAGAAGGTATAACTATTCGCTAATGGCAGATAATCTGTTACGCCTGTTGTAATAGTATAATTACTGTCGCAGAAGCCATCATTATCAACATCTGAACAAGTCTGAGAAAATCCTGTTGATAGGGCATTCCAGTAATAGTTCCCGCCGATAAACAGTCCGCCGATTATGTTTGGCCCTGAGGAATTAGTCGTGTTCATGTTCGGCGTGTTCACAGAAGGCGTCGCCCAGTAAAAAATAGCCCCGTTTGTTCCGTTTGACTGAAACATATTGTTGTAAATGCTCACGCTGTTGAAATGCCCCGTCGTCGCATAAAAGAAATGCTTGGTATTTGAAGAGGTCCTATTAAAGATATTGTTGGCAATTATTACATTAGTCATATTCGATGTCAGTAATGACCATACATAAACATTACCTGCCTGCCAAAAGGTATTATTAATGAATGTCTGATTTATTACTGGCACCGCATTACCAAAGAAATACCCGCCCGAATAAACAACAAACGTGTTATTAATGAATGTAGAGCCTGTCCACGAATTGCTAAACATTGGTTGTGTTGTCCCTGTCGAATTGAAGCTTATAAAGGAATTAGTCATCAAGCAATTTGTGCATGGGCCAGCAAATACGTAATCGACGCTTACAGCATAGGAATTTGGATAAATGTAGAGCCTGTCGAATGTTACATTTATCCCGTCTGTTTCTATAAACTGCTCGACATAGCCATTAGCATAAGGGCTTATGTTAATGTTCGTAAGGCTTGAGTTAGTCAACCCTGCTGAAAAGTCGAATATGGCATATGCTCCTACGTTGTTTATTCTAACGTTGACATTGTAAATGGAAATATTGTTTTTTGTGCTTTCAGGATTGCCCCCTCTGAAAAATACTTGCGATGTTCCTGTCATTGTCATTGTATAATTATTCCCGTTGATTGTAACATCGCTTGCATTGATAACAATGCAGGGGCTTGTTGATGTTGTAATATCATTTACAATCTGGTAATTCCCGCTTGCTGTAATAGTAGTGCATCCTGTAATGTCTGTCACAGCCAAAACCTCGCCAGAAACAAAGATAGTTACTAATAAAGTTAATGCCAATAATATAATGATATTTCCTTTGTTCATTTTTAAGTTTAAAAATTATGTATGGAACTTTGAGATTTTGAATAAATTATTATAACACCAATTGCTACCATGAGTAAAACGAATAAAGGCATGTGATCTATAATATATTTTGTTATTGGTAAACTTGTAATTAATGAGCTGAAATTTGGATTAGAATATAAATCTGAAAAAATATTAGACATAAAGACCGAAACTATAACGCTTCCTAACCCTAATAAAATAAACAATACAGAAAATACAGGGTGCGTGAAAAATAAGAAGCTTGTCACAATTATTCCAAGCATCGCCAAGATAAAGCCCGATAAAAAAATTGTATCGCCAAAAGAAGAAGCTTTTGTTAGAGAAGCGTTTAAAGATTCTCCAGCGGTTTCACTAATATTATAAATCGTTGGTGTTAATCTTTCGTTCAAATTGTTGGAAATCCATAAGCCCCCAAGAATAACAATCGCCAAAACGAACACGGAAACTAAAACATAAATTATGTCTCCTATCCCTTTCTTAGCTCCCGTAAAGTCATCGAGAAACTTTGTTATTTTGTTATTTATTGTTTGTTTTTTTAACATTTTCTTTTCATAAGCTTCAATTTGTTTTCCTATTTTTGCCCAATTTGTTATTTTTTCTGTAGCTATTGTAGTTGGAATAGTGGCATTTAGATTAAGTTTTTCTGCTATTTCTTCTTTTACTTGTCTTACAAAATTGTCGAAGTTAGAACTGACTCTCATAATTCTCGAATTCGATTTCGTTTTAAATTGGTTCTCAAAACTCATCTTCATCTAATATCCCCCATTTCGCCATTTTGGATTTTTTATTTAAATTATGCCATTGAAGCGCTGAAAAAAGAATTAAAATAATAATTAGAATCACAGCAGTCCAAAAAATCCACAACAATAGCTGATAGCCTGTTTCTCCTACAAGCGAGGTTACATTTTCTGGATTGAGAATTATTAGTTGCCACAAAAAGATAAGAAAGATAAAGCCAGCCAAGATTCCAATAATAAGCAAAGGCATTTTTTCAGAAGAAAAACCAATAATAAAACTAAACATGCTTAAAGAAAAAATAATTAATAAAATTATTCCATAAATTATGGATTTTGATGTGCTTTGCGTTTCTCCAGTGCGAGAAACGAGAAAAGTAAACGTGCTATGTCCGCTGATATTGTTATCTTGACAAACCACTGATGCATAATAGTCGCCCAATTCAGTTATTTGAGATTTGTTAAGTGAATAGTTAAAATACGCTCCAGAATGCGTCATTTGGGCATTATTAATTAAATTTGTCCCGTTAGGATAGTGAATTGTTATATTGCACTCTGCTGAAGGAGAACAATAAGTATTGTTATTAAAACAAGGAATTTTAATATCAATATCTCCCTGTTTGTAAACTATTTTTGATTCAGCGGAGACAAAACTAACTAATCCAATTAAAAAAACTATGCTCACAATAATTAATAATTGATTTTTCATTTTTTTTCTATGACAACGTAAGGTAAATTTGTATTGTTGTAGCCAATTTCAAGAGATTTATTTTCTTCTCCAATTACAACATAAGGTTGCGTTAGACAATGTCCAATACCAAGCGCGGTTCCTACAGCCCCTGCTGCTCCTTGCGGTTTTGCCACCGCAAGCAAATTTAACTTTCCTCCAATGTTCATTGTAACATTATAAGTTTCATATCCTTCTTTTTCAATAGTTATCGTGAAAGGATTATAATTTGTATAGTTGCTCCATACAGTTGATGTTGTTCCTTCTATTGCAGGATATATTTTTAGATAAGTGATGTAAGGAACTATAATATAATTGCTTGCTGCAGGAGGAATTGTTTGAAAGTCAGGAATTACAGGAATGAATGTTGCGTTGTTTCCTGCAGGAATATATTTTCTTTCATTGACTGCTGTTCCATTAGTTATTAATATTTCTCTAAATCTTAATGAAACTGAATTGCCATAAGTTCTATTAACTGTAACGTTCGACCACGTTGCCGAAACCACTTTTCCAAATTCATTGCTCGCATATCCATCAGGATTTGTTTTGAGTTCTGCTACAATTGTTCCATTTTTGTCCTTGATTGTTACTGTCGCGTTTTCTATCGGCGTCCCGTCTGGCATAATATATCTTATTATTAAAGAAGCTTGCATTAATAGAGAATTGTTATAGCCCGATCCAGCACTCCAGCTGACATATTTATCGTAAGTCCAAGTTCCGAAGTTACAGTCAGTGCAGTTGTTCTTCGTGTTGTTATTGTTATATAAGTAAGCATTTACAGGAGAACTTATAACTTTGCTAAAATCTGCTCCGTGAATTGTTGCTTGTGCTGTTGTTATTCTCCAGCCGTGAGAACCAGCATAAGCAGTAGGATTTGCAATAATTGCCCCAGCTCCTTCAATCTGATGCCCTACATAAACCGCATTAAGCACGCCTATATCTGAAGCGGAGAATGTTTCGTGCCTAAATCCTTCGAAATACATTCCATAAACTTTTTGCTTTGGCGTGCTTCCAGGTCCTCCCCAGAAACCTTGACAATAATAACCAGATAAACAAACCACTCTTATCTGCCCGTTAAGCCATTCGCTATTTGATGCTCCCATTATTGCTCCGCCAGCTGCAAAACTTCTATCAACCAGGTTAAATAAAATAGATGTTCCCTGATAGACTTTATCGCCTGAATAGACTTTTCCCATATACATTCTTGCTTCTGTGTCTAATCGCAAATGTCTATTCACATCGAAGCTCCACTGCTCGTTTTTAGTTGTTATGTTTGAGTAAGCAAGTCTTATGTTGCATTTAATTGTGTAAGATGTGTTTGTCCCCTTTTCTATACATCCCCAACCATTAGCGGTGCTGTTTTGATATAGTTTTTCCATAGTTGTATTTTCATTGTAAACATATATCGTCCAAGGTTTCATTTTTGTCGAAGTCAATGTAAAATTTCCTCCTTCAGTTACTCCGTCAGCATTGGTTACTAAAAACCTTAAATGAAAATGATAGTGTTTATTTTGAGAAGCACTGAATGGTGCTGGAGCGGCGTAGTTGTTCCACTTATCAAAAGGAGGCAAATCCCAAGTTATATTGTGCAGTCCTGATAAACTGAAATTATTAGATGTATCAACAACTCCTGTAAAGTTATTCCATACCCAGCTTCCTGATCTGCCTGTAGGATACTGCCATACCCCTCGCAATCCTGAACTTGCTGGCGTGACGATGTTTATCTGTAAACCATTAACCTGTGCTTCTGAAGATGAAACAAGAAAGTAAAGCTGACTTCCAACATTAACGTTATCAGGGAACAAGTCAGGCGTTGTTCCTGTTCTCTGAACGCAAGTATTGTTAGCCCAGCAAAACCATACAGAGTCATAATAACTGCCCCATTCGTTGAAAGTTATCGAAGCTCTAACTAAAGGAATTAAAAAAATAAAAAATATTATTAACAATCCTTTTTCCAACATTTTATCTTCTAAACCAATTTAAAGGATTTAATAATGATTTTTTTTGCTCTTGGGGCAATTTCGTGCTTGTAGTAATTTCTCTTGATTGAATCATGGTTCTTAATAATCTTAGAGTCAAGGCATCTAGACCCCGCATTAATGCAATATAGGCCATGTTGCTGCAAAAATTAGTTATTTTGTTAATATCGATAACTTCCATTCCAAAATCTTTGTATTTTAATGACAAAAACCGAGAAAGTTCTTTAGCGAAATCAATTACAATATTAACAATTATTTCTTCGTTAAGATTGGAGTATACAGTGTTAGGGTTAATAATGCTCCAGACTCTGGTCATTATTTCATTTATTCCTTCTTCCGTGATTCTTTTTTTAACGTTTGGATTATCTATCCATTTTTTCTTTTCTCTGTCCCACACCCTGTTTCTTAATTTGTTTTCAATATATTCGTTAATTTTTTCGGGGTCTAATTGCTGTAAGAAACTTATATCTAATTCTTTTTCTTGTATCTCCATATATTGTGGAGAAATTCCTAGCTCTTGCATTAATTGTGTTTGGGCGATTTCTTGTGGTGTAAATCCTTCTGTCATTTTCTTTTATATTTTCTTTTATACTTTGATTTTTGAATTGGAATCGGTCTCAACTCAAATCCTGTAAAAATTTTTGTGCCTCTTATTCCTTTTGGTTTTGTGCCTTTTATACCTTCAAATAGTGCCCTTAAGCTTGGTTGATATTTGAATCTCTGCGGTTTTAACATTTCTTTTTGAAAGCCAGCAGTTAAATTAATTGATTTTGGAAGTATTGGCAACAAAGGAAAAAATGGAGGCGGTACAGGTAGCGGTGCAGGCATTGTTTGGAAGGGCATAATTGGCACTATTCCTTCTATAAATTTAGGAGGTTGTATTTGTGTTTGTTTTAGAATTGTTTTCTGTAACGATTTTTGAATTTGAGCAGAAGAAACCCTTGTCCTTGGAATTTGAAACAACGTTAGCCTTTGTTTTGCTAATTGTTTTCCAAAAAATAATTGTTTTTGCAAAAATGGCTGGAATGTTTTTTCTAAAGCTTCTGTCTTTAAACTTTGCGGTGAAATTAACATTTGCATATAAGTTGATTTTGTTATTTTTGGGGCTTGAACTGACATAACTTTAGGCACTATTGCTCTTTCTGTTTGTTCAAGAATTTGTTGTGGTTGTATTTGTGTTTGTGGCTGTCCATAAGTAAGAATATTTCTCTGTTGTGTCCAAGAAAGTCCGCCTCCCATTTTTGATGTTATTAATCTTTGTCTATAAAAAACACCAATATTTTCTGCAAGTTGATTTAGGTTTACTTTAAAAAATCTTGCTGTTGGTTCTGCTCTAAATTGTTTGGGCGAATAAACAAAACTCCATCCTTCTGGCCTTTCAAGAGAATAAACAGGCACTCTCTTCCCACCGAATCCGAAAGTAAATATTCCTTTTTGTTGTGCCATTCCTAAAGTTCTTATTTGAAATGGTTTTGGGGCTTGAAACAATAGTTTAGCTTCGCCAGCATCATATCTAAAAATAACATCTGGTCTACGAACTCCAAACAAGTCGCTTTTTGTTCCAAAAACTCCTTCAAATTCTCTACCGACATAAGTTTTAAGCTCTGGTGAAAATCTAAAGTATTTTGGAGATGTCATTGTCTTTGCAATTCCTGCAGGTCTTGTATATTCAAAAAATTGCTGAGTATAACCTAATTTGACCCTGCCTGACGGAGTTACTTCTATAAAAGGATTTAATTGTCTTGTTTGCATTGCTTTAATAATCCCGCTTTTTGTATCCATAATATAAATAGATTCTGATCTTATAGTTCCGAGAGTTCTATCAAGCAATGCCTTATCAGAGTAAATTTGTTTTAAAGAAAAAGCGGGCTTTCCTTTTTCTGCTCCAAATATATAACCATGTTCAAGCCCTCCTTTTTTCCATGAAAAAATGCCATACTCCATTTTGCTTATTTTTGGCATATAGAAACTAGGAGCAGGTCTCATTGGAGAAAAACCAGCAACAATAGAAGTTAATCCTTCCTTCCAGCCACTTTGCGAAACTGTTTTTATTGTAGATGTTGCCCCTAAACCCAATGTAGCTCCAATCCCTGTAACAATCCCTGCATATTCTGCTGTTCCTTTTGGGGCTTCCATAATTTTTCCTGCTTCGCCACCAAAGAAAACCTGTTTGCTTGGTAATAATTCTACTTTATTTATTGTCTGGACTCCAGACTGTCCTAGATAAGTTAATGAAAATTCCCCTATGCCAAGAAGAGCCTGACTCGTTCCTGTAAAAAAGCCCCCTGTCTGAAGTTTGGCTTTTTCTACAAACGGCAGTGCTACAAATCTTTCTTTCGCTTTTTGTTTTCCTATTTCTATTGCGGTTTCCATTTTTGGTTCCCAAAACTCCTCTGTTAAAGTAAACTGTGCTGGTTGTTGAATTTGAGGATGTTGTCCCAAAAATTCATAATAGGCGGTATATTTTTGTTGAAGAATATTAAAAGCGCTTTCATCATAGACTATGTCTCCTTTAACTAATCCTAGCTCTCTATAGCTCTTAAGAGTTTGTTCATAATCTTTCCTTAATTGTTCTTCTTGTTTTCTTAATTCTGGAAAATAATTTTCTACTTTTACTCCTTGCTGCCCTAAAAATTTTTCTGGATTTGTTTGGAATTCTTTTTTAATAGAAATATACTGCCTATATTGTTCTCTTGCTGCTTCTATTACTGCCCAATTTTCTTTAAAAAGCGAGGCTGTTGCAATAGGCGCCCGTCTTTGTGGAACAAGTGCAAAAATTGCTTCCTCACTAGCCTCTAAAGGATTATTTGACATAATTTCCCAATAAGGTTGTGTCCCTTTGTATTTCTTGGCTTCTTCAGGAGTTAGAGCTAAAATGCCATAATATTCTTGAGGCTTTCTTTGGGCGCCATAATAAATTGTAAAAGCGGCGGTTGTTGGTGCTGGAGAAATATGTATATCTGGTTCACTTTCGTCTGTTTTTTGGCTTCTATTTGGAATGCTCATTTGCCGAATAGGATCATAATAGCCCGTCAATTTTCCTTCAGAATATACTGGGGTTTTAAGAAATTCTGAAGGAACGCCATATTGAACTTGTTGAAAGAGTCTTTGTTGCGATGCAAAAAAAGAAGGTTTAGGTTGTTGTTTTGGTAGTTCTGGTTGTTGTGGTTGTTCTGGTTTTTTTTCTGTTTTTTCTGATTTGCCTCCTGATTTGCCTCTACCTGTAATGCCTCTACCCGTAGTGGATGTTGGATAGTATTTAGAAGAAGAATACCATCTACTTGCTCCATAGATTATAGCCCCCGCCCGATTCCTAATATGCGCTACAGGATCATACCAAGGCGACATTTTCTTTAATTTTTTAAATTAAGCGAACTTTAAAAAAAGCCCGACACTATTTTTAAGTTACAAATGTAACAAATATTTACATAGATTAATAAACTCAGGTTATTATATTTTTTTATTATATTATTTTGAAAGGAGGTAAAAAGAAAAATGCAGGCTTTAAAAAATAAGAGAGGAATTGCGGCATTACAAGGGGTTATTTTAACAATAGTGTTTGTTGCGTTGTTGCTCGGTGTCGGTCTAATGTTGCTTGACAAATTCCAAAGTTCACTTACAGAAGGTTCTGCTGCCGCAAATGCTACATCAGACATTATAACAGAATTGGCAGGCATTCCAACATATATAGGCATCATAATTATAGTAGCGATTATGGGTATTATAATTAGTTACTTGCTTGGTTGGTTTGGTGGAAGAAAAACAGGATCTAACGCATAAATAATTCTGTAAATCCTTTTTCTTTTCTTTTTTTTCTTTTCTTTTATTAGACTTTACTATAATGTAATATTTTTATCATTTTTAAATGATAAAAAGTAGTTAGAAAAGTTTATAAACCTAATTTAATTAAAAGTTTTGAAAAAAGGTAGAAAATGGAAAAAGAAGAACTTAAATCATATCAAAAAAAATATGTAAGAATAGTTTTAAGTTCTGGTAGGGTTTATACAGGAAAAATTCTTGATCTTGATAAATGGGCGGTTATTTTTAGTGACCATAAGGGCTTTCCTGTTCGTGTTTCTATAAAAGATATTTCTGCTGTGGAAGATTTAGATAAAATTGTAAAAAAAAATCTTGAAATAAAAGAGGTGAAAAATGATATGTAAAAGGTGTGGAAAAGGGATGGAATTAAGACCAAATAAGAAATTTTGGCACTGTTGGTTTTGCGGCTATGAGGAAAAAGTATTAACTACTTATCCAGAAGACGAAGCTAAATTTTTAGATATTGACAAAATTTTAGAAAATTCGGAGGTGGGAGAAAATGAGAACCGAAAAAGAAGAACTTAAAGCCTTAATCAAAAAATTAAAAGAACATAACGAAAAAGTTCGAAAGAGCATTTGGGAATTGTTAGAAATTGAGGAAATAAAAAGAAAGTAAAGGAGGTGAAAAAAATGGCTGGAAAAAAGATTGGAGCGTTATGGAGAAAAAGAATGAAAGATGGATCAGTCTATTTTACAGGGACCATTGAAGTTATCGCTGGGTTGCCTATATTTATTGTTTTGTTCCAAAACAAGCCTGACAGACAAAAACCCAACTTGCCCGCTTATAACATCTATTTGCAGACAAAACCGCTACAACAAACCGAACTTAAAATAAAACCCTTTGTAGAGGTCGAAAAAATAAAGAAGTTAGAGGAAAGAGATGATTGAAAAATGAATTTTGATTGTGGATTTGGTGATTGGAGCTGTTTATTAGTCCAGACTTTACTCATTTTTGGTTTATCCTCTTTAGTGGCATTCATAGTTTGGCATTTTTTCAATAAAAAATATAAAAAGAAGAAAGAAAATGTTAAGTGAAAAGGAATTAGAGTTGATTGAAGTAGCTTCAAGACAAGGACTTGATCTTGAATCTTTTGAAACAGAAGAAATTAAAGAAATTCAAGATAAATTAAAAAAAATGATAGAATTAATTAGTGAGGCTTATGAAAAGGTTAGAAGCGCAATTGAAAAATACATGGACATGTCTACAGAAGATTTGGATAAGATTACTCTTTGGGTTATAGGGATACCTTTTCACAAATTATTTCCTTCTTATCCTTACTTATTTATTAATGCTACTAAAGGGTCTGGAAAATCTAGGTTGTTGAAACTTTTGGCTTATGTTTGCAGGGGGAGGCATGTAGTTCAGCCGACCGAAACAATTATATTTAGGACTAATGATCCTTTGTTTTTTGATGAGTTTGAACAGATTGGTAAAAAGGAAAAGAAAGATATGAGAGAGTTTTTGAATGCGGCTTATAAGAACGGAGCAACAGTTCCAAGATGTATTAAAGTAGAAAAAAAAGATGCTCAAGGGAATAAAATAACTACTTTTGAGGTTGTTAATTATCCGGTTTATCGGCCTGTTGCTATAGCGAATATTTGGGGAATGGAAGATGTCTTGGGTGATAGATGCATTACTATTGTTCTTGAAAGAAGTAACTCCTTAAAAACTAAATTAATAGAAGATTTTGAAAATGATAGTGATCTAAGTGAATTAATAGAAATTTTTGATAAAATAATTGCTTTAACGAGTGTAGATAGTGTGGTGAAGATACTGAAAAGTATATATATAGGATGGAATATATATATATCTACACTAACACTAAATACACTTACTACACAGAAAAATCTATATATTTATAAATATATATCTACACTAACACTATCTACACTTACTACATCTTTTAATAGTTTTTTTGAGAAAATTAATAAAAGCGAGATTTATGGTCGTGATCTTGAGTTGTGTTTTCCCTTGCTTCTTATAGGGTTTTTTATTCAAGGAACTGTTTTTGATAAGATTTTGGATCATTTAAAAGAAATTACAAGTGAGAAGTTAGAGGATCAGATTATTGAAAGTCCAGACATTGTCTTGATGGATTTTGTTTCAAAACTTAATGAGGAAGATTATAAAGAGTTCGTTTTAATTTCAGAGTTGGTTAATCGGTTTAAGGAATTTAGAGGGGAGGAGGTAGAAGATTGGCTAAATAATAGATGGTTGTCGAGGGCCCTGAAAAGGCTAAAATTGGTCAAGGCAAAAAGGAGGGTGGGGAGGGGCGTGGAGGTAATTCTAAACGTTCAACATGCGAAAAACCAAATAAAAAAATTCGTAAAAGAACAAGAAACAGAACAAGAAAATGAACATTTGTAGCTATCAAAGTACTCCTAATGAAGTTTTAAAAAAAACAATCTGCAAGGGTTGTGGCAAAGAAATATTTGTTATTTCCTTACATCAAAAATATTGCCACTTTTGTTTAAAAGAAAAAATTAAACAAAGTTTAAGCAAAAAGAAAAAAATTTGCTATAATAAATATAAATAAAATAGAAGTGGAGGTAAAAAATGAACAAACTAATGAAATTAAGAAAAGAAGAAGACGAAATAGAAGAAGAGGAAGAAAAACAGCAAGAAAAAGAAATAAAAGAAGCAAAAATAACACATCAAAAAGGCGACATAGAACCAATAACCCAAATCATAGGGTTAAGAGTCTGGCAAAATAGCAAGAAATATATAGACTTTCCAGTGGAGCAGGCAGGACTAGCAGAGTTAGCCAGTTTGATTATTAAGAATATAGATATAGAAGAAGAATAAATAAAAACAATTGAAAAATGGTGGATGTATTTGGAACGATTTTTGGTAGATTTGATTTCAAGCAGGAGTTAGTCGGTATTGTATTATTGATTTGCTTAGTTTTAATAATCATCGTCTTAATTATTAAGAAAATTAAAGATAATAAAATTTTTAATATTCTTGTTGAAGTTGTGCCTATTTGGAGTTATAGAGAAGAGAAAATAAAAGGTTCAAAATCCCAAGAGATAGAACAAGCTGTTAAAAAAGGTTTATTTGGTAAAACAAAAACAATAACCATATCAAAAACCGAACCAAAAGAAATAGAGCAAAAATTCATTTCTTACTTTACATCAGGAGCTTTTGTTTTCAATAAAGATACTGGTAGCTACGATCTTATATTAAAAGAGAAAGGTAGACCAGTAGTATCGGGAGCAACATACAATCATTTAATTCCAATTAACTACAAAAAATATAAGAGATATTTGAAAGTAGTGAGATATTCTCCAACCGATTATAAGCCTTGTAAAATTGAATTCGACTCAGAAACTATAAAAGAAATCAGGAATGTTTACGACAACGAAGCCACCTATATAAGTATTAAGACGCAAGACGAAGTCGCTAATAGGCTCCGAAAAAAAAATTGGATGCAAACAATTTTACCAAGTATTATGCTAATAGTAATGATTGTTGTTTTCATTATTGGAGTATATATGCTTACTAAGAGCTTCAAAGAAGCGATTGAATCTTATAATAATCAATTGGCAGAACTAACTAAGACTCTCTCGCTTTTGGTTAATAATATTAAATAAAAAAATGAAAGAACAAAATTTATTTAAAATTGCCGCCCTAATAATTAGTATTTTATTGTTAGTGCTAATGTTTAATCTCTTTTTATATTTGAAACAAAATCCTTGCGCTGATGCCTCTTGTCAAGAACTATATCGAGCAATTTCTGAAAAGAGATGTTTTCTTTATTCAGAACCAGAATTAACTCATTTGGCTCACTATTCAGAATCGGGGTTAACTTATTATTCAGAGTCTTGCTACAATCAACCTAAGCATCCTATAGGAAGTCAGGGAGCATACATACAACAGATCCCTGCTGGCTGTGGCTCCCCGAAAGATGACTATTATAGAATTTGCTACAATAACATCTGTAGAACAACACAATATCCTACAATAGAAATAATTAAGTTAAAACACGATTTTTTTAATAGTTTGCCAGAAGGAAACTTGCAAAAAAGGATATACGAAACTTTTGAGAAACGTCTAAATGAAATGATTTTAAAATTTACAGAGTCGTTGTCTGAAAGCGAGGCAGATAACGGCTAATTCAACAATAAATAAACGAATTCGCTAAAAGTCTATTAGTTTCAATTTTGTGGGGCTATAAAAATGATAAAAATAAAAAAAGAGATGAAGAAAAGAGAAT
>FWPV01008721.1_pt1 | contig 17554 bp, 22 predicted proteins | sample 2228371 | NCBI WGS metagenome assembly FWPV01 (sample SAMEA103939776, study PRJEB20133) | metagenome | reverse complement strand
TTCTTTATTTTTATTATTTAATTAATTTTTATTATTTTATCGGTATGATTAAAAATTTCTGCAAATGTGAGCGGAGAAAATATAAAACAAAAATCTTCCGTGAAAAATGGGAAAATATTTTTATAATATAAAAATTTAATAATAATAAGTTGGAGGTGTTTTTATGCCGGAAATTAAAAGAATTGGTGTTATAACCAGCGGTGGAGATTGTGGCGGATTGAATGCAGTAATAAAAGGGGTTGCAAGGGAGGCGTTTGCCTTAGGAATTGAATCTGTTGTAATACCTCATGGATATGCAGGTCTTTACAATCTTATTAATATGGATGAAGTTGTTATTCTCAATGCGGAGCGGGTGAGCAAGATTGAAGCATCCTTGGCTGGGTCTGAAGCAGGGCACTCAAGAGTAAAAATTAGCAAGATTGCAGATCCACAAAAGTATGAACGAATAAAGAATGGTTTGAAAAAATTTAAAATAGATGCCCTTGTGATCAGCGGAGGAGATGATACTGGAAGTGTCGTCGTTGATCTTGCTTCTCAGGGTATACCATGTGTACATGTGCCGAAAACAATGGATCTTGATCTTCAATCATATAGCGTTGGAGGTGATTCTGCAATAAATCGCATTGCAGTTTTTACAAGGGATTTAAAAACAACTGGAATGAGTCATAACCGCATTCTTGTAATAGAAGTATTTGGAAGGTATGTGGGGCATACAGCTCTGCGTGGAGGAGTGGGTGCTGAAGCCGATGCTATTTTGATACCTGAAATACCAGTTGATTTTGATATCTTATATGACCATATGAAGAAAACATTCTTTGCCAGGATTGAGAGAAGCGATGTAAAGGCAGGTACATATATAATCGTTGTTGCTGAAGGAATAAGAAATGTGAGTGGAGAGATGCTTTATGATGAGTCTATACCACCTGATGCTTTTGGACATAGAAAACTTGCAGGTGCTGGAAGATATGTACGGCAACAGCTTGAGAAGAGGCTAAAGACAGATCCTGAAGTAAAGGAATTCATGCAGAGGACAGGAATGTTTGCTCCAGGTGTATACGAATCTCCCGAGGTGCGAGAGGTAACACCTGGTCATCTTGTCAGATCTGGTCATTCCTCAGCACGTGATGTTAATTTTGGATATAAAGCAGGTGCAGCAGCAATTTTTCTTCTATTGGAGGGACGATCTGGAAATACAGTTGTAAATGTTGAAGGTAACAAAATTTACTATATGTCTACTGCCGACGTTATAAAGCGGAGAGAGGTTAATATTAGCGAAATTGCTATATTCGAAAGCCTTGGAATTTGTTTTGGAAGGACACCTGAAAAACTCACATATGAACTTATTGAGCAAAAAGGTCACATAGATAGACATTTGTAAAAAACATTATTTTAGAAAAGATAAATAATTTAATAGATTTTCGGAATCTTTTATAAGATTCTTCTTCTTATTATACTATTATTTGTTTTTTGTGCAGAGCGAAGGACCTTCTGCTTTGACATTTTTGATGTATGAATTTACTTCTTGTATATATAATTTATGTAAAAAATTGGTTATATTTCCTACTGCATAACTCTTATTATCAATCTTTGCAACAGGCATAACTTCCATAGTTGTATTCGTGATAAACACCTCATCAGCATTATATATATCTTTTTTTGTGAACCTGCCTTCTTTCACTTTTAAGGTTTCTCTTTTTGCAATTTCTATTATCAGCCCGCGTGTTATTCCATCAAGAATGCCGCAACTAATCGAGGGAGTGAAAAGCACTTTGTCTTTACTGAAAAAAACATTGCTGATCGTGCCTTCGGTAAGGTTTCCATTTGCATTAAGCATTAATGCTTCATATGCACCTTTTTTCTTTGCCTCTATCTTTGCAAGTATATTGTTAAGAAAGTTCAAAGATTTTATGCGTGGATCGATCGCTTCCTTAAGGTTTCTTTTAATGTCTGAAATGATAAGGTTTATTCCATTTTTATAAAATGCATTAGGATATTTTCTGAGTTTCTGGACAAAAATTACTATAGTCGGTTCAGAGCAGAGATCAGGGTCCAAACCTATTGATCCTCGGCCTCTTGAAATAGTTAATCTCACATATGCATTTTTAAGTGCATTTGCAATAAGAGTTTCATAAATAGCAATTTTTATTTGATCAGTATTAAGAGGAATAGTAAGCCCAATTAGTGATGCTGAACGAAAGAGTCTTTTAATATGTTCGTCTATTTTAAATACTACACCATCGTATATCCTCATAGTCTCATATATACCATCTCCATATAAGAAACCATGATCATAGACAGAGATGGCTGCTTCTTTTGAAGGCATAATTTTACCGTTTAGATATACATACATAGTTAAAATTATATCAGTAAAGGATGTTATTTATCGATTAAAAGTCCACTCTTGTGAATTATATTTTTTATTCTCAAGTTCCTTTGCAAGAGAAATTTCTTCTTGGGATGGCGATGAGATAATAAAATTGATATTAAAAGTTTTTTCAAAAGCATTATAAATAGATTTTTTCAAATCGTTGTAATGTAAATCTGTTAAAAAATCTTTCAGACAACTTATCTTTTTTTCCTTTTCATAAGAATGATTAAGTTTAAATATTCTGAACATTTCAGAGTTATCAATTGAAAAAGGAATGGAGCCTTGCTGTAATAAGCCATCAGGCCATCGCTTTTGTGCAGAGCCAATAATTTTATTTTCATTTATCATTAATTCTCCATAAGATATTGAATAAAAACATAAAGGGTTTTTGATACGATGAAGATAATTTTGTTTTTTAAGTTCCATTCTGTCTAATTTTAATTGAGGAACGATGCCAATTTCAGTAAGAGCACTACTAAGAGCCAGACAGATTTTTTTGTAGCTATCAAAAAGACTTTTTGAGAAGATGCCATTTAATGTTTTTGTAGAGAAACTGTAGGTAATCTCATCTTTATGTAAAATTGCACGACCCCCAGTTGGTCTTCTAACAATAGGAATATTTTTCTTTAAGCAATAATCAAGATCTATATCTTTGCTCTTTTGGAAAGCTCCTATGCTAAGTGAAGTTTTATCCCATCCATATATTCTCAAAACAGGTGGAGAGAGTTCTTTTCTGACAGAAGTAGCTATTGCCTCATCAAGAGCCATATTATGTGCAGCACTACATGCACCCGAATCTATAAACCGCCATAATTTATTCATAAAAAACTATAAATTGAAATATCCTGTTGAATCAAGTTCCTGTGCCTTTCACTCATCTTTTCAATGATGGAAGAAAGTAATACTTAAGTGGAGAGAGTATGTTTACTCAGAAAATGAAAGCGAGTTTCAAGAAAGTCTCCATATCCCTATTTCCCATTTTGGTATGTTATCCTAAACATAATTAATGAAACTAAAGGAAGGTTAAAAATGAAAAAAAGCATCTGTACATACTTGATCATTATTGGTGCATTGAGTTTTGTTTGTAATCTGATTATTGTTCCTCCTCTTGCTTCTCAATCAGCAGTTAACGAAATTGAAAGGATTCAGAAAGCGTATGAAGATATCCAGGATATCAGTGGAAGTTTTATACAGAAGAGTCATATCAAAGATTTGAAAAACACTAAAACATTCATAGGTCAATTTTTTATAAAAATGCCAATGAAGATGAAATGGTATTATTCAGGGGTGGATGCTCAGGAGGTTTACATCAATAATGATGATATTATCATTTACCAGAAAAATGAGAAGCAGGCATTCAGAAGCAAATTTGATATACAAACATATGGCCAGGTGCCGATTGCCCTACTGGGTGGATTTGGAAATATAGAAGAGGAATTTTCTATAACAATAAAGAATGAAAAGTTGCTTCTTAAACCCAAAAAAAGGATGGAAGGAATAGTCTCTATCGAAATGTCTCTTTCTGATGATAAGTTCCCGATACAATCCTTGACAATCTATGATATCCGTTCGAACAGGATTGAGATAATACTGAAAGATGTTAAGATAAATTCTGGATTAAAGGACGAATTTTTTACACCTAAACTTCCTAAAAATGTAAATATCTATGAATATCATCCGGTCAAGTCTTTACCTTCATTTGAAAATAAAGAGGCTTCATAAATTTTTAAAAGGAAGCATCTCCAATTCCGTGATGCGTTCCTATAGTGTGTTATTCCGAACTTGTTTCGGAATCTCAAGATTAATAAAATACATCATGAAGGGCGATAAGCAGTACTATGTCTATATTATCACAAACAAATCTAATAAAGTGCTTTACATCGGGGTAACGAACGAACTCATCCGTAGAATGTTTGGACACAGGAATAAACTAATACAAACGCATTAAGTAAAATGTCATGCTGAACTTGATTCAGCATCTAAAACCAATGCATTATGAGCCCCTGAAACAATACTGAAATAAATTCAGCACAAGGTTCAGGGTGACAGTTTAGAGTCCATCACGGAATTGGTGATGCTTTCGTTAAATAAATAAAACATTGGTTTTTTTTAGAAAAATATATATAATTAAAATTATTAATTGATATTATGACAATCAAAAAAGATACAACAAAATTTATAAAAGATAAAAGTAACATGCCTCTTTATACGATAGGAGTTGTTTCTGAACTCTTGGGGACAACAAATCAGACCCTGCGTCTTTATGAAAAACATGGCCTAATTAAACCATTCCGCAAAAACAAGAACAGATTTTATTCAGAAAATGATATTAAATGGCTCTCATGTGTTAGAGACTTAATCCATCAAAAAAAGATCAGTATAGAAGGAATAAAAAAACTTTTGAACTATGCTCCTTGTTGGGAGATTACGGATTGTCCGGACAAAAAAAAGAATACCTGCCTTGCATATAAAGACAGACTTAAACCCTGTTGGGAAATGAATAAAATGATTTGCAGTAAGAATACATTAAAAGCATGTGAAGATTGCGTGGTATTCATTCAGAACAAAAAATCTGCGTAACAAAGCTTTTACATACATAAAATTTGAGGTTTATCTTTTGTAAATAAAATATTTATGAATTATATTTATCATAGAAATTTTATGTATAAAAATCTATTGACTTTTTTAATAAACTATGATAATTTTGCTAACCAATTGTAAATTTAAACTGCCCTGTAAAGGTTGAAAATTCTGCATTAATGGAGGGTATGTTCATATTGACATTTAATAAGTTATCTTTAATTATGTTAATATTAAAAATCCTGCCAAATAGTTTTTTAAGAAGGAAGGTAATTTTATTATGATTGAAAAAGCCCAGTGGGATTGGGATACTAAAGAGAAACTTATTGTAGATATAAATGAATGGAAAAAGAAATTCCCTGCTATCCGTGAACTTGTTCCGAGTGATGATGGTGAAAAAATAGCAACTGTAATTAAAACTGAAGATAAAAGATTCACTACGTGTGTAAATGGTGAGACATGGGAAGAAACATTTGAAAGAGTTTATTCGCTGAAATTTAATTCTGACAATCAATTAATTTCCCTTGTTTTTAGAGACTATGAATGGGCTGTTGCTGTTGATCATGAGATGTGGGAAGAAAAATTTGATTTTATATGGAATCTTACATTAAGCCAGGATGGGAAGAATATAGCTGTTAATATACGAACAGGTGAGATGACGAGTGGAGTGTGCATAAATGGTAAAGGATGGGAAAATAATTTTCCAGAAGCAAGAGATCTTATAATGAGTCCTGATGGAAAGAGAACTGCATCACATGTTCAGATAAGGCCACGGGCTGAACTTGATATTCTGAGTTTTCTTAATAAAAATTGGACAGCTGCAGTTGATGGAATTGCCTGGGAAAATACTTTTTTAACTCTGTGGGGAGGGGTTTTTAGTGATGATAGTAATCATTTAGCAGCCACTGTAATGACTGACATGTCACAATATACGATTGCTGTGGATGGAATACCGTGGGATAATGTCTTTGGGGCAGCTTGGGAACCAATCTTTAAGCCTAAAAGTGTAGATGTTATTGCTCCTGTTCAGACACCACAGGGTTGGACACTTGCGATGAATGGTAAGCCTATATGGGGTAATTTTTCACAGGTGTGGAAACAAAAGTATAGCCCTGATGGACGCAAATTGGTTGCTGTTGTTGCAGTTGATATTGGAAAATGGACAGTAGCAGAGGATGGTACGCCATGGAATATTGTATTTAATCAAATGGTATTATCTCCTATTTTCAGTCCTAATGGAGAGAAAATTGCAGTAGTGGTAAAAAATAACAATAAATGGACTATAGCTATTAATGGTTCTGCATGGGGTGAATCTTTTGACAATATCTGGGACCCTGTTTTCAGTCCTGAAAGCAATAATATAGCTGCAAGGGCTGAGAAAAATGGTAGATATTTCATTGTAGTTAATGGAAAAGTAGGTAAAACAGATTACGATTGGCTCTGGGATCCTATTTTCAGTCCTGATGGTACAAAACTTCTGGTGCGTTGTGTAGATAAAGGAAAATATTATCGGCGAATAGTATCTATAGGTGAAATTTAACCCCTCTGTGTCCCCCATTACTAAGGGGGGAATTAAGGGGGGTATTTGAGGTAAAAATATGGAATTTTTAACAAGTACAGCACTGTATAATTTTCTTAGAGGTCCACTTGTTTGGGTTACTTTTTTTGTTTTTATTGGAGGGAGTATCTACAAGCTTTATATGCTGATTAATCAAGCGAAAAAAGAAAGAGTTATCTTTCCATTCATAAACTTAAAAGCAACTTTCAAATCCCTCCTTCACTGGCTTATTCCTTTTGCCTCAAGAAATTGGAGATTAAGGCCTGTTATAACTACTTTTACTTTTCTTTTTCACATATGCTTGGTTTTTACTCCTATATTTCTACTGTCCCATAATATCCTCTGGTATGAATCCTGGGGGATAACATGGTGGACATTACCTGAGAGCATAGCAGATATTATGACAATAGTAGTAATTTCAGCATGTATTTTTTTCTTTCTGAGAAGGATTTTTGCTCCTGAAGTAAGATTTGTTACATTTACTTCAGATTATATTATACTTGCAATTTCTTTTATGCCATTTTTAACTGGTTTCCTTGCATATCACCAATGGCTTCTTCCTCATAAAGCTATGGTGAATCTCCATATATTATTTGGAGAAATTATGTTAATGGCAATACCATTTACCAGATTAGGACATATGTTTTATTTCTTCTTAACAAGGTCATGGATGGGTTCTAACTTTGCACTCTGGGGAACAAGAGACTGGTAACTGGTAAATAATAAAGGAGGATTATAATGGCAGTATCTAAAGAAAAAACAGAAACTAAAGAGAAATTTGTTAGTAAATATTTCAAAGAATATGTTAGAGACCCAAATCCAGACATCGGTCTTGATGAAACAATAAAAAGACTTACTCCAGAAAAAATAGAAAAAACTATCAAATCAGTTATAGGAAAAATGTCTTCAAGGATAAAAGCAGTAATGGAGACATGTATTCATTGCGGACTATGTGCAGAAGCTTGTCAGTGGTATTTGTCTAATGATAAAGATCCAACATATGCACCGGTTGCCAAGATGCGAATGACAATTTGGGAGATGATAAAAAGAGATGGCAAAGTTGACGCAGAATTCATAAAACAATGTGCACGTATAGTTTTTACTGAATGTAATATCTGCCATCGTTGTAGTATGTATTGTCCGTATGGGTTAGATATAACATTTATAATTGGTATGGTTCGACGTATATGTTTTCTTCTTGGTGTTATCCCGCAACGACAATTTGACCAAGTGGAAGCCCATATAGCAACACAAAATCAGGTGTGGATGTCTCAGAATGATTGGATCGATTCTGTCCAATGGATTGAAGGTGAGTCTGGTGCAGATTTTAAGGATCTGCGTATTCCTTTGGAGGTAGAAGGAGCTGATATAATGTTTTTACCACTTGGTGCAGAACCAAAAACAGGTACTTATCATTTAGAACGCACTGCAAAGATTATGCTTGTTGCTGGTGTAAAATGGACATTGCCCGAAAAAGACACATGGGATAGCAGTAACATGTCAATGTTTGTGCGTGATTTTGTGACAATGCAGCGGATTGTTAGAGGTTTATATGAGAATGCAGCTCGACTTCGAGTAAAAACGTTGATGTTGACTGAGTGAGGGCATCCACGTTTTGCCACAAGTTTTGTGGCACCGCCAATGCTTGGATACAAAGAACTTCCGTTTGAAGTAAAACAAACAGGAGAAGTTTACTATGATCTTTTGAAAAGTGGAAAGATAAAGATTGATAAATCAAAAAAGATTAAAGAGCCTGTTACCTTACAAGATCCCTGTAATATTATACGACGGGCAGGTGCAGCGGAGAAGTTCAGATACATAGTTAATGAAACATGTGAGGATTTTAGAGAGATGACGCCTAATCGTGAACACAATTTCTGCTGTAATGCCGGCGGTGGATTGGCTGCTTTATCCAACTGGGCTGTTCATAAAGCAAGAGGAAATAGGGTTAAGGCAGAACAGATTAAAGCAACGGGTGCAAAGATTGTGATTACCCCTTGTCATAACTGCAGTACAGGGATAAAAGATGTTATAAAGATTTGGAATCTTGGGCTAAAAAATATGTTTTTTGATGAACTATTAGTAAATACAATGGTAATTCCTGAGGAACTTAAATTAAAAGTAGAATAATAAACCGGGAAGGGAAGGTTTATGAAGAAAAAGATATTATTCCTTATAATCAGTATAAGTATCCTGTTCTTCATTTTTAATGGATTACATGGTGTTTATTCCACCGAAGGTCCTATTCTGCCCAAAAAAGCAGTTAAACCAGTAAAAGAGATCAAACCTGAAAACAAAATCGGTATAGCCCATACTGAAGTTTTTGGGAAATTGGAACGTCCACAGGTGATATTTGATCACCAGAAACATGTAGAAACGCTCAATAAGGAAAAACAAGGTTGCGACACATGTCATTCCCTTGATGAGTGGAAAGAGTTTAAATTTGATTTTCCCAAAGAAGTTAAGAAAAAAGATAAAGAATCTGTTATGAATGCCTATCATGATGAATGTATCGAATGTCATAAAAAGCGATATAAAGAGGACAAAAAAACAGGGCCTGTTACCTGTGGAGATTGCCATAAAAAAGAGTTTGAGTTAGTAGCTGTTAAATATCCAGCTGTTGAATTCGATTTTTCCTATCATGATCAACATGTTAAGAAGCTTAAAGAGAAGATAGGAAAGGACGATTGCAGTCTCTGTCATCATACATATGATATTGAAGAAGAGGATGAAACCATTGCATTAGTATATGAAGAAGGTACAGAAGAATCCTGTTATTATTGCCATGACCTTGAAAAGAAAAGAGGCCCTAAACTTACTGCTATTACACATGTAGCATCTAAAAAGGGGCTTGATATAAGAAGAGCTTCTCATTTACAGTGTCTGAATTGTCATTTGAAGTATGAGAAAGAATTAGAGTTAAAGAAGGAAAAGAAGAAAGACGAAAAAGCTGGTCCGACTGAATGTGTCAAATGCCACACAGGAAAATATAAAACAATAGCTGAACTCGAAAAAGTTCCCCGTCCTGACAGGGGGCAGAAGGAAATTGCTTTTATTGATATCGAGAACGCAAAAATGAAGGGTGTTGCATTTAATCATAAAAATCACGAAAAGAGTTATAAGAGCTGTCGTGGTTGTCACCATGAAACATTGAATGAATGTAAACAATGCCATACATTAACAGGTAGCAAAGATGGAAACTGGGTAAATACCGCAAATGCATATCATGGAGTACTTTCAGAATGGAGCTGTGCAGGTTGTCACAATAAAAAGAAGTCAGAAAAAGATTGTGCTGGTTGTCATAGCCTGATTCCTATAATGGACATACAGGCAAAAAATCCAAAAAAAGATACATGTGCACTCTGCCATACAGGTAAAAAAGAACTCCTTGAACCACCAGCCCTTTCTGTTGCTGGGCTTGATCCACAAGTAGTAAAAAAAGAGGTAGAAGTAAAGATATTAGAAAAAGAGTTCAAGCCTGCTAAATTTCCACATCGGGAAATTATTGAGAAGCTCGTAAATATATCCAATGATAGCAAGATAGGAAGATATTTTCATGCTAAGATGCAGACTATCTGTGATGGATGTCATCATCAGAGTCGCGCAGAGGCAGAAGCAAAGAAAGATACCCCACCATTTTGCAGAAACTGTCATGCTATTGCATTCGACCCATTGTTTCCGAACAGACCAAGGCTTCAAGCGGCTTATCATCGCCAGTGTATAAAGTGCCATGAAGAGATGAAACTTGAAAAACCAAAGAAATGCATCGAGTGTCATGAAGAAAAAGAGGTACGTCCGGTAGAGATAATATCAAAACCTGGCTAAAGGAGGAATAAATGGAGATCTTAGGGATAAAGTTCCATATATTTGATCAGATCTTTACACCTAAAGGTTATGAATATGCTGTAGCAGTGTTGGCGATGTTTATATTTATTTTATTTTATTTCATCCTTAGTGGAGAGCGTAAATATTAACGGAGGCTAATCTATGGGTATTAGCAGAAGGGAATTCTTAAAGGGGACTCTGACAATTGGTGGGATCACCCTACTTGGCAATCCTAATAGTGCAAATGCGTATGAAAAAGGGGATGCCCCTTCTATCTTTTCCAAAGGTAATACAGCAAATGCAAAGAACTGGCAGTTATGGGTTGAAAGGGAAAAAGCAAAAATCCAGCCACCTGAAGAGCCTTATGCGATTCTTGTCGATACGACCGCATGTATTGGATGTCGCAGATGTGAATGGGCGTGTAATGAATGGAATAAAAATCCGAACAGGCCTGTAAAAGAGTTTGAGGCCTCAGTAAATGAGGAGAAATCTGTTTTTGATAAAGTCAGAAGAACGCATGCTGGTAACTTTACCGTAGTTAATCGTTACTATAGTTCAAAAGATGGCAAACCTATATATGTAAAGAAACAATGCATGCACTGCGAAGACCCTGGGTGTTGGTCTTCTTGCTTTGTTGATGCTTATAGAAAAACACCGGAAGGCTCAGTTTTGCACAATCCAGGTGTTTGTATAGGATGCCGTTATTGCATGATTGCATGTCCGTTTGATATTCCTGCATATGAATATTATGAGGTTCTTAATCCACAGATAACAAAATGTACTATGTGCTTTGACAGAATTACAGCAGGAGGTGTTCCTGCATGTGTTGATATATGTACAGCGGAGGCATTGAGATTTGGCAAAAGGAGTGAAATTATTAATCTCGCACATGAAAAGATAAGAAATAACCCTGGTAAATATATTGATCATGTATATGGAGAGCATGAAGTAGGTGGAACAAGCTGGTTATATCTTTCATCAGTTCCTTTCAATGAAATCGGTTTTAGAACAGATATTGGAACAACACCTATTCCAAAAACAAGTAAGGGTTATCTTTTTGCAGTAAAGATGTTTGAGATTGTTGGTGCCTGGCCACTCGTTTTCGGCGCTTACTATGCGATATCTAAGGCTCGAAAAAAGCATAAATCTACCCATGACACATCTTCTGAGAAGAAAGGAGAAAGCCATGGCGCAAAACATTAATTCGTGGTTCAGAGAAAAAATACTTCTCGGGATGACGCCGAGAGATTATATTATTAGCAATTTTAATTTTGGCAATCTCATTGCAGGAGGTCTTATAGCCCTTGGAGTAGGTGTAATGATTTACAGACTGATATTCGGGCTTGGTCCTTCAACAAATCTTTCAGATAACTACCCCTGGGGATTATGGATTGGGTTTGATATACTTGTTGGAATCGCATTAGCAGCACCTGGACTTACCGTTGGTACGGCTGTTCATCTTTTCGGGATGAAGGACTATCATCATTTTGCTAGGCCTGCTATCCTTTCAAGCCTTCTCGGATATATATTCGCCGTATTTGCACTTATGTTTGACCTTGGTCGTTACTACCGCATCCCATACCTAATAGGTGGGTCATGGGGATTTGCCTCGATTCTTTTCCTAATAGGCTGGCATTTCTTTCTTTACATAAATATCTGTCTTATTGAATGGGCACCAGCACTTTTTGAATGGTTAAATCTGAGAAAAACCCGTGAATTCTTTATGAAACTGGGGGTTTGGGCAACTATCTTCGGAGTAATAATAGCTGGTGGCCATCAATCTGCACTCGGTGGTCTGTTCCTCGTTGCACCTGCAAAAGTTCATCCTCTATGGTATTCAACACTACTTCCTGTATTTTTCCTGTTATCTGCTGTTTTTGCAGGAATTTCAATGGTGATCGTTGAAAGTACCATTACGCATAAAGTTTTTAGAAAACAACTTAAGCACTTTGACCAGAATGAATTTGATAGTCGCACCATTGGCCTCGGTATAGCTACAGCATCTGCCCTATTTATCTATTTCATACTGAAAATATTTGATATCGCTCATTATAATAACTGGGCGTATCTGAATACAGCTTATGGTTACTGGTATTTGGTAGAAGTACTTGGCTTTGTCCTCCTTCCAGCTATTCTTTTTACATCTGCTGTAAGAAACCGGAATGCCAAACTTGTTAGATTTACAGGCTTCTGGACTGCATTTGGTGTTATCCTGAATCGCTTAAATGTCTGTTTAATTGCATACAACTGGTATCTTCCCGCTTCTCAAAAGTATTATCCACTCTGGAGTGAGATTGCGCTTTCACTTGGTGTGGTTGCAATGCTGATTGTAGCATATCGTTTTATAGTAAACCGTATGGCTATCATGTATGATCATCCGGATTACGAATCAGCACATTAAAAGATTTTTTGATAAGCAATAAAGATTAACCCCAAAAATGTATTTTGGGGTTAATCCAAATAATGCAGATATTGTTCAAAAATTTATTTAACTCGATGAATTTATTAAATTTTTTTATTTGTTATATGCATAAAAATATTCAAATAACCATCAATTAAAGGTAAATTAAGGTATCGAAAAATAAATTTTTTCACAACATCTGCATCATATTAAATGCATTTTTCGGGTTAATCTTTATTTGTCAAAATTTTCTTAATGTGTTCCTGTGTATATGAAATTGCCTCTGATAGTTTATTAGCAGTAAGCCTTGGGATATTTATAGTTAATACTTTGATATCATTTTCATTTTTTCCAAGTAGTTTTGCAACATAAAAGGTATCAACTGAGGACTGATCAATCAGACAACCACAGCCTCCAATCATTCCTAAAAATTCATCGTTAACAAAAATTGGAAGTACAAACTTTGTAAAGCCAGCATCGCATTCCCCTACTGCCCATTTTTTGTTATCTTTAGCTATTTTTGAAAGCCTCTGCTGAGCAGAAGAGCAGATTATAACACCATCTTTACTTCCTTTTATCAAGGGGCACAAATTGTTTGCAGGCGTATTAGATTTTGCCAGAATAAAGTTATCACATTTGTAAACTGTTCCATTGAATCCGAATCTGTTATGAATATCATCAGCAATTTTTTCCCATTCAGATATTGGAATCAAATCAGCAAGTTCCATTAATTTGTCCTCCTGTTTTTTATTTTAATTCAAATATCCATCTTTATTTAGTTGAATTGTATATAAAATTATAATTTTACATTATATAATAATCAATAATTTATTAAAAGATTTATTTTAAGAATTTTTTAAGGTTTAGCTTATTCTATCTATGTTGAAGTTCCCTAACAGTTTTCTTAACATATTTTATTGCTTCCTCTAATTTATTGTTAGAAATACGATTTGCTCTATTCAGTATTTCTATGACTTCTTTCTCTTCTTTATTGATCAATTTAGAAATATAAAATACATCTGGTTCTACTGCTTCTAAAAGACTTCCACATCCGCTTGCTGTCCCTAAAAACTCATTATCTAAGAAGATAGGTACCACAAATTTAATAAATCCAACATCACATTCATCTACTACAGGCTCCATATTCTCTCGAGCCTTTTTTGATAATCTTTTCTGAGCAGAAATACAGAGAACACGATTGTTACTACCTCTTATAATTGGACATATTTTATTTGCCCAATTTGTTGAAGTTTGAATAATCATATTATTTTCATCAAGCACAGCGCCATTGAGACCGAAGAGTCTGTATATATCTTCAGCTAATTGACTCAAAATTTCAATAGGTATAATATCTTTAATCGACATATTTATGTTCCCAAAAAATTTCTATTTATATAAAATTATGAAAAGTAGAAAAAGTATTTAAAATCTTCAGCCAATTTTATTCTTCAAAGAGACAAACTAAAAATATATTCAAGAAAATGCTTTTATATTTGTCTAATTCAAGAACAAGGTATTTATTGAGTTACAAATTCAAAAAATTTAACAAGGCGTTCACCATATTCGTCTAAGAGTTTTGAAAGTTGTTCTTGCGTAAGCGGTCTGTATTCATCAGTATTTTCCTTATCAACACTAACAAACATTATTCTTTTAATTTTTCCTTCGAGTACTGCCACACACAATACAATTCCTTCCTCACCAGATGTTAAAGAAAATTCTATTTCATCAAATTCATCCAATGATGATGGAAATGTTTTAAAATCAATTCCATATGAGATTAACTTTTCAGTATTTCTAAGGTTTTGTGAAACAATCTCTGCATCAAGGAATCTTTTAAATCTTTGCATACAATCTCCAATTAATGTTCTGAAGTAAAAATATAATAAGTAACTCTTCCCATTAAAAAATATCTAATTACCTTTCCATTTTAACACCTTAAAGTTAAAATTGGAAACTTTTATCGCGATAAAGACAATTCATTGACAAAGACCTGTTTATTCCTTACAAGAAGGTATTCATTTTGACGGCAAAGGTTACATCCAAGGGGCAGATAACTATCCCCAAAAAGGTGAGGAAAGGGCTTAGCATACAACCAGGTGAAAATATCAGCTTTGAGGAGAAGAACGGTGTATTCTATATTAAGAAAGCGATGAAAAAGTCCCCTTTTGATAAGTGGGTCGGCAAGATTAAAGCACGCAGTAGCCAAAGTACGGATAAAATAATTGATGAACTGAGAGGTAAATGATAACAGCGTTTGACACTAATGTTCTGCTTGATATACTCATACCCGATGATAAGCATCTTGCGAAGTCAAAAAGAATGCTTGATGAATATGTATTAAAAGGACAACTGATCATATGTGAGATTGTTTATGCTGAACTTGCCTCATAGTTTTTATCTGAAAAAGAATTGAAGGATTTTCTATCAGGGACTGGCATAAGACTTGTTCATTCAACTGCAGAAACGTTATGCAAGGCTGGAGAGCGGTGGAAAAACTACACAAAGAGTAAAAAGCAGGCTTTTCAATGCCCGCAATGTGGCGCAGATACAACTATTACATGTCATAAGTGCCATACTATTATTACAGTCAGGCAGCATATTCTCAGCGATTTTATAATAGGAGCACATGCAATTCATCAGGCTGAATTGCTTCTCTCAAGGGATAGAGGTTTTTATAAAAAATACTTTAAAGAATTGAAAGTTATTGAGTAGCACTCATTATTGACATTCCATCAGCCTAAAAATATTTCATAACGGAAAAAGGTTGACAAAAAAATATATATATGTTATTAATAATGAAAATCATTATCAATAAAAAAAGGGGGTTTATATTTATGGCAAAGAAAAAGATAGCAATTATAGCATGTAAAAACATTAAGGGTACCAGTTGTGTAGGCGGATGCCTAAAGTGTTTTAAAGGTATTGCTGAACGAAATGGAGAGTATGGGCGATGGAAGGATTATGATATTGAGGTGATCGGAATGGATGATTGTGGTGGGTGTCCTGGCCTTGTGATACCTAAGCTTGCTCTAATGATGGATATGTGTAAACTTTACAATAGAGATATTGATGCTATTCATTTAGGTACATGTATCATGAAAGCGACTCAAACAGCGAAGTGTCCAATTGATGTTGAAGGGCTAAAAAAGATTATAGAAACGAAATTTCAAAAAGAAGTTGTACTTGGTACGCATTCGTACTAATAAGGTTTAGTAATATGCCGTGGAAAGATGGAACAGGACCACCCTGGTTACATGGGAAATTTAGAGGTTGTGGCTATAGACTTACATTGCCAAGACAGGTTATCCTTGACGTTTTAAGCAAAACGAATGAACATCTTAGCGCAGAAGAGATATATATGGCGGTGCATAAGATTTATCCGGCTATAGGTCTTACAACAGTTTACAGGACTCTTGAGTTGCTTGTGCAAATGGGACTTGTTTTCAAGTTTGATTTTGGCGATGGCAGGGCAAGATATGAATTGGCTGAGGGTCCAAAAAATATTGGACACCATCATCACCTTATTTGTACGGGTTGTAGGCGGATTATTGACTATACAGATTTCATTGACGAGGAAGTTGAATTATTAAAAAGAACGGAAAAGAAACTATCAAAAAAATATAATTTTCAGATAATGAATCATCTTATACAATTTTATGGATTATGTGAAAAATGTAAGACTAAAAGATGAAAAAATTTTAATCAATAATGAAAATGGTTATCATTAATAATAAGAATAATTAAATAATCATTTTGATGTATAAAGTTTTAAAGTAACTTGTGGATAGTGTAAATAGAATAATTTTTAATTGGCTTATAAAACAATGCTTAATATAAAGAAAGGAGGTGAATTTAGATGCCTTTTGGAGACAGAAGAGGTCCTCTTGGTATGGGTCCAATGACAGGTAGGGGTGCAGGTTATTGCAGTGGATATGGGATGCCTGGTTTTGCAAATCCAGTTTTATGTAGGGGGTTCTATGGATTTGGTCGTGGCTGGGGAAGAAGCCATGGTTGGTTTGGCATAGGTCGTGGATGGAGGCATCGATTCTGGGCAACTGGTATGCCTGGTTGGACAGGATATGGTTATTCTTATGGCGGACTGACAGCTCCTCATGATACAAGCTTATCAACTCAAGAAGAAATGGAAATGCTAAAAAATCAGGCTGAGTTTCTCAAGAGAGAACTTGACCAAATTCAGAATCGTATCAGCAAAATAGAAAAAAGCCAGGAATCCGAAAAAGAATAGTCTATTAAGAGAGTCATTGCGAGTGTAAAGTAGTGCAGACTTTATCCCCCCTTCCGAGTTTGCAAATGACTGAACACTCGCAATGATAATCTTTTTATTAATTCTTAAAATTTTTAAAAGGAGGTTTAGAGATTGAAGGTAGCAATATCTACAGACGGTGATTTAGTTTCTACTCACTTTGGAAGATGTCCTTCTTTTACTATAGTAGAGTTAGTAGACGGTAAAGTTATAAATAGAGTAGTTATAGAAAATCCCGGTCATATGCCAGGGTACATTCCACAGTTTCTTCATGAAAGAGGTGTTGAATGTATTGTTGCAGGTGGTATGGGTATGCGTGCGAGGAGTTTTTTTGATGAAGTAGGTATACAAGTCATTCTTGGTGTAAGTGGAAAAATTAATGATTTAATAGAAGAAATAAAAAATGGCACTCTTAAAGGTGGCGAAAGTCTTTGTAAGCCTGGTGCTGGAAAAGGATATGGTCTGGATAAGACTGAATGTGACCATCCACATGATAAAAAACATAAAAAATGCGAACACAAATAGAGGTGAATTTATGAAGATATGTATAAGTTCACA